>JGI24422J19971_10001284_pt1 | contig 15164 bp, 14 predicted proteins | sample DeeMarSWOR152_54_FD_19971 | JGI IMG/M metagenome (IMG submission 19971) | reverse complement strand
ATTGTTGCTGCTATGAGCGCTTCTTCAGTGGTCATTTTCATTTGAAGAATCGCTATGGTCATCATCATCTGCATTGACTCTTGGCAGTTAAGGATGGCAGAATAGTCGCTGTTGGGAAAACGTCTGAAATCAGAAAGGAGTTTAGGGCTGAAAACGTGATAAGCGCTAGCGGAAAAGTCGTCATGCCTGGCTTTGTTGACCCCCATACTCATCTTGTTTTTGCGGGTTCATGTGAAGATGAGTTTCAGATGATGCTCGAAGGAGCCTCTTACATGGAGATTCTCAATGCTGGCGGCGGAATCCTAAAGACTGTTAGAGAAACTCGGAGGACTAGTATTGACAGGCTTTTGGAATTTGGTTTCAAAACTTTAGATGTTATGTTGAAGCATGGTACAACAACCGTTGAAGCAAAAAGCGGTTATGGTTTAACCGTGAAAGACGAGTTAAAGATTTTGAGGGTTATAAAGCGTTTGAATCAGATGCACGCCGTTGATGTTGTTCCAACTTTTTTGGGTGCCCACGCTGTTCCGCGTGAATACAAGAGTAACGCGCAGGAGTATGTTAACTTAGTTGTTAAGGAGATGATTCCACGGGTGGCTGCGCAGAGGCTTGCAGAGTTCTGTGATGTTTTCTGTGAGAGAGGCATTTTCAGTTTGGAGCAGTCTAGACGTGTTTTGGTTGCTGGTAAGAATCATGGCTTGAAGCTTAAGGTTCATGCTGATGAGATGAGCATGTGGGGTGGTGCTGAATTGGCGGCTGATGTTGGCACCGTTTCTGCTGAATATTTGCACTTTTCTTCTGAGAAGGGCATTAAAGCCATGGCTGAAAAAGGTGTTGTTGCGGTTTTGCTTCCGGCAACGGTTTTCAGCTTGATGACTAGACGATACGCCGATGCCAGAAAGATGATTGGTTTCGGTGTTCCTGTGGCTTTAGGTACGGATTTTAGTCCGAGCTGCTGGGTTGAGAATCAACAATTGGTTATAGCTCTTGCTTGTCATTTTATGAAGTTGACGACTGCTGAAGCCATAACAGCGGCTACAATTAACGCTGCGCACACTATTGGCAGAGCAGATGAAATTGGCAGTTTAGAGGTTGGTAAAAAGGCTGATTTTATTGTTTTGGATGTGCCGAATCACAAGTTTCTAGGTTATCGTTTTGGCGTAAATGTTGTGGATAAGGTGATTAAGAACGGAAGGATTGTTGTTGACAGGGAAGCGAGTCGAAACGAATTTTTTGTTTCATAGAGTGTAGTGAAGTTACTAAAATTACAATGATTTTTGCTGTCTTGTTTAAGAAAGCCTATTTTACCATTGGCGCTTTTATCCCTTTTTTCTTTATTATCTCCTTGGAAATCTCGTATTCTGCGTCTGCATGTCTAACTACCCCTATGCCCGGGTCCACTGTGAACAGTCGTACAGCTTTTTCCTCTGTCTCTTTGGTTCCGTCTAATACCATTCCGAATCCGGCGGATATGCTGTATCCCATGCCCATTCCTCCTCCTTGATGCACTGCAATCCATGTGGCGCCTGCGCAAGTGTTTAGCAGAGCGTTGAGTATTGGCCAGTCTGCAACAGCGTCGCTTCCGTCTTTCATTCCTTCTGTTTCTCTGTAGGGTGAGGCTACGCTTCCCGTGTCTAAGTGGTCTCTTCCAACCCATGTTGGGCCTATCTCGCTTGAAGCGACCATGTCGTTGACGATTTTGCCGAATTTGGCTCTTTCACCGTATCCGAGCCAGCACACTCTCGCGGGAAGTCCTTGGGTTTTCACGTGTTCTCTGACTTTTTCGATCCATCTTATGAGCCCCTTGTTGTAGCTGAATTCTTTTAGGATTACGTTGTCAAGTTTGTCTATGTCTTCTGTGCTTCCTTGTAGGCTTATCCATCTGAATGGTCCTCTTCCCTCTTCAAGCATAGGCCTAATGTAGGCTTGGATGAATCCTGGGAAGGTGAAAGCTTCTTTGAAGCCGGCGTCGTAAGCGTTTTTTCTTATGTTGTTTCCGTATTCGAACGCGACGGCTCCTTTCTTGACGAAGGCTACTATTGCTTCTGTGTGTTTTCTCATTGATTGCATGGACATTTTCACGTATTTCTCTGGATTTTTCTTTCTCATCTCTTCTGCTTCTTCAACCGTTAATTCTGATGGAACGTAGCTTATTGGGTCGTGGGCTGGTGTTTGATCCGTGACTACGTCTGGTATAATGTTTCTTTGTAACAGTTCGGGAAGTACCTCCGCTGCGTTTCCCAGCAAGCCTATGGTTAACGATTCGCCTTGTCCTTTTGCTTTTTGAACCATGCTTACCGCTTTGTCTAGATTATCTGTCCACGTGTCAAGCCATTCACGTTTGATTCCGCCTTCAATGGCTTTCCTGTCAACCTCCACTATCAAGCATACTCCATCATTCATTTTGACTGCTAAAGGTTGTGCGCTGCCCATGGCTCCCATGCCAGCCGTGAGTGCAAATCTGCCTTTCAAGGTGCCTCCGAAGTGTTTCTCCGCTACGCTTGCGAATGTTTCGTATGTTCCTTGAAGTATGCCTTGCATTCCTATGTAGTTCCAGGAACCAGCCGTGTATTGTCCGTACATTATTAGACCCTTTTTCTCCAGCTTCCAGAAGTGTTTCCAGTTCGCCCATTTTCCAACAAGCATCGAGTTGCACATGATCATTCTTGGTGCAAGCTTGTGGGTTTTGAACACCGCCACGGGTTTTCCGCTTTGGATGACTAGGGTTTCATTCGGTTTTAAAGTTAACAGCGTGTTCACTATTGTTTCGAAGCATTCCCAGCTTCTTGCAGCCTTTCCCATTCCGCCGTAAACAATGAGTTTTTTGGGTTCTCTGGCTACGTCTACGTCCAAAACGTTGAACAGCATTCTCAGGATGCCCTCAATTTGCCAGTTGGAGCAGTGGAGCTTTGAGCCTTTAATCACTCTGACTGTTTTCGTTTTTGGGTCGTAGTTGCCTTCTTTAACAAGCCTAGAGATAGGTTGCTTCCCAGACTTTTCTAAACCTGCCGTATCAAATCCCCTCTCGGTTCTGGTTAAAATATGAAAGATGATGACGACTTAAAGATTTTCTGTTCAAACAGCTGACATGGATGCTGTTGTCAGAGCCTGAGCATAGACTACAATATCCATACTGGCATGTTCGGCGTTGACGACACAAGAGGAGCAAAAAATGTCTAGTTTACTCTTCTTCCTTTTTCTGCTACTAATTTTCCGTTTTTGAAAACTTTTTCCGCTAGGTTTACGCCGTAGTGATATGGGAAAAACTTGTGATTCGGTGCGTCGAAGATGACTATGTCAGCCTTTTTCCCTTCTTCTAGGCTTCCTATTTCATTGGCTCTCTCTATGGAATGGGCTGCGTTAATTGTTGCTGCTATGAGCGCTTCTTCAGTGGTCATTTTCATTTGAAGAATCGCTATGGTCATCATCATCTGCATTGACTCACACATGTTCGCCGCGCTTAAGTCCGTGCCTAATGCGATGGGCAATCCTTTGTTGATTATTTCTCTTGCTTTTGCATAAGTGCCCAAATAACAGAACGGAGTGGTTGGCAAGAAAACCCCTATAACTCCTTTGTTTACTAAGGCTTCGATTTCTTCCATGGGTGTGAAGATTAGATGGTCTGCCGAGACAACTGCCAATTCTGCACCTAGTCTTGCTCCTCCACTGTGTGCAAGCCAGTCGGCGTGAATTCTCAGGTTCATGCNGTACTTTCTGCCAGTTTCCAGTATCCGTCGAGACTGTTCCACGTTGAAGTATCCTTTTTCGCAGAAGATATCGCAGTATTCAGCAAGTTTTCTCCTTGCGACTTCTGGAATCCACTTTTCAACAATCTCGTCTGTTAATTCGTCAACTCTGTTTTCATATTCGTAGGGGATTCCTTGAGCCATAAAAGTTGGAATCAAATCGATTGGATGCGTCTTGTTAAGAGTTTTGATTATTTCTAGTTGTCTGATTTCGCCGTTGAATGTCATTTCGTATCCGCTTTTTGCCTCTATGGTTGTGGTGCCGTGGATTAGCATCGTGTCAACTATTTTTGTGGTTTTTTCAAGTAGTTCTCCTGTGGCTTCTTCACCAGTGTTTTTGAGGGTTGTCGGCATGCCTCCTCCTCTGGCTTTGATTTCCAAGTATGGAATACTCTTAACAGCCATCATTTCAAGTTCTTCTTCTCTTGAACCCGCGAAAATTAGGTGAACATGAGGATCGATGAGTCCTGGTGTGACGAGTTTGCCGCTTGCATCTATGACTTCGAATCCTTTGTCAAGTTCGTCTAGCACTTCTTTTGTGGTTCCGACAGCTACTATCTTTCCATCTTTGACTGCTACGGCTCCGTTTTTTATTATGGCAAGATTTTTCATTTCCTCTTTATTTTGCGGTTTGCTGCTTGTTCCCTTTAGGGTTACAAGTTCGTTCGCGTTGATTATTGCGAAATCAGCTTTTATTGACATACGATGCCCTTCTTTTAGACGGATTTTGAAGTTATACGTCTAGGTATTTCTTTCTTTCCCACTCGTGAACCATAACGTTGAATTCTCGCCACTCCCTTGTTTTAAGCTCAATGAACTTCTCGCAGAACTTGCGTCCCAAAGCTTTTTGTAAGCATCTGTCCTTGGAAAATTCCTTTCTCCGTTATTTTTGGGAAAAGCTCTGATGGAATCCAGAGTGAGTGTAGGGTGCCGTTTATGTCCGTGAATTGTGAAACAACTTGTTTGACGTTCTGCTTTTTAATCAAATTCGTGGGTTCTTTCAAACTAACCAAGTTTTAGTACACTTCCAAGCGATTTAGCTTTTATTGGCTTTTCCCACAAAACGCTTTTCTATTTGAAGTCATTCTGTTGCATGCAAAGAGTTAAATGCCAAATCTAAAATCCTAATGTTGAGTGGCATGAACGATGGAGTTCAAAGTTAACGGAGTTTCTATCGAGGACACTTTTTGTGAAACTTTTAGGGCTTACATGGCTCGAATACTCATAACGTCTGTGAATAGGAAATGGGCTCTTGAATCAGCCTTGGAAGCGAAAGGACTTGGAAGGTCTGCAACAATTCCACCTTCAGAAGCATCTATGGAAGCCGAAGTTCAGCCAAGTGAAACGCCTGATGGAAGACACGGTTTTGTCTTTTTGACTTTGGATAGGAAACTGGAGCATTTAACCCATTGGCTTGTAGCTAGAATAGCAAAGGGCGTTATACCGTATCCTAAAACCAATGTTTTTGATGCTCTACCTAGAGAACTAGCTCAAAAATTCATGGACATCAAAGGCACAGTCATACAGAGTTTTGGGGACGGGTTTGAGGAGGAAACCGTGGCTTTTGGTAGAGATGTTTTCAAGATTCCAAGGATGGACGGTTGGTTTTATGTTGAAAAACGTTTCGGAATAACAAAGGGCATAGCTGGCGGAATGTTCTTGATCTTGGCGGATTCAGGTGAATCAGGTTTGAAAGCGGCTGAAAATGCGTTGAAAGGTATAAATACTGTTCCGTATGTCGCTGGAAAGTGTACGGGTTCTGGAACAAAAGTTGGAGGGAAAAAGTATAAGGATGCAATAGCCACGACTAACGATGCTTATTGTGCATGTTTGGCTGAAAGAACGGAAACTACGATTTCGAAGGATGTCCAATGCGTTTATGAAGTTATAATAAACGGGTTAAGAATGGAAGATGTTGAGAAAGCTATGAAAGTTGGAATTGAAAAATCCACAGAAACCACGGGCGTTTTGAAAATAACATCGGCAAATTATGGTGGAACACTGGGCAAAGGAAAAATAAACCTAACTCAGCTATTCACTCGGTAAAAAAAGAGTCTATCAATAGGTTTTGGAACCAGCTATAAACCTTAATCGTCTGTCAGACATTTTGAAACAAATGGGGTCTTCATTTTCTTGTTTATTCCATGAATGAGAAGATTAACCATGTTATTACGCCATAGGTTACTTCGTTCAATATTGCTGATACAAGTGTTCTAGTCTAATCTCTTATTTCCAAGCTCTAACATGCAGAGTCAAATGCGTGCTTTCTCAAAAAGAATTTTAGATTTTGGAAAACGCGATTTTCCATGTTGCACTTGAACGTGAGTATGGATTTAGGTATAAAGTTCGAAAGAACTCTTTGACCTTATCTTTTTTCAGAGCTTTCTGGAAAGTAGGCAACACGTAGTCTCTTCTTCCGAAAAAGTAAGTGTAGATGTAAGGTTTGAAGAAGTTAGGTTTACCATCCGAGGTCAAGGGTTTGCTGAAGCCAATCCCTTTTCTAGCTTCATCGATTGGCAAAAAGCCTTCAGAAGCCATGTATTCTGCAGCCGTTTCATCATCAATGCTTTCTGCATTTAACATGTATGCAACATTGAGACCTATCATCCTTCCAAGGTTGGCTAAAGATTCGATGAATTCACCATATTCTCCGCCTGATTGTAAGTCTAGAAAGTCTCTAGCGCAGTCTGCAGTGCCTTCGCTAATGACACATCGTATTGTATGCAATAAGACAGCGGACAAGTCTAATGGTTTGTTTTCGCGATAGTATTTTTCAGTTAAAAGATTTGCGACGTGATGCTCATATTCGTGGCATAATGTCCAGATCAATGTATATCTGTTGAAGGGTCTGTCAGTGTTGAATACGTTGATGCTTGTGTAGTTTCCTTGGTAATAGTTATAGGCGCCCCATGGTTCGCCTGTCGCAGTCTTATAGATGACACCTTTGTTTTCAACTTTCGTTGAAAAATGGGTGAAAACGTGTTTCTCAAATAACCTTCTTATTTCTTGGGTGCGTTTCACAATCACCGTGTCTATCATTTTCTTGAGCGCGTCTCCGGAGATTTTGCTTTCTTTTCTCCATTTCAGAATCTTTTCAGAAACATCAGAGCCTGGGAGAGTAGTGCATAGATCTCCTACTATTTGTTGTGCTTTACGGATTTCGTTCTGCCCGAATTTGCGTGGAGTTATGCCGAATATTCCTTCTACCAAACGTTCGTACGGAATGTCTTCTCCTGAAAGCCATTTTACGACAACTTTTAGAGATTCAAGGTCGCTTGTTATGGCAATTCTTCTCAACTCATCGTCTATTTCTTTGGCTTTCCCGATTAACGTTTCAAGATTCATTAAAAGTTTCTCAGGAGTCAAATGCTCTTTTGCGCTCTCTGGAGAGAGGTTTTTCGGGCCAAAGTAGGCGTCTACGATGTTTACTCCTGTAACTTCTTTTGTGAAGTTGCCGATTTGCCCCAGCAATTTGAGGTAGTCTTCTCCGAAAATCATCCAGTTCCCAGATTGTTTAATTGTTTCGGGAATTATAAAATAGTTTCATTGAATTGGAGAAATCTCGTGCACGAGAGTTATATTAGGAACTTGCCGTTTTTGTAGAATAGTTTGCCGTCTGCGTAGATTTCTCCGTCTTTCTTCATGTCTTTTAGGATGTCCCAGTGAATCGCTGACTTGTTTAAGCCTCCTGACTCGGGGATGGAGGCTCCAAGGGCCATGTGGATTGTTCCCCCCATCTTTTCGTCGAAAAGCATGTTTTTTGTGAATCTTGTTATGCCATAGTTTGTTCCAATGGCAGCTTCTCCAATGCGGTCTGCGCCTTCAATCTTCAACAGTTCTTGTAACAGTTCGTCGCCTTTAGCTGCTGAAGCCTTCACAACTTTGCCATCTTCAAATGTAAGCTTTATGTCTTCAACCTCTCTGCCAGAAAAGATTCCTGGAAAAGTGAACCTTATCGTGCCGTTTGCTGAATTTTCAATGGGACCCGTAAATACCTCCCCGTCTGGCATGTTTTTTTCTCCGCTGCAATTTATCCACTTTCTACCCTTCATGTTGTAGGTCAGGTCTGTATCTTCACCTATTATATGAATTTCATCTGCTTGGTTTAGAAATTCGCAGATTTTCTCCTGTTGCTGATGAATTTTCTTCCATTCTGCAATTGGGTCTTCCCTGTCAACTAAACAGCTGCTGTAAACGAAGTCTTCGTATTCTGATAGCGACATAGCGCCCTCTTGTGCCTGAGCGTTTATAGGATAAGGTAAACCTGTCCATTTGAGTTTTCCTTCGGCAGTGCGTTTCATGAAGATTTCCGTAAGCTCTCTTCCAGAAGCTCTATGCATCTTTATTTTCGAGGGGTCTACGTTTGTTAATCCTTTAGGGTTCGGTTGGCACCATACGCCTATTGAAACGTCTATGTTTTCAATCATGAACTTGTGGAAGGGTGAAACATGTTTTAGCTGGTGTTCTTTTGCGTATTTGTAGAAAGTGTATTGAACATCAAGACTTGGCATGATCAGGGGGTATGTGTCGCTTAACAAACATTCTTTATATATCTCGTTAATTAATGGGAATGCTAATTCGCTTCCTTGTATGAGCACCTTTTCCTCTGGTTTCACATCGACACTATAATGAACGCAAAGTTTTGCAAGTTTCTCAATTCTTGGATCAACCATTCAATTCACCACTTGAAAGAATCTTAGAGAAAGGAAAATGGATATTAATAGTTTGTGATTGAACAGTATTTTCGACAGGAGAATATACATGATGTTCCTACGATCCCTGACATATTTTCATGTATCCAAAAAGCTTTCAAAGAATGGATGCGATAACTAGAGTTGTGATATTATGCCTTTATTTATGGTGAAGCGAGAAGCTTTTGACCTGTACAGGTTCGGTAAGAGAGATGTGGAATTGAGAGCGGTTAAACGCCAATGGAAAAACAGCAAGCCCGGGGACATAGCTACGATTCAATGTGGAAGAGACATCTTCAGAAAGAAAATCACAAAAATTCATAGAGGAACACTGGCTAAAATATTCCTGACAGTAGATTACAAGCGAGTATTCCCCGAAGCCTCAACCGTGTTTGAAGCCGTCAAAGCAACTAAAAAACTCTATCAAAACGTAGAGGAGTTTATGGCATTCGAACTCGAAGACATAATCTAGTTTACGCAATCATCCAACAGACATACCTACACGATTTTGTTCGTTGTTGTTCTAACGTCTTCAACTGAAAAAAACGAAAGTCACATAGTGTGCGTTTCTACGAACTTTCTTATTGTTCTATCGTATGTTTTTTCCACTTCTGGCGAGAACAGGCATCCAGGCAGTTCACCCCTCTCCTTATGATAACGAATACATTCGCAACATTTCCCACGCAAGTCACAACCAACATAAGTACATGGACAATCCTGCAAGTTCACTTGAATATTTGGACAATCCTTGCGCTCAACCATCTTTCTTAACCTTCGCCAGCTTCATAATCAACAAAGCCACTATTAAAACTATGACAAACCAAAACAAGCAACACCAAGCCTCTTCCACTCCAACGAAAACTGGTGAATTATCTTCAACTGTTCTTAAGCAGCCACCTCTATCCGTAAGCCAATTGTGCCTCACAGTTTTTCGTAAACTAAATAAGCTGAATTTTCCAATTGAGAATGGCTGATGAATATTACATGAGAATGACCATTGTAAGGAAAAAGACGGGTTACGCCTTAGGTCTTTCACTCCGCATCATAGGAATAATAATGTTACTTATCCTGGTTTGGAAATGGTGGGACACGGGAGTATTCACTAATCAGGACATGTTCTCAGCCTTACAAGCTAGTTTTTCGACAGAGTACGCGGATATAGCGTTAGGAATCGGATTAAAACCTATACACTACGCCATTTCTGGCATCGCGTTTGTCATTATTGGCTCTGCAGTCTTGATAGCCAGAAGAGAAAGAGTCACTGTGACTGAAGAAGCAACAGTGATGCTTGAGGGCCCCTACTGTAAACACCACTGGCAAGAATCCATGTCTAAAACACATCTAAAATCCATGGGCTATCCTCGCGTGCGAACACTCTCCAGACGAAAATGTCCCAAATGCGCCAAATTCATCCGCCCAAAAATAACGTCAACAAACGTATAAAATTCTAACGACTACTTGCCTTAACAATCTTGTATCCAGAAGCCTTTCGCAACCTATTCATAACAGCCAACCCAAGCCCTTCACTGGGTATGCCCTCAGCAACTATAACATCAACACCCTCCAAATCAAACTCCCTCAAAACCCTGAACAAATTCTTCGCAATAACCCTCAAGTCACTTCTGCTTCCAAAAGACTTCGCAACATCAGCCCTATAATCGCCTACAGTCTCATCAGTAGCAAGAACACCAACCCTACTACCTTTACGCATATAGAACTCAGCCAACTCTTTCACCTTATCCACAACAGACGACAATTCCCCTTCCACAACAATCACATCCGCATCAGGAGCATAATGCCTATGCTTCATCCCAGGAGAACGTGCTTTGTCAACAGCCAACTCTATCTCAGCCACCGCAACAGGATGCAACTCCACCGTCCTAAGCATTCTCTTTAATAGCTCATACGCCGTTCCCCCTGGACGAAGAACCAGCGGCGGGTCAACAGTCATATCCAAAACAGTGGACTCCACCCCAATATTGGTCGATCCAGCATCCAAAACAGCATCTATCCTCCCATCCAAATCATCCAAAACATGCTTCGCCGTGGTTGGGCTAGGCTTTCCAGCAAGATTCGCACTAGGAGCAGAAATGCAGCAGCCGCTTTCTCTAATCAAAGCCAAAGCAACATCATGTCTAGGCATCCTAACAGCAATAGTATCCAAACCAGCCACAGTCACAGATGGAACGATCTCTGAACGCTTAAAAATCAACGTCAACGGACCAGGCCAAAAACTTTTCATAAGTTTCTCAGCTTTCGAAGGGACTTCTCTGGCTAATCTACAAACGTCTTTCACGTCTCCTACATGCACTATTGGCGGGTTATCAAGAGGACGCTTTTTCGCCTCAAAAAGAGTCCTAACCGCTTTCGAATTCAAAGCGTCAGCACCCAAGCCATAAACCGTTTCTGTAGGAAAAGCAACCAAACCGCCTTTTTTGATGAAGTCAGCTGCTACACAAATCTTTTCCATCTGCGGCTTTTGCGAATCAACTTTTAACACTAACGTTTTCTTCATCGTTTACCTAGCTTTTAGAATCTATTCCAGACATTTAAACTTCTTTAGATTAAAAACGAGGGAAAACTACTGGGGTTTTTGTCAGACAACATAATAGTCAATGACTTTTTTCATGCTTTTCGGTGCAGCCTGTTTGATGGCAAGCTGTTTCAATATTTTTATCACTTGAGGTTGAAAACGAGCTATGTCAGTTAACGAGATTAACCCGACTAAACGTTTTCCATCAACCACGGGCAACTTTTTAATCTTCATCTGAAACATCAATTTAACCGCCTCTTCTAATTCCACGCTGGGCTCGACAATAACCAACGGGCTGCTCATAACATCCTTCACACTAGTCTTAGTGGCATCCTTCGCTTCTGCAACAATCCTCTTCAGCAAATCCCTCTCAGTTATTATACCCATAGCCTTCCCATCCCTGACAGCGATTAAGCATCCTATCTCAAACTTGTTCATCACTTCTGCTGCTTCTTTAACTGTTGCTTTTTCATCTATGGTTACTACTTCCTTCACCATCACATCCTCAACCTTCAGAGACAAGGCGGTTTTCTTATTCTCACCAGACAACGAATTCACCGACTTTATTTTTCCAAGTCTAATATATAAATTGGTGTGCACAAAATTTTGACGTTCACTGACCCAACAGCTTAAGAACCAANCCTTCAGCATGCTTGCTCACATGAATTTCTGCACATTCAAACTTTTCCATAGGTTTCGTTAACGGGCGAGCAGCGTCAACGCCCACTTTACTTGTTAAACCAGTGTCTTGGTCTGCTCAGACCCAGATGGCAGAATTCCCTGATAAACACAATCTTGTCCTTTATTGTCACTTCATGATAAATGGAACTTCGAAACGGGTAGAAGCTTTATTTTCTACATGTAAGATTTCCCTTTTCGTTTCCATTTGTTTGAGGAATCTTCTTAGGCTCATGCCGTGGCTCCTTCTTTCTCAGGTCGGGTGCCGACAACTTTTTCAAGCAATTTCAGGAAAATCGATTGAGCCCGTATCTCATCAATGGTTTTCAAATACACGGAGACCAACGCTATCTTTTTCTTTCTGGAAGCCAAATGCTCAGCAAACATGCGGGCTGAAATGATGTTTCTATCGCCTAAGAGGACGGACGAGGAAGGTGGTCCAAGCAAATCTTGAGGTTTGGGCACAGCTATTGCCAGTGTTCCGAGCTTATCTTCGTTTTCGCTCAAGAGAACAAAACATGAATTTTTCGTTTCCAAATACACCGCCAGAAAATGCACGTTCTGCTCAATTATTTCATCTTTAACAACTGTGGCACGGTCCATAACGAATCCTCACCTTATTTATTAGCTTCATGCACTCACTATTTATTGTTTTCAAGGGTGCTCCAATAAATGTTGAAAAATCGGGCAGAAAAAATTCTCCGAACACTCCAAAAAACTTTCACGTCGCCAAAATGGACAACCTCGCATGGAGATCCCTTCAAAACATTAATCGTAACGATAATTTCGCAAAACACAGCAGGCAAAAACACAGCCAAAGCCTTCGAAAACCTTTCGAATCAATTCCAAATAACACCCGAAGCATTAGCGAACGCTGGAAAAACCAAAATTGAAGAATACTTGAAAGTGGCTGGCTTGTACAGAAACAAAGCCAAAACAATAAAACAAGTTTCAAAAATCATCATGAAAAATTTTCAGGGAGATTTAACACGAGCATTGTCAATGCCCTTCGAAGAAGCAAGGAAAGCTCTTATGCAACTTCCAGGAGTTGGACCAAAAACAGCCGACGTTGTTTTACTCTTCTGCGCGAATAAACCCACAATCCCTGTTGACACTCACGTTAATCGCGTATCAAAACGATTAGGTCTAGCGCCAAAGAACGGAGATTATGAAGCCATTCGCAAATCACTTCAAAAACTCTACGACCCAAAAGACTACTTATCGATTCATGTCCTACTGATTTCGCTAGGTAGAACACATTGCAAAGCTAGAAATCCCTTATGTAATCAATGCCCAGTGAACATGCTTTGTCCATCAAAGCATGTTTAAGATAATGAATGACTGAAGCATAGAAAAGCTACAGCGATTTTTCTCCTTAGCTCAGAGTACGCTTTCCAAGATGAATTCCTCAAAAGAGGTTTTCAAACGTTAAGTCTGACTGGTCTTCTTCCAAGAAAATCGGAGTCTCTTTCAAGTTCTCATCCAATTTAACTCTTCCCACAGTGACTATCGAAATTTTTTCAGAGACAGGCGTATAGATTTTCATGACATTCCTTCTGTAATCAATTTCTCGCAGAGAACCTATCCCGAGGAAATTTCGTTCATCATCGTACAAAGCCATAAGCAAGCCCTTTTCCTCACCCTTATGAACCACCACAACCTTCTTCTTTGTGATTTCTTCCACACTCTTGATGTTTTCCGAATCTATCCAACGTCTTTTGCCAATAAATATGCAGATTTTGTCGAACAATTCTGCAAGATGCAACGGTTTCATTCCCAGAATACCATAGATTTTTCCTGCCTGTGCCATGTTTCCATAGTTCCTCCCTAGTCCAATTAACTCATCTTCTTCGATTTTCAACCAATTTAGGGGAATAGTCTTAACCTTGGCGTTTCTCAAATATTTCATATATCCAAGCTCCCGCAAACTTCTGCGTTTTTCTGTACTCCTTTGCCTTATAGCTGAGGGTGAATCTAAACTTACTTTTCTGGACTTTTGAAGGGCTTCTAAAAGAGATGTCAATTCATCTTTTTGTTGTATACATAAAATGATGCTGGGGTTGAGCTTCTCGGCGAGTTGAAACTTGTACTTAACAGCGTCTTCTCCTTCAACCCAACCGTCAGTATTTACAATGACGAAATCTGGATTATTGCTTAAAATCTTCTTTTTTGATGAGGTCAGGCCTTCTAGCACCTTGTCAATAACTCTGCTTGGCGAGGTGAAACCAACAAAAAAAGCATTTTTCGAATGTAAGGCAAACAAGTCTGTTAATGGTTTAGTTACAAAGGCATAAGAAACACTGCAAGGGGGGCCGATATCAGACTGCCCTAAGTCTCCATCTAGAATCGCTACCTTCTTTCCTTCATTAAGCAATTTGTTAATCAAGAACGTACAGAAGCCTGTCTTTCCAGAGTCAACAGCACCAATCACCATTGCAGTAAAGGGTCTAACTTGAGAGTTCAACAACTCTTCGAATGCCTGAAACCATGAAGATGGAATGGTGTCTCCATCTACCTCCTCGACGTTCGTGCTTTCTCCCACTGAAATGTCAAACTTGGCCGTTTCCTTAACAGCAAAAGGCAGCCTTTTCCCTTCTCTTACCACGATCTTCCTCATGTTTCTCAATCTGGCACCAAACACTTCTACCTCACCTGAAACCACTGAAGCAGAAGCTGGGCCGTCAATTAATAGTGTTTTTCCGCTTTTAATTGTTCGATTCATTGTTTTTCCTCCGTGTAAATGTATGACCGTTTCTTCCAGCGATTGTCATAGCTGAAACGATATCCCTTAACCCTCTTCTATGCTTACTCTCACTTATGTAGCGATTGGTTCCCGCTATCTTCGCTTTCATATCGCTTTCCTATCTGTACTATCTTTATAGCATAAAACAAAATATTAGTTTCGCTGTTTATATTCGTTGATGTGTATAGCTGTGCTACAAAATATTCCAACAGGCTGCAAAANGATTGATGAAATTCTGGAAGGTGGTATTCCAAACCGAAAAGTCAGCTTAGTTTATGGCGAAGCGGAAACTGGGAAAACGACCTTGGCTATGCAGTGCGCACTTAACTGTGCAAGGCAAAAATACAAAACATTGTTTGTGGATTGTGACGGCACGTTTTCGGCGCAAAGGCTTTCCCAAATTGCCTTAAAAGAATTCCAAAATATTTCAGAGTTGATAATATTGATGAAACCAAACAATTTTAGCGAACAAACAATAGTCATAGACCGACTGACAGATTACATAACTAAAAGCTTCGGACTCGTAGTCATTGACACTCTCACATCTCTTTATCGCGCTGAAATCGCAGAGGATCCTGAAAAAACATTCAAACTAAACCGTGAACTGAACAGACAAATGGCGTGTTTAGCACAAATTGCCAAAACCCATAAAATCGCAATCTTAACAACAAGTCAAGTGCAAGCCGTCTTCAACGAAGCCCTCGTAAGCATAGAACCAGTAGCTACTAGAGTTTTAAGATTCTGGGCAGATATTATCATCGCTATGAAACCTA
>JGI24422J19971_10001283_pt1 | contig 15165 bp, 15 predicted proteins | sample DeeMarSWOR152_54_FD_19971 | JGI IMG/M metagenome (IMG submission 19971) | reverse complement strand
TCAGGCGCCAGGGCATTCTTCAAACGAGGGGCCAAGTGGCTTTCTGCTAAAGAGCTGGCTCGCTATGGGGTCAAGGAGATCTTCAAAAAATTTCCCCTTTAAGCAAGCTATCTCACCTGATTCAACGACCATGGTGACCATCCCTTTTCGATGGTTCTTTGAGTTTAGAGAAGGAAATTAGCGCGCCAAGAAATTGCTGCTAGCTTGTACAATCAGGAGGAAGATCATACGAAGGCAAAGCCGATGATTCCCTTGATGGTAGGCTTGTCACACACAAAAAGCTGGGCCAATCAAGTGCACCGAGTGCCACAAGAAATAGAGGAAAGCCATGTTTGAAGCGAACTTAATCCTTATGCTCATTATACTGGGGGCTCTGCTGGCCTTCTCGGCCTTTTTTTCTGGCTCCGAAACGGCTCTTATGGCTATTAGCAGACTGAGGTTAAGACACCTGTCTGAAACCAAGCCTCTCAGGGCTAAGCTTGTGGAGCGCATACTGAAAAGACCTGAGCGGCTTATCGGAACCATCTTACTTGGTAACAATCTTGTGAATGTGGCCATGTCGGCCTTGGCCACCGCACTGGCCATAACATTTTGGGGTGAACGGGGAGTAGCGTACGTCACGGTCGTATTAACTATAGTTATCCTGATTTTTGCGGAGATTACGCCAAAGGTCTATGCCAAATATTTCAATGAGAGGGTATCCTTTCTTACAGCGCCGATCCTCCATTTTATCATGCTGCTGTTTAATCCTGTAGTAGCTGCACTAACCCACGCAAGCAGCAAGATTCTTTATCTGGTGGGGGTTGATGTTTCAAAGATCAAAAGACCTTTGATGACCGAAGAGGAGATTAAAACCTGCATCAAGATGGGCTGGGATGAGGGGGCTATTACCGCTGAGGAGCGGAAGATGCTCTCCAGGGTGTTCACTATGAATGATAAAACCGTAGGCCAAGTAATGGTACCCAGAGACAGACTGACCACTCTCGATATTGATGCATCCTTAGAGGATATTCTGAGGATCATCTTGAAAACAGGTTATTCACGCTTCCCGGTTAGCAAAGGAGATAAGTTAAACATCGTTGGCTTTGTGCACGCAAAAGATGTATTCCGGCTGATGGAAAAGACGAAGGCCGATTCACTAAAGACAATTATCAGACCACCATACTTTATCTCTGGTGACAACAAAATCGATGCGCAGCTGCGTAGTTTCCAGAAAAAGAAGCTCCATCAAGCGGTGGTTCTCGACAACGAAGGGGAGGTTATCGGTCTGGTTACTTTGGAGGATATCTTAGAGGAATTGGTGGGGAGCATACAGGATGAACATGATTTTGACCTTGATCTCTCTAATTGAGTACTGATAGGCTTAAGTCTTCAGTATAAGCGGAGGAGGTGGGAACATGCGAACTTCATGGCGTATCTTTAGGCTCTTTGGTATCGACATCAGAATCGACTCGAGCTGGATCTTTATCTTCGCCCTCATCACGTGGGCCCTCGCTGGATATTACTTCCCCAGCCACTATCCTGGGTGGTCCCGCTGGCAGCACTGGCAAGTAGGACTAGCAGCTAGTGTGCTCCTTTTCGTCTCGGTCCTTGCCCATGAGCTGACGCACTCCCTGGTGGCTCGCAGCAAGGGTGAGGAGGTGCGCAGCATTACCCTCTTTCTCTTCGGGGGTGTGGCGGAGATCGTGGAGGAACCCAAGACGCCGGGTAGGGAATTTATTATCGCCGCGGTAGGACCTATCTCCAGCCTCATCATTGCCGGTATCTTTTCTGCCCTGTGGTTTGGGGTGAGAGGGATTAATGAACCTATTGCAGCCCTGGCCAGATATCTATCAATCATCAATCTCTTCCTTGCCGGCTTTAACATGATTCCCGGTTTCCCCCTCGATGGAGGAAGGGTGCTGCGGGCCATCGCCTGGAAGGTAACCGGGAACCTCAAGCGGGCAACCCGCATAGCATCTGCTACAGGTCAGGCCCTTGCCTTTCTTCTCATCTTCGTGGGTGTCTGGCAGATCTTGATGGGAGCCTTCTTTAACGGCCTCTGGATCGCCCTCATCGGTTGGTTTATCCACAGTGCGGCCACTCGTGGATACCGGGAGGTTCTCGTAAAGGAGATGCTCAAAGATGTCCGGGCAAGAGACCTGATGGACACCACATTTGAGAAGGTTGAAGGATCCATCTCTGTGCAAGATCTAGTTGAGGATTACATCCTCAAAAAGAGGGAGAGGTCCTTTCTGGTGACCGAGGCGGGCAAGCTGGCGGGCATTGTCTGTCTTGAGGACGTCAAGGGCATCCCCTCCGAAAAGAGGAGGGACACCCTGGTAAGGGAGATTATGACCCCCCGAGATAAACTGGAGGCTATCTCTCCTGAAGAGGATGGGAGCCAGGTCCTTACAAGGCTGGCAAGCGGCAAGATCAATCAGGTTCCCGTCATTGAGAGAGGGCAGATCGAGGGAGTGGTTTGCCGTGCCAATATCCTGGAGTTTCTGCACCTCCGATCTGAACTGGGCGTATAGAGGCTAACCCTGGAAATAAGGACAGATACATATTCCCCCTGCTAGGTCGGGGAGAGCGGAAGACCTTTCTCCTGGCTATACAGGTAAACCTGAGACTTGCAGAGAGCTTAGCGGTAGCTGTATCGACAGCCAGACCGTTTAAAAAGGCCATCTGTGGCTAATGAAAAGAAAGGGAGGATAAGCTATGTGGCATGTTGAGGTGACAGGGGTGATAGCCCCTATCATTTCCATCGTATTCGGCATCTTAATTCTCATATTCCCAAGGATTTTAAATTATCTGGTTGCCTCATATTTTATAATAGCAGGGGTAGTAGGGCTCCTTTTCCTCATGACATAAGGGGACACAATTAGATTCAGGAAATAGATTCCAATACCCCCTGCTATAAATGTGAGAATTGCCTGCGAGGCTATACATCACAATGTATCCATTGGCTTTCAGCTGAGCCCGACACCTGATCTTGGGAGAGGTTGGGAATACCTTGACACGCCAGCTGCCTTACCCTATACTGCTTTTCGCTAAGGCATTCCCACCATCCTGATGCACTTAAGTCTCCTCTCTGCGTAACCTAATAAAGCAAAAGGGGGCAGTCATCTCTGAATTCTCACAGAAGAGCAGCCGGATAAGCACGTTCCATGTGATCCGGCAAGACCAGAGAAAGTTGAGATCACAACTCAGGCTTCATTCCAGGTGGAAAAAGACAGTCTTAGTTATCCCCTGTCTTGCCAGCGAGTATACCGACCCCTCGAACCTCCCCGTGTTCAGGAACATTTTGAGGCAATTAAGAAATATCCCCTACCTTTCCAGCATTATCTTCGGCCTCGATAGGGCTACCGAGGAAGATGCGTTTCGCCTCAGGGAGCTTCTTACGGCAGCTCGAATCAGGAACTACCTTATCCAGTGGAACGATGGTCCCGGTTTCAGCGAGGTCTACGCGCGGCTCAACGAGGCGGGATTCAAAGTCAGCGAGCCGGGGAAGGGCAAGAATATGTTCCTCAGCTTCGGGATTGCCATTGCCCTTGGTGCTGAGTCTATCGGACTGATCGACGCTGATATACGTACCTTTAAACGTGCCCAGCTCGACCGGCTCTTTTATCCACTAGTGGTTCTCAATTACGACTTTTCGAAGGCGTACTATGCCCGGATCTCTGAGAAGGGCGAGATTTACGGTCGGGTAAAGCGGCTCCTCCTTGACCCGCTCTTGCTTTCCCTCAAACGGAAATTCACCGAGAGCAACGAGGAAAAGATGTTGCGCCTCATAGACTTTCTCTTGGGCTTTAACTATCAACTCTCCGGTGAAGTCGCCTTTCACGTGGACCTCCTGAAAAGAATGCGCTTCGCCACCAACTGGGGCGTTGAGATCTTTACCTTGATTGAGGTCTACCGCAAAGCCTCTGCTCCCGCACAGGTCATGTTCACGGAAGAACGCTTCGACCACAAACACCAAGAGGCGTCACCGGAAGACCAGGCCAAGGGCCTCAATCGAATGGCGATCGATATTGTAACCACCCTGATGAATGCACTGATCATTGAAGAAGGTCTGGAAATCCCCGATACCTTCTTTCGAGACCTGGCCATTACCTATCAAGCCGTCGCCGAAGAGCAGATCAAGAAATACTCTGACGATGCGGCTTTCAGCAATCTCAAATACGACCGGGACGCCGAGGAGTCCCTCGTCAAAAACGTCTTGCACAATTCCATCCTTCAGGCAGGAGAAGTCCTCACCGCGCCCTATAGGATGACGGAGAAATTCTTGAGATTCGTCAATTCTCATCCCGAATTTAAGCCCTTTCTTGAAAATGGCCTTGCTGAAGCAATCCTTGAAGTAGAGCGCAAGACACAGGGGACCGTCTTCGAAATGCCTCAAACCGTATCATGGGAGCGGGTATCAAATAAGTTGCCTCGAGTCTTCTATGATCTCATCGAGGTGGTCGAGGAGGAAAAAAGGCGTTTTTCTTAAACCCCTGGAATTCTGTTCTAGTGATTTGATCAAAGAGGGGTTCGTTATGACATCACGGTTGCCTCCTTTAAGAGCCCGGCAAAGAGGCAGTTTAGAGTCCTCGCATATCCTCGCATAAAAGAGATAAATCACTTCCTAGAAAAGCAACCGCTTAGCCATGCCTGAGGTAAGCACGATACTGGCTCTCGCAGTGGTTTTAGGTGCATTGGTCCTGTTTGTCAGCGGAAGGCTACAGGTTGACGTGGTTGCACTGTGCGTGCTCGCTTCCCTGATCGTGCTTGGCCTAATAAATCCGAATCAAGCACTGTACGGCTTCGCAAGTCCAGCAACAGCAACGGTGGCCGCGATGTTCGTCTTGAGTGCTGGCCTGGTACGTACAGGGCTGGTTCAATGGCTGTCGCATCGCTTGAACAAGCTGGCTGGAAAGGGCGAGTGGCGCTTAATCGTAGTCTTATGTATTTCCATAGCAGCCTTGTCGGCCTTTATTGTCAATACGGCAACGGTAGCCATTTTCATCCCCGTTGCAACAGTATTGGCGGGGACACGAGGGGTTTCTGCATCCCGCGTGTTGATGCCGCTGTCGTTCGCAAGTCAGTTTGGCGGTGTGTGCACCCTCATCGGTACGTCTACCAATATTTTGGTCAACTCAATAGCCATATCGCAAGGTATGGAGGCCTTTGGTCTTTTCGAGTTTGCACCTTTGGGGTTGGCGATGTCCACAGTTGGTATCATCTACCTCATTCTTATCGGCAGGAGCCTCCTGCCCAAGCGTAGGGCAGCAGCCGAACAGGTTGATAAATATCGGCTTGCTGACTACGTGGCCGAATTAAAAGTTGCAGAAAAATCCCCGCTCATCGGAAAGACATGGGATAAAAGAAAGGCCTCTCGTGATACAAGAGTGGAGCTTATCAAGATAGTACGCAATGACAAAGCGGTGTCGCGACCTTCGAGAACCAAAATCAGGGAAGGAGATGTCCTGTTGATTCACGGCAATGTAGATACGCTGATGAGGATGAAGGACACGTTAGGGTTGGGTATCCAGGCCCGTGTTACCATGGAGGATCAACACCTGACTTCTGAGGAGGTGAAGCTGATCGAGGTTCTAATTCCACCCCGGTCAACTCTGGTAAGACGTACACTACAAGGCGCCGGGTTTCTTCTCCGTTATCGATCTGCGGTGCTTGCCGTGCAGAGACGTGGGAAGATCCTACGAGATCGGTTGACCGATATCCAGCTGGATGCTGGAGATACCTTGCTGTTGCAGGTAAGTAAAATGGCCATATCCCGCCTCATGAAAGCCAGCGATGTGATCGTAACCAACGAGTTGACTGAGCTTTATCTTCGTAAGGATCGAGCGGTTATTGCACTGTTTGTGTTCCTCGCAGTGCTTACCTTAGCTGCTTTGAAGGTCGTTCCCATATTAGTCGCCGCTCTGCTGGGGGCTGTTGGAATGGTGTTGGGTCGGTGTCTTACCATCGAGGAGGCCTATCAGGCTATTGATTGGAAGGTAGTGTTTCTGTTGGGCGGTATCATTCCCCTGGGCCTGGCTCTGGAACAGAGCGGGGCTGCTCGCTGGTTGGCACATACACTGTTGGCGCCCTTTGCAGACCTCGGGCCTCTGGGCATCCTAGCGATGCTCTATTTGCTCACTGCGGTACTGACAGAGGTCATGTCTAATAATGCCTCGGCTGTGGTTCTTGCGCCTATAGCCCTTTCCCTTGCAGCAACAATGAATGTGAATCCTCGACCGTTTCTCGTTGCCATTACCTTTGCGGCCTCAACGAGCTTTGCTACGCCGGTAGGATATCAGACCAATACCATGGTTTACGCACCAGGCGGTTACAGTTTCACTGACTATACCCGAGTGGGTGGACCGCTCAACCTCATATTCTGGGCAGTGGCCGTGCTCCTCATACCCGTGGTGTGGCCGTTCTAAGTGGTTACTCGCCTCTCACATTTACCTGGTGTATATGGCACGAACTAAGCCATTGGAGACCTCAATTGGCCTGACTAACCCTTTGCGCAGGGGATGGGTTGAAACCGTTATGGAAAAAAGGCGAGATCTGTTGGCAGTTCAAACCCTACGGAATTGGGTTATGGCCGCCAGCTTTCTCACCTCAGCCGCTATTCTGCTGGCCATTGGGATACTCAATATCCCTTGGGCATAGTCGAGTCCCGATCACATCCAGACATTCGTTTGGGCCTCAGCATAAAGCCCTTTTTGCGTATTTTTGTAACTAATAGTTTAAGCTTGCTTTATGGATATCAGGCCTGCTGGCTAAGAACATTGCAGTATGGAAACTACTTCAAGGCCGGGAAGAGCGGCTAGGTTCAGGTGTTGATTCTAAGAGGATTCTATTTTATAGTCCCCGGGAATATAATATGTGGTGAAGCCTTGAGGGCGTTTCTAGCTGGTCAATACAGCCAATGTTGAAAGCGGCGATCTAAGTCCAACAGGTTTGCCGGAGATTTATGAGACCTGTAGCCAGACGGATTAAGTTAGGTGCAAAACGGGCAAGAGGTACCCTGGGGACCTTTCCCGGGGTATTTACCCCGAGCATCCTCTCGATCTTGGGCATCATCCTCTTTTTGCGCTTGGGATACGTCGTCGGGAGCTCCGGCTTGGGTCGAGCGCTTCTTATCATCTGCCTCGCAAATACTATTTCGGTCCTCACTAGCATCTCACTCGCTGCAATCGCCACAAACCTGAAGGTCAAAGTGGGCGGACACTATTATCTAATCTCACGTACCCTTGGTGTGGAATTCGGTGGCGCCATCGGTATCGTGCTCTTCCTTGCTATTTCTATATCTATCGCCTTTTACTGTATAGGGCTGGGTGAGGCAATTGCCAGCATGATACCGCAAGCAGGTGAGGTGCTTCCCCAGATCATCGCTGCTATTGCTATTGTCTTTCTGTCTATATTCGCGTGGTTGGGTGCTGACTGGGCCACAAGGCTCCAGTATGTGGTAATGAGTATACTGGCCGCTTCACTTGTTTCTTTCTACATCGGTGGCCTGGCTCATTTCGATACGACACTGCTGGCCCAAAACTGGACAGCCCCAGCTACGGGTCCCTCATTCTGGTTGGTTTTTGCCATTTTCTTTCCGGCAGTTACAGGCTTCACACAAGGCGTGAGTATGTCAGGTGATCTGAAAGAGCCGAGCAAAAGCATAACGCTGGGCACCTTTGCAGCAGTGGGGATATCGATTATGATCTACCTGTCAGTGGCAATTGTGTTTGCGGCGGTACTGCCTAAGGATCATTTAAGCCGCGACTATGAAGCCATGAAACATGTGGCCAGTATAGGATCGCTCATTAATATGGGCGTGATCGCTGGTACCCTCTCCTCTGCAATGGCCTCCCTCTTAGGCGCACCCCGAATCTTTCAGTCTTTAGCCCAGGACAGGATCTTCCCGTTTCTTTTACCCTTTGCCAAGGGCGCAGGGCCAACTCAGAATCCCAGGCGTGGTGTGCTGCTTTCAGCAGGTATCGCTTTGGCAACTGTGGGGCTCGGAAAACTCAATGTGATCGCCCCCGTAGTCTCAATGTTCTTTTTGATCTCCTACGGACTCCTCAATTATGCCACATTCTACGAGGCGCGCGGAGCGAGCCCTTCGTTCCGCCCAACCTTCAGGTGGTTTCACTACCGTCTATNCCTTTTGGGTGCATTAGGCTGCTTGGCAGTGATGCTTGCCATTGATTTCGTGAGCAGTGCTATCGCCGTTGCAGTGCTCTTCGGAATNCATCAGTATCTGAAAAATACCGCNGGCCCCGCCCGATGGGCCGACAGCAAGCGCTCATATCATTTTCAGCTCATGAGAGAACACCTCCTCGCCATCCCCGGTGAACCGGAACATCCTCGTGACTGGCGTCCACAGTTGCTGGCGTTTTCCGATGATCCTCCCAGGCGTAAGTATCTTCTGAGGTTCAGCTCCTGGATAGAGGGTGACAGTGGGCTTACCACAGTGGTGAAGATTTTGGTGGGCCAAGGCAAAAGCATTTACCAACAGCGCGCTGAGGCTGAAGCAGAGTTCCGGGCCGAAATTGAGGAACTCGGTCTAAAGGCCTTCGTCAAGGTAGTGGTCGCACCGGATTTTCGCGTCGGGGCTCAGACCTTGTTCCACTGCTTTGGCATCGGCCCGATCCATGCCAATACAATCCTCGTTAACAGACCCGAGCAACTCCCGGAACCCAGAGATCCCCAGAGAAACCAACAATACGGCCGCTATCTCAGTGAGGCCTTTCGACTAGGTTCCAACGTGGTTATCTTCAATGCGCAGGAGGAGAGGTGGAGCTACGTTGAAGGGCTTCCCTCCCCGGAGCGGCGTATCGATGTCTGGTGGTGGGACGATGCAACCAGCCGTCTGATGCTTCTTTTCGCATACCTCATGACCAGAAAGGATGAGTGGAGTGAGGCGCGAATTCGAGTCCTAGCACCCACCACCACCAAGACTGCAAAAAGAAGCCTCAAAAACCTCCGTTTGACGCTCAATGAGGTACGGATCAATGCTGAGCCGGAGGTGATAGTAGAGCCGAGCCTGGACACAGTAGCTGAACAATCATCCGAGGCAGCATTCGTATTTTTTCCGCTCCGGGTTCAAAGATACCAATTGGTAAGCAACCTTGGTGCCTCCTTTTACAAACTACTACCTCGCTTGCCGCTTGCCGCCCTCGTTATCGCCGCCGAGGACATCAATCTTGAAGCGGAGCCAGAAGAAGGAAGGGCCGTGGAAATCGCTGCCGCGTTACACGCTTCTTCCGATGCAGAGAAATTAGCCAAAGAAAGGGAAAAGGAGGCTGCCAAGACCGCTGAAGTTGCCGATCACCGACTCCACGAAATGCAGGATGCTGCTCTAACCGCCATCAGCAAGGACAAGCTATCGGAGATTAAGACCGCGTTTCGAGAGGCAGACAGGCTTGCAAAAAAGGCTGCTCGGGAGGCGGAAAAGGCCAGGGTAGAGGCTGATGAGGCAGCCAAATCAGTAGAAGAGCTCAAAAAACAAGCAGAGACCGGTAAGATAAACGAGCCACCCGACCTGTCACAGAAAGACAAGATAAAAAAACACACGAAGAAGAAAACAGGCAAACGAGGGGTTAGTAGCTGATTCTAAACTCCCACATTTTTGGCCCTACGCCTTTTCGAAAAAGAGTTATGTTATGAAGTCAAAAAGAAGTCCCCTTGGTGACACTGGCAGTGTGGAGTACTGAGGGACCCATGGTCAGTCAATGCCCAAGCTCAAACCGGACTGATTCCAGCCCAATGGGAAAACAGTGGTGCGGGGCATCCTGGCGTTTTCAGTAAATATCATTGTGAGGATCTGGGCACCGGCTACTGAATGGTATGGGGTTAAGATGGAGCTCCTGTGGAAAATAAAGCAGTCTCTGGAATCTATACTTTCCCCCGTGATGACAGAAGACAAAAGAATTCTATAGGAATATGGAGTGCGAGGACAGGACATGTTGAGAACAGCTTCAATAGTATGTTTATGTCTGACAATCTTGCTAATCAGCACGGCCGCCATCAATGCTGGAGATGAACAAGATCAGGCAGCATGGAAGATGCGCATTGAACTTTCTTATGTGATAACATCTGGCAATACAGACACCCAGAGCTTGTCCGGTAAGTTGGGCGCTGAGAAACAAGGAGAACTTTACAGACACATTCTTAAAGGCAACCTCTTACGTGCAGAAGACAGAGGTGTGGAGACGGCGAACAAGTGGCTCTTGGAAGGAAGGTCGGAGAGAGTATTGAAAGAAAGATTATTTGCCTTTTTAACTGCAAGTCACTTGCAGGATAAATTCTCTGGCTATGACTACAGAATGGGTGCAGGCCCTGGTTTGGGTTATGATTTTATCAAAACAAAAGAACATGAACTAAAGGGCCTGATTTCTGTGCTTCATTCCCGTGATAAATTTTCAGAACCTGATAAGGGCTCAGAGTCCTATATTTCAGGAAAAGCTGCAATGTACTACATATGGAACATTTTAGAGAATTTGAGATTCAAAGAGAACGCGGACTATCTCGTATCATTCGAGGATATAGATGCCTATTTTATAAACTCGGAAACTGCCCTCGAGGTACGAGTCAATGGAAATATATCATTCGGTGTAACTTATTCAATTGCTTATCACAATAAACCGCCATTACCCGAAATTGAACGCACGGACACAACATTTTTGACGTCATTAATTATCGATTTTTAGCAGTAGTATAGGTCCCTAATACCTCTTTGAACTCCTTTGCCGGGCCGGGCACCTCAATGCCCTTGTTCCTGAAAATATCACCACGAGCCACACCTTCCTTGCCGTAAAAGGCCACGTTGGATTTATGGTCGATTTGGAGGAATGCTCCCTCCAGCATGCGTTTACTCAGCCCACCGCCAACGACTAAAACCAAAATAACAGCCAATAAACATGAAATAACAGGTGCGCAGTAGCTGCCCTCTCTAATACTCTCAGAGGGGTCAAATAGCGTTACATTACCTAGTTACAGTTTCTCCGGTGCACAGAGATTTTTGTCGCTCGCTGCAGTCCGGCCGCAATTTTTGCAGACATAATTCGGATTTCGCACGAGCTTTTTATAGTCCTCCAAGTTCGTGTTTAGGTAACCGATGTTCTGCAAGAGACACAGATGTTTCTCATGTTCTGGATGCGGCATCTTAATCTCGGCCATTCTCCCTCACCTCCTTTCGTTCAATCAATTTGAAAATTCTATATGGGAATTCGACCAGATTGCCCTTATTTGCTCCCGTCGTAGCAGGTCATCATTGTTGCTCACTGAATAGGCCCTTCAAAACATTGAGAGAACCATACACGACAAGCTTGTCTCCACCTTCGAAAGTTGCCGTTGATTTTGGAATAGGTATCCATGTCTTGCCTCGTTCAATGCCTAAAACCAAGAGTTCTTTCTTAGGTAGTTCTTGTTCGGCAAGGGTACTGCCAATTAGCGGTGAGTTTTCCTTTACTAATACTCGCACCAGCCCGTAGCCCTTCATGAGATGCAATAGGTCTTCTGTCATAACCTCTTCGAAAGCATGCGATTGTATGAACTTGTCCTCAATGAAACTCTCCCACCTTCTTATAAATCCCCTGTGCGTTGCGATCCTGTAAATCACAAATACCCCTCCGATAAGGATCAATGCATTAAGGGACAGCTGATATCCTTTGCTCGTAACGAGTGAAGAAGTAGCAGTTACAATAACCGTAACAATCCCTGCATTACCGAGTATCATCAACCACGTGACAATCCTCCTCCTCTTGGGATGGCTGATGACAGATTCCGCTTCCTTTGTGGTGAATCCCGTCCCTGAAAAAGCCGAGAGCGCCTGAAACTTCGCCCTTTTCTCATCGAGCCCGGTCATCATCAGGGCGATAGCGGCAGCTCTTATGACGAGAAAGGAAACAAATACCACCAACAAAGTCGGCAATAGCAAATATAAACCACTCATTAAGCTTCACCACCTCCTATGGCGTTTGGGGTTCTCTATTCCACATTACCTAATCCAGCATTTTCTATCATTGCCTTTAAGGCCGGTGAAATTTCCGGTGACCTTTTGCCATATCAATAAAACAGCTTGTGTGAATGTTCAAGTTGAAAAAAGGACATTTTGTCGCTAGTTCCGAAATTCAAGACAGATATCTATACAGCTAAATCCCTGTATACCATCCAGTATAATGCCCCATTTCATAACAAAAACAGCACAAAATTAATTCACAAGCCTCACCTTCGATCTCCTTGACTTCTCGAATAATGAACCTGATAATAGGTCAAACTGAGGGTTACGTCTGCTCTTTTCAGCTCCCGCATTTTGAAAAGGCTCGCAGTCAGGAGATCTTGCAGGCAAACAGGTGAAAGCGTAAACGCTGTTCCAAAGGCTCAAAGCAAGATATATGGTGGGGATCGGCTTATCTGCTATGGGAAATTGGAAAACCTGAAGGAGCTTGTCTTAGAGCAAGGACAAAAGAAAGGAGGCATAAATGGCTAAAACAATTATTTTTTTTATTCTCATTGCGCTTGTAATTGTTTTTGTGATTCAAAATACGCAGGTCGTCGAATTCCGGTTTCTCGCCTGGAAGGTGTCCATGTCCAGGGCATTAATGTTCTTGGGCACTTTTTTCATGGGAATTGCTGTGGGTTGGCTGTCGAGAAGACTGAGGCAAAAAGGGGCCTAAGATCTTACAGTCACTTAATAATTAATTTTTGAGGAGGTGTAGGGATGAATAATGAGAAGAAAATCGTCAAGGGAGGTTTTAGGGCGACTCTCGCCTTGATCGTCTCGATCATAGCTCTCGTTGTGGCCATTATGGCCTTCAATCGAACAGGTGGTGAGGCAAATCTCAGGGCGCAGATCAGCGAGCTCCAGGCAAAGATGAAAACGCTGAGAGCGGAGACCTCTGAGAAGGTAGATAAGGTGCGCCAGGAGACAAGCAAAGCACTCAAGAAAGTTGGAATAGAAATCAAGAAAGAGGGGGCCAAGAAGGAGGAAGGCGAAAGAGAGCAGATCGAGAAAGAGGAGAGCGAGGAGTAGCCGGACGATCCTGCTCAAGAATCGGATTTGAATTCGACTTCCCATTGCCGTAACAGCGGTGAGGAGAATCCTATGAAGGAGATCTTACAGAGCTGGGGGGCGCTAGCTCAAGCTTTCGGCCTCTTGGGGGGAGCGGTAATCATAGGTCTCTTGGGGCATTATATCATCTTTAAGACAGCTGAAGGCATTACGAGTCGTACCAAGAGCGTCCTCGATACATCCTTAGTCAAACATTCACGCGGGCCTTTCAGGTTGATCATTCCCCTCTTCGTGGTTCGCTTTGTGTTACCGTTGCTTGAGATGCCGCCAGCTTTGCTTGATTTTATGAAGCATTTTCTCAGCTTATGTTTTATCGGATCCTTTGGCTGGTTACTCATTCGAATGACCTTTGTGCTGGATGACTTCATTCTTACGCGATTTAGAATCGATACGAGGGACAATCTTCAAGCGCGCAAAATCCAAACCCAGCTCCAGATCTTCAAGAGAATAGTGCTTGTTGTCGTGAGCGTTTTAGCGCTGGCAACCATGCTCATGACATTTGAAAAGGTTCGTCAGCTTGGCACTACCATTTTGGCCTCGGCGGGGATTATCGGCATTATCGTAGGACTGGCTGCTCAGCGCACGATTGCCACGCTGTTGGCTGGCCTTCAGATCGCCATCACTCAGCCCATTCGTATTGACGATGTCGTCATCGTGGAAAATGAATGGGGACGAATCGAAGAAATAACCTTTACCTATGTGGTTGTCCGGATTTGGGACTTGAGGCGCCTGGTTTTGCCGATAACGTACTTTATCGAAAAGCCGTTCCAGAATTGGACACGGGTAACCGCCGATTTATTGGGAGTCATTTACATATTCGTGGACTATACGGTGCCAGTTCAAGCCATAAGAGAGGAACTACACCGTATCCTGAAAAGTACAGACCTTTGGGATGGCAAGGTCTATGTACTGCAGGTCACCAATGCCACAGAGCGCACGGTGGAATTAAGGGCCCTCATGAGTGCCCCGGACGCTCCTACCGCCTGGAATCTACGCTGTGAGGTAAGGGAAAAACTTATAGAGTATATCCAGAAGAATTATCCTGATGGGTTGCCCAAGGTTCGAGCAGAAATCCGGGAATCGGTGGCTCCTGCATCCGCGACGATCGAATCAAAACCTTAAAGGGAAGGCTACCACTCAATCCTCGTCCCTCCGCGGAGATCATGGGATAAACCGAGTAGCTGGGATTCTGGACATTACGTTATATATGTGAAAATGGGAGGTTGAGAAAATGAACATAGCAGACATAAGAAAAAGGGCAAAGGACCTGGGTATAAAGGTTTTCGGGATGAAGAAGGTGGATCTGATCCGGTCCATCCAGAGCGCTGAGGACAACATTCCCTGCTTTGGCACAGAACGAGTGGAATACTGTGGGGAGGAAGGATGCCTTTGGCGGGATGATTGCCTGAAGATTGCTGAGCTTAAATCAATATGAGAGCCTCCTTCAATTCGCTAGGTTGAGTGGCGCGGTGCCCAAGGGAGCGGCCAGGGCTCCAATCACGGCTGAGATGACATCGGCCACCCGCCTTCCGGAGCGCATATCGGGCAGGGTCAGCAGATTTGCCCCTCGCACGTCAACCTTCACCATTCCATTTGCATGACGATATGCCAAAGAAATCCATGCCTCAACCGTTTTTGCCATTAATGGTGGTTGTATTCAATCTGTAGATTGTTTATGGTGCAATAGAAAAAACAGGTCTTCCCCTGCACTCGACCGAATTTAATTCAGGGCACAAGAAGAAGTATTTCCTCGGTTTCCTTTAGAGTAAAGCTCCCCGCGCAGAGGCCGGGGCTTCCCTTTAATAAACGGGTTAATTCCTCCTACAACCCATAAGCATAACCAGTTTTGGCGTTTGGTGTTCAGGTGCACCTCAGGGAAAAATGGCATTTGTCCCCGGCCGCAGCAGGGGCATTCTGGCATTCTTAGTAAGGGTATGATGAAGAAGCATAAGTTGAGTATACTGGTAGCTGCTTCAGAGGCTGCACCCCTGGCACAGGCCGGCGGTTTGGGCGATGTGGCTGGAAGCCTTCCCCTGGTTTTCAGAGACCTGGGTCATCGGGTCGCTGTGGTGCTGCCTGCTTACCGGCAGATACTGGCAAAGAACCATAACTTTGAACTCGCT
>JGI24422J19971_10001281_pt1 | contig 15170 bp, 17 predicted proteins | sample DeeMarSWOR152_54_FD_19971 | JGI IMG/M metagenome (IMG submission 19971) | reverse complement strand
GTCCAACTGACAGAGAAAATAGCTAAACGCGAAGGGATAGGCGACTTACTGGCTGAGGGGGTTAGAGCAGCAGCTCAGAAAATAGGTCACGGTGCAGAAGGATACGCGATGCACGTGAAGGGTCAGGAGATACCGATGCATGAGGGAAGGGGTAAGAAGGGTCACGGATTCTCTTACACGATATCTAACAGGGGCGCCTGTCATCTTCAGATGGAAAGTGACGATCTCTTCGAAGAAACACAATATCCAGAAATAGGCATTGATGAGACGATAAAGGCGGACAGGCTCTATACTGGACCAGAGAAAGTAAAACTAGTCAATATTGTAAACAATCTATTCATACTGTACGACAGCCTGCCGGTATGTAGATGGACCGTCTACCCGTGTGGAGGAAAAAGGCTAGGAACGTTAGCTGAGATCATTGGCGCAGCAACGGGATGGGATATAACAACAGACGAGTTGATGACCGTTGGCGAGAGGGTTTGCAACCTCGAGAGGGCCTTCAACGTCAGAGAAGGAATAACAAGAAAAGACGATGTATTACCCAAGAGGTTGATGGAAGAGCCCTTACCTGATGGTCCATATAAAGGTGAAACCATATCTAAAGAAGATCTTGATAAAATGCTGGATTACTGGTACGACTTTCATGGATGGGATAAAGAAACCGGGGTCCCAACAAGTAAAAGACTAAATGAACTGGGATTGGAAAATGCGGCAGAAGAACTCGCGAGCGCTAAAAACTAGAGTAAGGAGATAAAACCCCTTACACCACCTTTCTTAAATCCTTATGAGCTTAAACCCTTATAATATAAAATAAATCCTGATAATTTTTTTTCTTTTTCTCCCTTATATAATATTCATTATTTAGCTTTCTGAAAATATTTTCAGATGATTTTTATTATTGCAAGATGTTCTATTTCTACTTACGTAAATATGCAATGTGTAAATTATCTTTTTTATGTATGCTTTTATATCTTATTATTTTCTAGGGAAAACACAAACTTCATAAAGAGGGATACAATTAATCCTATAAAAATGACGATGAATGTCAAAGTACACATTTTGCGCGGTCCATTAAGCAAAATAGTAGGTAAAAAAGAAGTTACCCTCCAAACAGAAAATCATGTTAGAGTGATCGATGTCCTTAATCTTTTATCAGAGAGGTATGGTAAACCCTTCANAAAGTTTGTCTTTAATCCAAAAACGAGTGAGATAAATTCCTATCTAATTTTAGCGTTGAANGGGGTTCACATCGGTTGTATGAACGGCATCGAAACAATAATTGAGGATGGTAGCGAGCTTTTGATATTGTCAGCTACTGGAGGAGGATAATTTTTNCTATTATCAGTTTAAATTTTTANTTTGCTCGCTCGTAAATAGAAAGCTTACATCCCCTGAAATCTTCGATGTGAATGCAANGATTCTTCTTGGGGTCTAATACCCGCGCATGAGAACGAAAATATTTGAAGTGAATTTTCACGTGTAAAGGTGGATTATAAAGAGAAATAGAGTTCAGAAAAATACAAATTACAAACATAAAAAGAGGGATTATGTAAATAAAATAAATAATAAACTATTAAGTATAGGTACTATATCGAGAGTGATTTATACTTAGAATTTTTATTGTATTGATGAATTCTTTTACAGCAAATTCATAGCTTTTCTTGAATATGAAATAGATCTAAAGCATTTTTAATAAGTTTAGTATAAGTTTAAGCGCGATAAGCTTAAAAAGGATATCAAGGTGTATATTTCGGGGTTAAAATTGAAATTCAAAAAATATATATTAGTTGTTGATACGCATACTGAGGGGGAACCGACAAGGATCATATTATTCGGGTTCCCCAAGTTAAAAGGCGATACTCTCTACGAGAAAAGAAAATTCCTACAAGAAAATTATGATCACCTCAGAAAATCTATACTATTAGAGCCCAGAGGACATGATGACCAATTCGGAGCACTTGTCCTGCCTTCTGAAAAGAAAGATACAGATTATGCAATAATATTCATGGATAACAAAGGCTACGAGGATATGTGTGGACACGGCACGATAGGTGTCACGACCGCTTTGGTCGAGCTTGGGATGGTGGAGCCCATCGAGCCTTGTACAACAATAACCTATGAGACGGTCGCGGGGCTCGTGAAAGCAAAGGCTAAGGTCAAAGATGGGGCTGTCGAGGAGGTGTCTCTAGTCAACGTGCCAAGTTTCTACGTGGGCGCCTTCGAAGTCGATATGAATGGTAGAAAGGTTCCAGTCGACTTAGCATATGGTGGGAATTTTTATTTAATTACGGAAGCAAAAAACTTGGATACAAGTGTCAGAAGAGAACACATTGATGAATTAATCAAGCTGGGCATTGAACTCAGGGACGCCGCGAAAAGGCAGATAGATATCCACCATCCTGACAAGCCAGGAGTTCCTCAAGAGATGGGTCACACTATGATAACGGACGAGCCTGAACTACCACAGAGCAGCGGAAAGAACATAGTAGTCTTCGGACTTGGGCAGTATGATAGAAGTCCATGTGGTACTGGTACATCAGCTAGGATTTCTATCTTATACAATAAAGGACTGCTGAAACCAGGCGAAGTTTTCACCCACGAGAGTATCATAAACACTAACTTCAGGGCCAAGATCCTTCAGACGACGAAGGTCGGGCCCTACGACGCGATAATCCCCGAGGTGACTGGTAGAGCCTTCGTAACCCAGATCTCGCAGGTAATCATTAACCCCGATGACATTCTGAAAAACGGTTTCAGTATGCTACAATATACGAGCGCGCATAAAAAATAGCTTCTTCCCCTTTTCAGGCATTCAATTAGGATCCCTGCGTGGTAAAGAACTTAATTTTTTTTTCCATAACGAAAAAAGGTAAAAATTTGCTTTTATATTAGGGATGCCAATCGCCACTTTTTAAAGGTACATTCAGTTTTCACTTTTCTGATAACGACTCGAATTGAAGAGCTGTAAACTTTTATCTATAGCCGTATAAACTGCGGTTTTATTTTAAAATGAGCTATATATAAATTGGGGATTTTACGCGTTTATTCAATCTATTTTTTAAATCTTGAGAAGTTATAGGCATCCAGCGGTATCGATGTCTTGTCTTTAATTATTAGCTCTGATATTAGCTTGCCGCTCATTGGACCTAATCCAATCCCCGACCCGCCGCCTCCGGTTGAGATTATGAAGCCTTTGATATCTTCTACCTTGCTCAATATCGGTTTTTCATCAACGTAGTTATAGGGTCTAAATCCAGTGTGCATCCTTATAACGTTGAGGTTTTTCAAACTAGGTACAATTCTGATGCATTGTTTTACTATGTAATATATCGTATCCGGATTTACACGCCTTTCGAATCCAACATTTTCATGACTACCGCCCAAACCATAATTATTCGTAGATGGATAGTAGTGAATGTAGGCCGATATACCTAACCTTATCATAGGGTCTTTGCTATAAACCGCTTCTGGCCTTCGATTATGTGGGTATGATGCATAGAAGAAGCTATTAGCTATCCTTCCATGATAAGGATCGGGTTTTGGAGCGGTTTCAGTGATCAATATGTCTCCTTTTTGAGGGATTATTGGAATTTCTATTCCAACCATATTACCTATTTCTGATGACCAGGCTCCGGCTGCGTTAACCACAAACTCGGTTTCAATATCCCCCTTATTAGTAATAACTTTTTTAACTCTGTTATTACTCACTTCAATATTCGTCACAATTGTATTTATATTGACTCTGCTGCCGCACCTCTTCACGCCTAGAGCATAAGCATAACACAATTTAAATGGGTTTATAATATATCCCATGCTTTCAATTCCTCCAACTATATCCTCTGCGAGAAGAGGCTCTATCTCTCTTAGTTCGTCTCCTATTACCATTTTAGAGGAAATCTCTTCCCAAATCCCTATCTGCTTCATCTCTTTAACGTTTTCAGGAGTGTAAACAACGAGATCTGGAGATTTTTTGTATTCGATATCAATTTGGAGTTCTTCACTCAAATTTTCATATATCTTATGCCATAGCTCGGCGGGTTCGGTAGCTGAATACACGCCACACATTCCGTTGTTACTACCGGTTGCTCCTGACGCCAACTCGTTCTTTTCAACCAGTATGACATCGACACCCTCCTTTGCCAGATAATATGCCGCAGAGAGTCCGAATAATCCTCCTCCGATGACGGTTACTTCCGCTTTTTCCATAGAATTCTTCATCTTTGCATCTCTCCTAAGACATCCAATTTTATTGGCTTAGTTGGTGGCCGGACGGATATCGGTGGTAACTCGCTCGCCTTTATCCCTAATTCATCGTTTATCAATCGTTCAATCAGTTGCATGCATGTTCTACCCTGGCACAGACCCATGCCCGCGGATGTGAGTTTCTTCACCTGATCTTGGATAGAAACTGAGCCCATGCTTTTTGCCAGCCTTATGGCTTCCCTTATTTCCTTCTCTGTAACCTCCATGCATCGACAAACAATTACGTCTCCTAACTTGGTATCCTCTTCCTTCATCGTTATTCTCCTCCCTTGAGAAAGGCTATTCCTCTGACGTCGTGAACATATTCTTTTAGCACAGCTATCGATATCACGGCTGTATGGTCGAAGTCCTTTTTCTCGAGCACCCTGATAACCTTCCCTTTGGTCACCACCCTGCCGCTCCTGTCGGTGGCATCTACGATATCGCCAACCTTGGGCAAGGGCAGAAACTCATACGCAAAGGAGATCAGTGCGTGAGTTTCAGAATGGTTATAATCAACTAGAAATATTGCGAGGCCTGGGCAATGGGCGATACAAGATCCGCATCCTATGCATTTTTCCTCATCAAGCTCTGGTAGACCGATTAATGTTTCAACATTTATGGCTCCAAAGGGACAGGCCGCCACGCATGGGTTGCACGGGATGTCTTGTACGCACTCTATCACGGCTACTGGCCCCTTCTTCATTCGCTCTTCGCTTGGAAATCCGGGGGCCTTTCCCAAGTCTTCCACTGAAAGTACGCCGGTAGCCTCATACCCTTTGTTCATGACCTTTTCCCCCTCAAGTAGTTCGCTTTTTGAATGAGCTGCTGTTTTGCTACCATTCTGTGTTCCCCAAAGGTACCGCTGCGTAGGCCTTCTAGCCGCTCACGGATCTCCGTCTTTAGGTTATTCGCCTCGTCCACAGACACATATCCCAGTGCTTCTGTGGCCGCAATACCGGACAATCTTCCCTCGTCAATGGCTGTATCGGCTTCTTCGACGCCCGCTGTGTCTCCCGCTACATAAAATCCCTCTGCAGTAGTCTCCATGTTCTCGTCATGAAGCGGAACACGCCCACCGAATAAGGATACATACGTGGTTTCACAGCCTGCCATTAGGGGGAGCTCGATGTTCGGTTTTAAACCGACTGCTAGGCAGATTACATCCACGTCATATGTCTTCTCGGTGCCGGGAATGGGTTTCCAGTTCCTGTCGATGGAGACGATGGTTGCAGATTCGACCTTATCATATCCATAGGCCTCCTTGATCGTATGGGATGTAAGTATCGGCACTCCAAAACGACGTAGTTTCGAGGCGTGGACGCCGTAGCCCCCAATTTTTGGAAGGGCTTCGACCAAAGCAACGACATCGGCACCCGCCTGAAGCAATTGATAGGATACGACCAGACCAACGTTACCCGATCCTATCATTAGGCATTTTTTCCCAGGCAACACGCGATGAACATTTATGAGCGTTTGTGCTCCTCCGGCCCCCATTATCCCTGGTAGTGTCCAACCCGGGAAATGGATCACCTTCTCCGAGGCCCCGCAGCTGAAAATCACCTTTTTAGCTTTAATCCATTCGATGTTGCTGTTTTCTATCACCCCAAGCTCATTACCGAATAGTTCGAAAGCCGTTGAATTGAGTTGGAGTTTGATATCTTCTTTCTCAACATCTTTGAGAAGTCTCTCTCCGATCTCAAACCCACGAACGCCGGCGTAATGTTTGTAGGAACCAAAAAATTTGTGGGTTTGCTTGAATAGCTGCCCGCCGATGTCTTTGTTTTCATCAACTATGATGACCTTGGCTCCTAACTTCGAGGCTTCTATGGCAGCGCCTAATCCCGCCGGTCCTCCGCCAATGACGGCTATATCAGTTGCTATCATTTGTTTTACTCTCCTTCAGTCCTATTTGAGTTTCTATTTTCATGCCTTCCTTTACAGGAGTGATACATGTTCTAACATTTCTCACTCCATCGACTATCATCATGCAGTCGGTACATCTTCCAATACCGCAAAAGTATCCTCGGGGAGATCCTTTTTTAATAGTTTTACGAAAAGCTAAAATTCCAGCAGCTATTAGAGCACTGGCTATTGGTTCACCCTCAAACGCCTTTATAGTTTTTCCATCAACTGTAATATTTACTTCTTTTGTTTTTTTAAGAGGCCCTAATATCGGATGTTTTATTATACGCAATTTTAATCCCCGTTAATCCGCATCGTATCCGCTCCCACCTAGTGTTTAATAAACTTTTTTCGTGTGTGCTCGAGAAATTCATTTATTACTCTTGAATTCTGCCTCGGTACAAAGCCTTATTATCTCTCTGAAGACCTGTTCAACACCCTTTGGACATAAATGATATAAACACGCCAGCTCTCTCACCTGTTCGTAGACCCTCTTCTCTCTATCCCTATCCACGATGGGTCTGCCGAATACAATCTTCAATCTGCCAATTTCTTGCGCGACCTTAACTCGCTCTGCGAGTTTCTCAACTATCTCGGCGTTTAGCCGATTGATCTCCTTTCTTAGCTCTTCGATCTTTACCTCGTAAGTCATTTTGATCTACTCAAGACTCGCGGTATTAATCCCGCCCTCAAGGCGTGGTCAGCTAGAACCATAGCAACGACGCTCTCAACAACGGGCACTATCCTGGGTACAATGCATGGGTCGTGCCTCCCTTTGATCTCCAAGGTCGTTTCCTTCATAGTCGATAGATCTATTGTTTTTTGTTGCTTGCTAATGGAGGGCGTCGGCTTGAGGGATACGCTGCAGGTTATTGGCATGCCGTCGCTAATACCTCCTAGAATGCCACCTGCTCTGTTGGTCTCCTTTACCACCAGTCCATCATGTATCATGAATGCGTCATTGCTCTCAGATCCTCTTAGGGAGGAGAAACTCCGACCGACCCCAAATTCAACCGCTTTCACTGCCGGTATCGCATAAAGGGCTTTCGCCAGATCTCCCTCGAGGGTGTCGAACACCGGCTCACCAACGCCTGGTGGTAGGTTCAGGGCGACGCACTCAACAATTCCTCCCAGGCTGTCGCCTTCAGCCGCAACTTTTTGGATCTCCTCTACCATTCTCTCTGCCGCTTTAGGGTCTGCGCATCTCACGGGGGTTTTCTCTTTGTTGACTCTAATTTCATCATAACTCATGCTGCTGGCTATTATCTCCCCTATCTGAATCGTGTGTGCCAAGACCTCCACGTTCATGGTCTCTTTGAGCAGCTTCCTCGCGATCGACCCAGCCATGACAAACCCTGCAGTTATCCTCCCAGAGAACCTCCCACCACCCCGATAATCGTTGAATCCCCCAAATCGGATGTGAGCGGTCCAATCTGCGTGTCCGGGTCTAGGCGTCCATCTCCTTCTCTCATAATCAGACGAGTTTAAGTCCTTGTTCCATACCAGCATGCAAATTGGTGCTCCGGTTGTTAGGTCATTGAAGACCCCGGAAAGAATCTCCACCTCGTCGATCTCTGATCTTCCAGTAGTAACTGAGCTCTGTCCTGGACGTCTCCTGTCCAAGTCCTTCTGGATGTCCCATGAAGTTATTGGAAGCCCCGCCGGGCATCCATCGACCACAACGCCAACGCAACGCCCATGACTCTCTCCGAAGCTAGTCACTCTAAACAATTGGCCAATGCTATTGTTCATTCAGTATCCTCCTCACATTCGCCCCTATGTACTCCAAGTCGTCCCAAAAATCGGGATAAGACTTCGCTACACATTCAGCGTCCAGTACAGTGGTCTCGTCTTCGGCGACTAGGCCTAACAGTGCGAAGGCCATTGCGATCCTATGATCGTTGTGCGGATCTATGACGCAACCCCGTAGTTTACCGCCCTCAACTACTAAGCTATTTCCCTCAAGCCTAACTTTGACGCCCATTTTTCTCAGCCCCTCGATCATAACCTTGACCCTGTCTGATTCCTTGTAGCGTAGTCTCCCTAGGCCACGCAGCACGCTTCTGCCTGATGCGGAAGCGCAAAGACTTGCGATCACTGGGAATAGATCCGGAAAGTCTCTTAGGTCCGTTTCGATCCCATTCAAACCCTTTTTTCTTGTGGTTATTGATTTTTCACGAAGGCGGATCTCAGCGCCCATTGCATCTAGGATATCTACTATCTTCAAATCCGCCTGTAGGCTATCCGTGTTTAGATTAAAAACTGTAACCTCTCCATTGAGAGCACCCGCCGCCAGAAGGTACGAAGACGAAGACCAGTCTCCTTCCACTTCTATCTCGGTAGGTCGGTAATTTTGCTTTTCCACCTGAAAGGCCCTCATATCATCCGAAGCCTGCACCTCCACGCCGAATTCTCTCTGGACGTCCATAGTCAACGAGACGTAGGGTTTCGACTCAAGCGATGTTGTAAGCCTCAGAGTGGTCTTACTATCTCCTAAGGGCGTGATCAGCAGTAGAGCCGAGACGAACTGGGAGCTAATATCGCCCCTGATTGCCACATCTCCACCCATTATCCTTCCTTTGCCCCTGACTGTCACTGGAGGTAAACCGTTCGTGCTGCCGCAGTCCACTCCAAGTTGCCTGAGACCCTCCAAGAGGGGTTCTATTGGTCGTTTGATGAGAGAGGAACCCCCTGTAAGCCCGCATTCCCCATCTACAAGCGAACAGAGGGCGGTCGTGAATCTTAGAGTTGTCCCCGACTCCCCACAAAAGAGGGTCGATTTCGGTCTCTTGAGGTCGCCGCCACTGACCTCCCAATAGTCGTCATTGAAATAGGTGTCTACACCTAGACTGCTCAAAACCCTGAGAGTGGCCAAAGTGTCTTCGGAGACTAGGGGATATCTGATCTTGCTCTTTCCAGTTACGAGAGCTGAGCACACTAATGCTCTGTGGGTCAGGCTCTTGGACGGGGGAGCCACAAGCCTTCCCTTTATCTCATCTCCTAGTATTTTTACTATCAATCACAATTCCTCTCCGAGGAGCCCCGATATCTCTTCTGCGATCTGAGAGGGCGATCTTCCCGACGTGTCAACGACAATGTCCGCTGCCTGCATGTATTGCTGGTTCCGTTCCTTGAGAAGGCTTTGAATCCTATCAAGCTTCTCCTCAACCATGAGGAGGGGTCGGATGTCCCCCTCGGAGTAGACTCTTTCCAGTATAACTTCAGGCTTGGCTGTCAGGAGAATCAAAGTCGAATTTCGTCTAAGATGATTCAGGTTATCTTGGTCGAGAATGGTTCCCCCGCCACAAGCTATAACCTGATGGTCTCGTTCAGCGATCTCGCTTGTGACTGATTTTTCAATCTTTCTGAAAGTTGCTTTTCCATCTTCCTCGAAGATGGTAGTTATTTTTTTACCGGTCTTCTTGGTTATCTCTTCATCGATGTCGACGAAGGCTAATCCTAGTTTTTGGGCTAGGATCTTTCCTACGACCGTTTTACCTACACCCATAAAACCGAACAATGCCACGTTCATATTTTTTCGTCTTCTAATTTTTTCTCAACTACGTGGTACATTAATTCCTCTGGGGCTTCCAGTCCTGTCCATAGCTTGAAGGAGGCGATCCCTTGATAGACGAACATTTTTAGGCCGGACAGCGTTTCCGCGCCCGCTTCTTCAGCTTCTTTCAGAAGCCTCGTCTTAATTGGGTTGTATATCGAGTCGAATACGAAGAGCCCCGGTCTGAGAAGGTCGCAATCTACCGGAGACTCACTAACGTTGGGTATCATACCAAGAGGTGTAGCGTTAATGAGAAGATGAGCCTCCCCTAGCACTTTAACAAGATTTTTTCTTTGTAAGGGTAGGGCTCGGATATTGGCCTTACACTCGGGAAAGGCCGAGAGCATCTTAGCTAGATCGACTGCGGTACTTGGAGTTCGATTTAAAACGATGACCTTCTCAACATATTTTGAGAGGTAATATCCGATGGCCCTCGCAGCGCCCCCAGCCCCGATCAAGGCAACCGTGGCGCCGTCGAGATTTCCATAGTCCTCTTTTAGGGTTCTCATGGCGCCTATGCCATCGGTGTTGTATCCTTTCAGGTGTCCACCTTCATTGACTATGGTGTTGACGGCTCCTATTCTGGAAACTTCTGGACTTATCTCGTCCAGGTGTCTAATAATGGATACTTTGTGAGGCATGGTGACGTTGGCCCCCATAAAATCGGGCTCATGCAGCCTTGATGCGACAAACCAGGCGAGATCTTCGGATTTTACTGAAAAAATTTCGTAACTGAAATCGAGGCCAAGCTCCTTGAAAGCTGCGTTGTGCATCAACGCGCTCATGGAGTGGCCTACGGGATAACCAATCAGGTAACAGATTTTCATCTCAAACTCCTAAAATCCTGTATATTTCCCGGAGTTCTGCGATAGTCAATTGTCCAGGAGTGCTTGCCCTACCGGATTTAGCAGAGGCGTAAGTGAATGCGCCACCGAAAAGTGGCGAGAAAACCCTTGACATCATCCCCATTTTTCCCATGCCAAAGCAAACCAGGTTCTCGTTTGTATGGGCGAGGAGGTCAAGATATATCAGGTTGTCGAGGGGGGATCGGGAGGTGCCTATCACCTTACAAATATCGGCTCCCAGTTCGATTTCATTGCGCATGATCTTTTCAAGGGATTCCTTATTGGGAGTTCCCCTTAAATCGTGATAGGATACAATCAACGCAATCCCTCGGCTCTTTACATCTTCGATGACATCTTTTATGGATTCTGTTGTGAGTTCTATGTCTATGTAATCGAACCCTGCGTCGCAGGCATGAAGAAGCGTTGCGACTCTATCGCTTTCAGAGCTTGAACAATGGCCTCCCTGGTCTTTTCTTCGGTTGGTTGCGATTAGTTGAATGTTCGTCGTTTTTCTCACTATGTGGAGTTCGTTGAGAGACCTCATGTAGTCAAGTCTTAATTCGATTAGATCGGGTTGATAAGGTCGTAGTTCTTTGACGATTTCTACCGCTATAATGGGTTCATCTGCGATGATCGATGCACAGATCCTTGGCTTAACCAAAGCCCATATCCTCCATGACTTGAGACATAAGACGATCGGGAATGGTTCTCAGGATGGGAGGGTGTCCTATCCCCGTAGGTAGGACGAAATTGATCGAACCTCCTGTGGACTTCTTGTCTCTGTGCATGGCCTCGATGAGTTCCTTCAGATCCAAGTCTCGAAGCTGAACTCTGAATCCGATTTTTTTTAGGAGCATCTCTTGTCTAGCTACGTCATCAGCCTCCATGAGTCCCAGTCTCTCGGATATGTTGGCTGCAACAATCATGCCGATGGCTATGGCCTCCCCGTGTCTAAGCTCTAGTTTCACGAAGTATTCCAGGACATGTCCCAAAGTATGACCGTAGTTTAAAGATGCTCGAATGCCCTTCGTGTCCCTCTCATCCTGCTCAACAAACCTCGCCTTGATTTCTACACATCGCCTTACAACATTTGTCAATAAATCAAGGTCCGCATCGACGAGCCTATCGCATTTTTCCTCCATAATATTAAAGAGATCGGAATCAGCGATAACACCGTATTTAACCACCTCCCCTAGCCCCGATATCAATTCCATCTTTGAGAGGGTGATTGTTAGGTCGGTATCCGAGACGACGAGAGCGGGCTGATGAAAGGAACCTATCAAATTCTTCCCCCTTGGATGATTTATCGCTGCTTTTCCCCCGATGCTGCTATCAACCTGTGCAAGTAAGGTTGTCGGAACCTGTACAAAGCTGATACCTCTGAGGAATATCGATGAAACGAATCCTGAGAGGTCTCCTACGGTTCCACCCCCAAACGCGATTACTGCCGACCGTCTGTCGAGGCCCAGGTCTATAAGTTCCTCCATGAGCTGTTTAGTCGAGGACCAAGATTTGGCCTCCTCCCCATCTGGTACCAGTGTCAATCCAATGTCGATGTTTGCTGCGTCGAGAGCCTTCATTAGCTTCTCGCCGTGAATCCTGTATACTGTATCGTTAGTTACGACGGCGTATTTCCATATCGATGGCAGTCTCTCTTTCAGCAATATACCTACTTTGTTAATGAGCCCCCTTTCCACATAGATGGGATAACTCCTATCGCCCAGGTTTACGATTATGGGTTGGCTGTGGGAGGTGGTTTCTGTGAAATCCGTTTAATCTCCCCCCTATAATCTTCTTCCCACAGCAGTTGCGACCGGATAAATATCCTTCATAAGCTTCTGGAACTCTTCCGTGGTTATTGATTGAATGCCATCGCTCTTCGCCTCCTCCGGATTGGGATGCACCTCTATCATTAAGCCGTCCGCACCTGCCGCTATGGCGGCTTTAGCCATTGGCGATACCAGAGAACTGTGGCCCGTCCCATGGCTCGGATCCACTATAACCGGGAGGTGGCTCAGATTTTTTACGAGTGGCACTGCTGTGACATCCAGGGTGAATCTTGTGAGCTTCGTGAAGGTTCTGATGCCTCTCTCGCAAAGGATCACGTCCTGGTTACCTCCGTGTAGTATGTACTCTGCCGCACCTAGCCACTCCTCTATGGTCGAGGAGAAGCCCCGTTTAAGAAGAACTGGCTTGGCCGATCCTGCCACCCTTTTGAGTAATGGGAAGTTCTGCATGTTCCTGGCTCCTATCTGGAGAATATCGGTGTAGGCTTCCACGGTTTTGACGTCTTGAGGCGCCATGACCTCGGTGACAACAGGCAGCCCCGTCTCCTCCCTGGCCTCGGCAAGTAACTTCAAACCCTCTTCACCGAGACCCTGAAAACTGTATGGAAGGGTGCGGGGTTTGAAGGCTCCTCCTCTAAGCATTGATGCACCAGATAATCTAACGGATCGCGCGGTCTCTAGTATTTGCTCCCTTGATTCGACTGAACATGGGCCAGCGATTACAATGACTTTTTCCCCTCCAACCAATAACTCACCTACCCGAATCAAAGTCTTTTCTTTACCTTCTCGCTTAACTGCTAGTTTGATTCTTGGGGACACGAATATAGTCATTTTATGCCCTTCATATACACATGTGTAACCGAGTTAAACTATACCTGTTGGCGCTCATACGTGTTTAAAAAGGTCACGTCCTATGGAAAAACGCTTGAGGAGCTACAATGTAAGGGTGGTATCTGCATCAGTCCTGCAAGCCGTTTCTCGCTCTCTCATCCATGCTCTTAAACTTTCTCTCCCACAGCTCCCTGTCCACTCCTCTGGATGACTAGTTCCTCCTCAGCTTGAAGTATATGATGCACCGATATGAAGGCTTATTTATCTCTTGCCTCCCTTTCAACCTGTCTCTTTCGTGAAAACTTATGCACGAACCTATCCGCCCACCCATCGGGGCACTATGACTACGCCACCAGGCGCCCCCAATCGCGCGCACGACCACGGCTCATCGGGTCAGCGCTTCCACGGGGAGACATCTAGGCCTGAGCCCCCAATGGATTATAGTACGGCCGCCGGCGCCTCAGCACGGAGTAGCAGACCGTCAACAGCTTCCGGGGCGGCAGCCACCAGAGCCGCCTTCCACCCCCGCCTCTCCACCACCCGATTGTAGAACCGAGTCACCGGCGTATCATACCGCAGGTGAACCATGGCCGCCTCCGCCAGAGCCCCCAGCAGTCAACTAGAGCCCTCCTTGGTGATCCTCCCATGCCGGTCTACGCCCCCGCTGCTCCTGGTGCTGGACACCAGCCCCGCGTAGCTCGCCAGGTAGTCGCTGCTGCTGAACTGGGAGAGGTCGCCTATCTCCGTCTTCACTAGGAGGGCTATGTAGTAGTCGACGCCCGGGACGGTCATCAGCAGTCCCACGTCCGGGGGAGCTCCATCAGCCGGAGGTAGCAGTCCACGGGGTCGAGCCCCAGGCTCCTGAGCCAATCAGCTCCCTTACATGTGAACAGCTTACGCTCCTTCGGAGGCTTTATCCCCTCGTATGTGAGGACGCCCCGTATCTTGACTTTGAGCTTAGTCCTCTGCCGGACCAGGAAGGCCCGACGGCGGGCCCTCACACGGAGTTCCGCGACTTCGGGCGGCGGTATGTAGCTCTCCGGCAAGGAGTCCAGCCTCAGCAGCTCCGCCAGGGCTCGGGAGTCCACCCTGTCGGATTTGATTCTTGCCTCAGCGATGTACCTCGTCTTCTTCGGGTGGCTGACCGTGACGCTGTATCCCTCTTCGACCAGCCTCCATTAGAGAGTGATGATGTACGTGGAAGCCTCCATGACCATCCCGTCGACCACGAGGGGCTCCAGGAACCCAGGTATGTCCTCGTTGGGCATGCGTCTCTGGACCAGCACTTCTCCTCCTGGATCCAGAACTGTGGCGTATGTGGATTCCTTGTGTACCTCCAGTCCACAGACAACTGCGCTCATGGTATGACCTGAGCGCAGAGACGATAAATCCTTCTTCACACATCATCGCGCTTGTAATCCTTTTTCCCCACTTTCAAGACGTATCAAGGCACATCAATCCTACTCGAAGACGCCGCTAATCCGCTCAACCAACGAAAAACACGATAACATCTCTCCCATTCTCGAATTCCAATTTCGCGAACGACCCCGAACCTTCCCAGGGGTTCACGTGAAAAGCAGAAACACATTCAATGAACACGTGAATGACAGCATACAGGTAAAAGAGTATTCACGTGAAGGCGCAACCACGTAGTGCTGAAAATTATCACATTCCCAGAAAATCAATGTGACCTGCCACCGACGCGCATACGACAACTACAAGCCTCCCCTGCAAACCTGCTCTCCCACACCACCTCCCCAACGCCTGCAGCCTCTTCACCCATGGAAGCAAACATCGAAAAATTATCTAAAAGCATCAGACACGCGGCCAGAATCCTTGTAAGCAGCTACCGTTTACCAAACGCGTCAATCGAAGGCCAGAAAACACGTGATCACAAACGCGAAATGGAGCCCCGGGCGGGATTCGAACCCGCGGCCAACAACTTACGAGGCTGCCGCTCTGACCGTCTGAGCTACCGGGGCCCGCAACTCCTATTGAAGG
>JGI24422J19971_10001280_pt1 | contig 15177 bp, 14 predicted proteins | sample DeeMarSWOR152_54_FD_19971 | JGI IMG/M metagenome (IMG submission 19971) | reverse complement strand
GAGATGAGATAACCATGAGCCCCATGGATCTGGACACCGTCAAACCCAGCAGCCATGGCTCGTCCAGCAGCTTCACCAAAGGCCTCTACGATGTCATGGATCTCTTCTGAGGAGAGGGCACGCGCCTTATGACCTCCTACCACATACTCGGAAGGGCCTGCCTTGTCAACGATGCTATATATGCCACCGTGGTTGAGTTGAGCTATGATCTTTCCATCGTTCTTATGAACCTCACCTGTAAGCTCCCTCAGCTTTGGAACATGATAATCACTGCTAATGCCAGCCATCCCGACATGAGCCTTACCTGAGTCTTTAACGTAGAGGTGGCCCTTAATGATTAGTCCGACACCGCCCTTGGCAAGTCTGCGATAGAGATCAATAATTTCAGAACGAATAATTCCTCGCTTGTCAGACCAATATGAAGTGGTGGCAGACCTGATGAACCGGTTCCTGATCTCTATGGAGCCAATTTTGAAAGGTTCAAAGAGAAGAGACATGTCCGATGATGCATAAGTTCAGATTTAAAAAGATATTGTGTTAGATTACTTAGTTGTCGCGCTCGTCGAGGACTGGGTTTTAACCCGCGACACTTTGGGATGTCTCCCGTAAAGTCGCAAAGTTGCGTTTTTCCATTGATATCACAACATTGAGCTTATTGCTGCGATCACAAGAACGAACCATAAAAACGCGCTTATTAGGCTTGCTATGGCTTGAGCATTGTTATTATGTGATATTGGCTTTATCGATTCTAGCATAGGTTCAGGAATTGAGATTTGTGTTTTTGGTGTAATGCGCGCACGCGAGATTTGACCATTGTCATCAACACCATCCTCAATGAATAAAAAGGAAATAGAAAAACACAGCAAAACAAAAATACACCCAATATCATAACATTCTTGATGAACTTAAAAACGAAGATCAAAATAATTCTTGTCACTTTCTCGATTATTTTCTTAACGCCGTACAGCTACTATTTCCCACAGCTTTACGCATTTGCTTACCCAATACTGGCTTATAGAGTATTAGTGGTCGTGACCCTCCTTTTTTCCATAATAATTCTAATCGTTATTCCAGTTGAACATGCGTTCTCCAGACTCGTATCTCAAGCGTAGTCTCTACTTAACCTAGCGCGCTACTCTCTCCGTGGAGAGGCTTGATGCTGGAACGCTTCTTTTAGAAGCCAATTAAGTGCCTAACCATCCAGCGAAAAGCCCCACAAAACGCTGGCTACTTTGGCTTGTTGGAGGAGAATGGTAACCTCCTTTTTTACTTTTGTTTTTGTTTTTTCTCCGTATACTATGTCATACAAACCTACCATTAAGAAAATTATTAACAGCAAAAATACTAGGATTAATCCCACTATATCTGCTCGACTCATCTTCTTTCATCTCTAAGTTTACACTTGTTTTTGGTCTTCTGTTCTTTTACCACATTTGTCTATAATTCTTTTTATAGATTCAGGCAGCTGTTCCTTAAATGGTATAAGTGATCCACTAATAGATAACCGATCATTACCTATGGTAACATAAAATGGGGGTACATTCGCTAAAAATCGGGAAAAATTCGGGTATGGGGGCTTAAGAATCCCAAACAGTTATGGTATATCAATGGTTACTCGATTTTAGCGCGACATTTTGGCTTCTTTAATGTGATCTAAGAAATCTTCTACGGTCATTTTACTCATGAGTTATCACCTCCGTAGAAGTAGAATCGGTTATTTTTCTCTTATGGTATTTCAATGTAGAATTGGTATTAGTGCGGATTTGCTCCCGCAAACTTCCATTATTTCTTTTCATAGAAGAACTAGATCTTTAGAGCAATTGTTTCTCAGAGGATGATTCTGAACTTGCACTGATCGTCTCCTTTTACAATGGATTCTTCCATGACAACTTCGACGGGTCGTCCCAAAGCTCCCTCAAACAATGTTTTTGCCCACCCTCGAGAACAGTTGCAGTATGTTGCAGAGAGCTTCCCCCGAGGAATCTTGTTCACAAACGAACAGTAACATTTCGGATAGACAATGTACACGGTGTTTCCTTCTCTGTGTAGATGCTTGTAGACTTTGCTGAAATTGTCTAAGAACTCGTTCATGTTCTTTGATTTTCGGTAGATGTTACGGGCCTTCTTGACGAAGCTTTCAGATTGGCATTGCCGTCCGCATTGCTCCAACACTTTGCCAATTGTTTCCTCATCAACATTCTCATCCAATCCAGCTATTAAGCTTGTGATCCATTTTTCCATACGTTTGCTCATCCAAATCACTTCACTAACAGCTACTAACACCACTTGAAATGTGAGCAAGTGCCTTATTTTAGTTATGCGCACTCCATTTCCATAGGGCCCCCCGTCTAATTCGGATCAACACCCCACTGGAGATATCTCCCACAAAATCTGTTTTTGGGTGTTTGCCAATGCTTTGGATAAGTGTACTGTAGACTTTAGGTAGGAAGTTCCTCTGACAAAACATTCCTCGAACGATAAAGTGTAGCAATTTATATACTATTTCAACCGCTGACAATAAGACTCCAATACGTGGGATAAGGACGAGGAAAAATGCTTGTCACCGAATTTGTGAAATGTATCGACTTTCCATGTTTAGACGTGAATAAGGACTGTTACACGGTTCCAAACATGGAGATTGAACCTGATAAGATTAACACACTTATGATTTCAGAAGCACCGCCTCAAGATCCAAATGATTATTTCTATGCGCAGAATAATCCTTTCTACATGCAGACAACTGCACAAGCTTTTCGTGACGCAGGTCTAACTGCTTCCTCCATGAAAGACGTGCTGAACTTAGGAATATATGTTACTACAGCCATAAAATGTGGAAAAACAGGGCATTCCGTATCTTCCAAAACAGTAGAAAACTGCTCAGGCATCTTGGAGAAAGAAATGAAATTGTTCCCAAACGTCAAAACGATTTTACTTATGGGAGACACTGCCATAAAGGCAATGAATTACGTAGCCAAAAGAAACATCAGAAAAAGAATAATCCCCAGTGGCTCCACATACAAAATCAGAAAAAACACGTACTTCTATAAACACGTAAGAGTTTTCCCATCATACCTGCAGACTGGAAAAAGTTATCTGATTGAAAAATCCAAAAGAAAGATGATAGCAGAAGACATAAAAACTGCTGTCTCAGCATCGGAGTAGTGGCTTTTGCCTATTTTTCTTCGGCGATTAGGATAGCGTTTATTACACCAGTTTGTCCTGGACGCGAAGTGACACGTGCCAAGCCTTTAGGCGTTTCAATTATTGCTCCTTTCGTTATCACACCTCTGCGGTCGTAATCAACATTTGCCGGGTTCCTAATAACACGTTTAACTCCAGCTTTCTCTGTTTTTCCACTTTTAGGATCCGTCACACATGCGTAACTGTCTCTCAAAACCTTGACCTTTAGGTTTCCACCTTTCTTCCGTCCAACCTTTCGCTTTGTCTCGCCCAAGATCGTTTCAGCAGGAAACAACCCTTGCTCAAACTTCCTCTTTTTTCTACAGCCTCTTTTTCTGCCTCCCGAAGGCTTTCTCTTATGCGAGTCACCGTGCCAAACCGACATTTTTCACTTCTCCATGTGAAACTAAACTCAAGTGTTCAGTATCATCGCTATTCAAAATATAAACCTATCCATCTTGTTCTGGAAACCTTTCACTTCTCCTTAGGCATGATTTTCTGTTCAAAAACCTTCTTTAATTGTCTTTTCATGGCTGAAAGCTCATGGCTTAAACCGAAGTAATCGGCAAAATACTCGGTTGTTCTCAGAAACGTTGAACGTCCTTTTCTTTCGCCTATGATCAAATCCATCTCCTTTAACTGTTTAATATGACCATAAGAATGATGTCCCCGCATTTCAGCAACCCTCTTTTGGGAAACTGGCTGTCTGTAAGCTACGTAAGCAAGAGTCTTCAACGGACCTGTGGAAAGCAACGGCTTCTTAACAAGCTTCTTAACAAGAGGAGTAAATTCTATCTTTAACTGCAAAACATATCTTTCATCCTTCAGCTCCAAAATTTCAAGGGCAGTATTTCTGTTTGCATATTCTTTCATAAGCATTTTTACAAGCTTTCGGGCTTTGTTTTTTGAACGAGTTTTCAAAACCGAACATAATTCATTAAGGTCTAACGGACGGCCTGTAACATACAGTGCAGCCTCCACCAGAGCAAACTCTCTTCGAGTTTTCTCTGCGGCTTGATTCTGCGTAGAAGCTTCATCCAGCTCCAATGCTTTTTTTCCGGCTTTCTGCAAAGCTCAAATCCTCAATACGTATGTATGTCTGTAATAGGATTTAACGGTAAAGCCACTACACACACTCTAGACTCCAATTTTATGCTGTTTTGCTTAGCCTTTGCAGTTTTTCTCGTTCCTTCCTTATGTCTTCATCTTGCACTTTCTTAAAGAGCACCGTAGGTTTGTCAATTTCGTGTCCGCTGGGAATCTTCAATTCCGAAGCTGTGTTCCAGTTTTGTTTGTGCACAGTTCCTTCCAAGTTCAGTTGTTTCCAAAGATTTTCAGCTGAGAAAGGTATGTATGGTTCCAATAGGATGGCTAGACTTCTAACTACGTTGACACATAGGTAAAGAGCTGTCTTCGCTTCATCCTTGTTGACCCAAGGTTTTTTCCGCTGGAAGTATTGGTTACAGAAAGTGCAAAACTCAATGATTTTCCTCAGCCCTCTGCTCAATTCTATACTATCCATCTCTTGGGCTACACCTGTCACAACTGCTTCAAGTTTCTCAATCAGTTCTCGATCTAACTCATCAAAACTCTCAGTTTCAGGCACTTTTCCATCATAGTTTGACCAAATAAAAGTTAAAACTCGGTGTATGAAGTTGCCAATGTTGGCTATGAGTTCGTTGTTTATTCTTTTTTGGAAGTTTTCCCAGTTGAAGTTCACATCTGACTGACTGTAAGGAGTGATCGCGGCTAAATAGTATCTCAGATAGTCTGGAGGAAACTTATCTAGGAACTCTCTTACACTTATGTACCATTCTCGGCTCTTCGAGAATTTTCTTCCTTCAAGCGTGAAGTAACCTCTTGTCGGAATGAACTCTGGAAGCTTGAACTTCTCCTCTCCCATTCTCATGGCAGCTAGAAACAAATAATGATGATACACTATGTCTTTCCCGATGAAATGATAAATCCTCGACGAGTTCCAAGCCTCGTTTCCGTCCATCCCTTTTTCCTCAAAGTATTTCAGCGCAGTTGAAATGTAGCCAAGGTGATTGTTAAACCAAACGTAAAGCACTTTTCCTTTCGCTTCTTCCAGAGGAACGGGTATACCCCAACCTATGTCGCGGCTGATGTCCCAGTCTTTCAAGCCTCCTCTTACCCAGTTTAACACATAATTTTTGACTTCTGACTGAAGGTTCTCGTTTTTCACCAGCCACTTCTCAAGCTCATCTGAAAAGTCACTGAGCTTGAAGAAATAATGTTCACTTTGCCTACTCGTGGGTTTTGAACCACAGATAGCGCAGTGAGGGTCTAAGATTTCTCCGGACTGGAATGTTCTTCCACATTCTTCGCAGCTGTCTGAATATTGCTCAGTTGCGCCGCAGTAGGGACATGTGCCCTTAACGTAACGGTCTGGGAGGAACTTTTTGCAGTTTTCGCAGTATGGTTGCCATATGATTTGTTTATAGATGTAGCCCTTTTCGTAGAGTTTCTTAAAGAAATGTTGTGTAAGTTCGACGTTTTCTTTGGAGCTTGTTTTGGAGAATATGTCAAAGGATATTCCTAGATCGTTGAAGTCTTTGATGTCTTTCTTGTTCCAATATTCCACAAATTCTTCTGGACTTACTCCCTTTCGTTCAGCTTCAACAAGTATGGGAGTGCCGAAGTCGTCTGTGGCGCCTACATGAATTATGTTGTTGCCTCTGAGTCTGCAGAATCTTACAAATATATCCGCTGGGAGATAGGTGGAAGTGATATGTCCTAAATGGATTTCGCCGTTTGCATATATTAGGGCTGTTGTTAAAATGATTTTTTCGACTGCAAGCACCCCCGATTCGTTATGGAATGGTTATTGCTGTTATATTTAAACGCAACTTCGAATATCTAAGAACTGAAATTACATAGTTTTAGGGCGTCTAAAATTCCGATTACTCTGTTTTCGATTCCAGCGAGGTCATGCTCATCTGGTCTTCCTTTAATGTTTCCGAGCCTTCCTTTAGTCGAGTTTTCTTCGCTGTTTTCAAACTCCCCAATAGTGTGCCATTCTTCTAGAACAGTAAATCCCACATGCTCCAAGAATGCTCTCATCCATCTAGTTGCGGGGATAGCTTCGCTTACACCTGTGTGGGGACCAGAGTAGGTGCAGAAGCAAACAGCGTACTTGCCTGGTCTTATAGGACAACAGGGAACAATAACGCTAGAGGTGAAATATGTTTTTAACATGCGTTTAACGTAGTTCACCAGCATCTTTGTTGGAAGCCATTGATGCACAGCTGAGCCGAGAAAAACAAGGTCATACGCGAGCAAGTCCACGTTTGTTTTCTCATTAACTTTAACGATCGCTACATCCTGTCCCTTCCTTCTCAATACTTCTGCTATTCGCTTGGCTACCTTTTCCGTGTTTCCTGTGACAGAAGAATACAAAACCAAACTTTTTATCATCATGTCATTTTCTCCGTGGTTTATCCTCTAAACGAAGATCTGTTTAAAACCCTTCCCAAGCCTTTAGTCACTGTTTGAATTTATTCCACTGGCGTCAAAATGCCCCGAACCCTTCAATGTAGCTTACAGCTGTTCGGATTCTAGAGAAATGAGGTTAATTGTTATGTATATCTCTTCGGATTCTTCATCCTGCCACAGGTTCACCCTTGCCTCTTGCGCCAGAAACAGCAAAAGAATGAATGTGCGGATGGCTTCTATTCGCTTCACACCTTTGACCAGAGTTGAAAACTGTATAATTCCAGTGCCTTTCACCTTCTGCAAAAGAGAAGTGTAAAGCTTCTCCATTTGCAGTTCAATTTCCATCAAGTACAGGTCTAATTGCGGCAGAATTTCCGAAGGAGTTGGGAGAATAGGTTCTGAAACAGCTTTTTGTAGACGGATGAGTTTCTCACCTTTCAAGACATCGTCTAGAACTTCCAGCAGATGTCGTATGGTTGTTGAAGTTAACTCATGCCTCAATGGTAGAAACAAGGGCGGAGGCAGAAAGTCCTTTGGAGACTTTGGTGGCGGTGGCGGTTCTTCGAGTTTGAGCAGAAGCTTCGACTTCATCAAGTATATGAGAGCTGAAGAATCCAACGCTACACCTGACGCCCTGAAGTCCACCTGCCCAGTCTTTTCCATTTCTTCAAGAAATGACGTAAGCAAATATGCAATGTTGATGTTCCAAGGCGTAAGCTTTTCAAGTTTGCGAAACTCGAAGAGGATGTTCCATGGTGGGCGCATATAAAACGGCTTTTTGATGGTGGCAGAAGCCATTAACTTGGCACCTCTAGAAACTTTGCTGAAATAACGTTTGCAACTCCGTTGCGTTCATACACACCATAGACTTTTTGCGCTTTACTCACCATTTCAGGCTTCAACGTGACAACAACAAACTGGTTTCTCTGTGACTCTTCCAACAGCAAGTCAGCCAGTTTTGACACGTGAAAAGCATCCAAATGGGCGTCTATCTCGTCGAGAATGTAAAAAGAGGCGGGGGTAAACTCCTTAAGAGCAAATATGAAGGCAACAGCGGCAACTGAACGTTCGCCGCCACTGGCACCACTTACAACTATCGAAGGTTTGTTTGGAAACTGAACAATCATGTCCACGCCGCCTGAGAACGGGTCATCCATGTTTTCAAGCTTCAACGTGGCGTTCCCACCTCCAGTAACCTTCGAGAAGTATTCTTGGAGATTTCGATTGATTTTTTCGAAAGCTTCCATGAAGACTTTGCGCTTTTTACGTTCAACCTCATCCATAAACTGTACAATTGCCTGTTTTTCCCTTTCAAGCTCGTTCAACCTCAAAGAGAGCTCTTTATAACGTGAAATTTGTTCAGCATAATGGGATAAAGCAAGCTGGTTTACTGCGCCTATTCTTTCAAGTTCGAACTGCATCATTCTCATGGATGTTTCGGCTTGTTCAACCTGCTTCAGAGTCACCTCCAATGGCTGCTCGTAACCAAATTGTCTGAGTTGATTTTGATGTTGCTCAAGATGCAGCAACGATGTTTGAATTTTTAGCTGAAGCTGGTTCAGCAAACGGTCAGCTGGTTCATATTCTGAGTCAAGCTTGCGCAGTTCTTTGTCTATGTCGTCTATTTGAGCTGTGAATTTCTTAGTTTCTTCCCTTGCTGACAAAACAGTCTTGGAGAGTTCAACGCGGGTCTTTTCCAGTTCTGTCAGCTCTTGATTTAGTGATTCTCTCTCCTGCAGTGCAACACCTACTTCTTTTCCAACTTTTCTTAGTTGTTGTTCAACTTTCGAGAGTTGGATTTTCGCGTTCTTATATCCAATCCTTAAAACGTTATCGAATTGTGATTGAAGCGTTGATATTTCTGTTTGAATGGTGCCTAGTTTCTGCCTTGAAGTGATTATTTCTTCGGCTCGTTTTTCCCTTTCGATCTCCATTTCTTGGATGTGGGCGGGATCCGCCTTCTTTCTCAGCTCAGCCAGTTCCTTCTGAAGTTTTCGCATCTCTTTTTGAGTAGAACTCCTTTCAGCTCTGTGAATCCACATCTGCGATTTCTCATTTTCGATTTCCCTCTCAAAACGTTCAATAAGATTGCCTACGCGTTTGATGTTGGCTTTTGATGTTCTAAGGCTTCTTTTGACTCTAGCTATTTCACTGTCAAGTGTGGCTATAGCTTCTGACAATCGGGCGATTTCAACGCGAGTCTTGTCAATGTCTTCCTCAAAAGAGGTTATGTCACTGCTTCTTCTTGAGAGATGCTGCTGAAGGGCCGCAACAGCTTCGGCAAGGCTTTTGATTGCTGCTTCGCTTGGGATAATGGTGGAGAAGTCTATTGGCGCACGATAGTAACCGCTTTCCAGTGCACCGCCAACTTCGTATAGGTCGCCGTTGACTGTGACGGCACGGTAGCCTTCAGTGGACATGGATAACGCAGTCTTGTCGCTTGAGACTACTAGTGTGTCGCCGAAGACGAAATGAACGGCTGGCTCATACCGTTTCGCACATTTTACAAAGAATGAAGCGGCTCCGTCAACTCCTCTCTTTTCTGGAATTTCTAAAGACTTGGGGTTTAGTACTCCTTCAGTTAGGATTATTTTTACTCTTCCAAGCTTCATTTTTCTCAATGTTTCTGTGCATGTGAAAGCTGAGTCAAAATCTTTAACTACTAACGCGTCAAGCCATCCTGATGCTGCAGCTTCTATCGCCTGCTCGTATGTCCTGTTTATTTTGATCAGGGTGCGTAACCTACCGTATACGCCTGGGATAACGCCTAGCTCACCTAATTCTTCTATGCTTCTTAGGGCTTTCTCTTCAGATGCCACTGTTGCTGCGAGTTCTCTTTGCGTTGCAAACTCCACGACAGCTTCTCGTGCTGATTCAGCTATTTTTCCAGCTTCAGTAATCTCCGTTTTTGTAGCGTCTTTTTGCGCAATTCTTCGTTCAAGCGTTCGCTCCAAGTTTTTTAATCGAGCATTCTGATCTTTCTGCACTTTTTTAAGCTCATCTAATGATTTTTCCAGCTCTCCAAGTGTTGCCGTCAAACCTTCTTTGCGTGTAGTCAGGTTTTTGAGTCTTATTCTACGGATTTTAATGGCTTCCTGGCTTTTTGCGTTTTCAGACTTTAAGTATGTGAGTCTCTTGTAGTCTTCGTCAAGTTTGTGCTCAATTTCGTGGACTTTTCTGCTGTTCTCTCCGATTTTTTCCCAGAGCTGAGCTGATTCTTCTGCAAGGGCGTCGTGTTCAGCCTGTTTTTCGTTGATATCGTCGGATGCTCGGTCATGTTTACGTCTCAAACGCCTGATTTTCAGACGGTTCTCGTGAATCTGCTTTTTGATGGACTGGTACTGTTCAAGATTGTTTTCTCTGACCCGCTTTAAGCCTTCAAGGCTTGCCGTTTCGGAGCTTATTTTTGTTGTTAGTTCTGTTGTTTTTGACTTTAATTCGCCGATTTTTATTTGAACCTTTAGTACTTGTGATCCGCCTTCTTCAACCATTTCTGAGCTTAGTTTTCGCCATTCGCCTTCTATGTCTCTTCTGTTAGACCTGAATTGGTCCCGCAACTGCCTTAGTTTTTCAACTCTTGTTTTAACGTTACCAGCTTGGGCGGAGGTTTCTTTCATTCTTTTTTGTATCTGTGCTATGTCGTGGGACAGCTTTACAGCTTCGAATTTTTTTATCTCGTTTTCGATGAAGGCGTACCTTAAGAGTTCGTTGCGTTCCCTTTCAAGGGCGTCTACCCTCTTTTGAACCTCGTCTATTCTGCCCATGGCTGTGCGTGTTGAAATGTCTGCTGTGCGCAATTTTTCTTCAGCATCAGCCTTTTCAGCGTCATATTGGGCTATACCAACCAGATCCTCAATGATTTTTCTACGTTCAAAAGAGGAGATGTCAGTTAAGCGAGTTATTGTGCCTTGTAAAATTATGTTTTGGCTTGTGGAGCTTATTCCTGCCATGGAGAGGACTTCTAAAATGTACGTTCTTGAGATTCTTCTGCCATTAAGCCTGTACACGCTTTGACCGTTTCTGCTGACTTCACGGGAGATCGTGACGGTTGTCGTGTCAACTGGTATGCGGCCGTCTGTGTTATCGAATTGAATCACGACCTTGGCCTTTTTCGCTCTTTCTAGTTCAGCCTTCTCGGAGCCGTGGAAAATCAGTTTAGCCGCGCTTTCTGCACGGAGCCTTCTCGTGCTTAACTCACCTAATGCGAATAGTGTTGCGTCTACAATGTTTGTTTTGCCGCTTCCGTTTGGGCCTGTAATTACTGTGAAGCCCTTGTCTAGCGTTACTTTTACGGTTTTATGTCCGAAGTTTTTGAAGCCTTTAAGTTCTATTTTTTTAATGTGGGGCATACGGTTTAGCCCTCAACCTTATTATCATACAGTCGAGTTGTAATTAGTTCTATAGGATTTTTCTATAATAAATTAACTCATAGCATATATCTCTCTTTTTGTGGGTGAGGCGTCGCTCGGGCTGTCGTGGCTACGTGGTTGTGGTGTTGGCGATGGATTTTATTTAGAAGTTAGCCATTGCTTTGGTGTTAAAGGTCAAATCCGCAATCGTAACTGCAGACAAAATAGCGCGCGCGCTCTACAAGCGGAAACTCCACCACCATCACGCTCACATGGAACACAACAGGCGTAGCCAAAGGCAACTACACCATAACAGCCAAAGCCGCCGCGGTTCCAAGCGAAACAGACACAACGGACAATAACAAAACAGACAGACCAATAACCATTGCTCACCCAGGCGACCTAGACAACAGCGGCGAGGTCGACATAGCAGACGTCGTAGCAGTCACAAGCCACTACAGAGAAACAAGCCCATAACCGTCCAAGTGTTTATTCATTCACCTATTCATACACACACCCAACAAGAAAAAACAATCAACCAGCTAAACGACTTAATGTTGATTTATGGTTCTTTAACAGTCTCATAATATACCTAGTTAGGAATCGAACAAAAAGAAAATGTTGACTTGAACTTGCATGTGGCTAGGGATCGCAACGTGTAAAAAAGGGGAAGCTAAATATTGCACCTCGACAAATTAACGTTGCTGTTAATGCATTTAGGTTAAAGGCGGTTCGTGGATGTCGCTTAAGTCAAAACTTAAAATCGAAAACGTTGGAATGATCGCAGCTTTCCTCTTCTACGCAGTTGTTGGAACAATCTGTTTTGTTGTATTGGCAATAGTTGATTTCAGCCTCATTCACGTCGGCATAATTGGCATACTAAGCCTAATAACCGCCTACGGATTGCTTAAAAGCAGAGTCTGGGCCCTCTGGGTTATCATAGCCCTCCTATTTATAGCCACAACCTTTTCCGGATACACGCTCTACTTCGCCTTCGAGAAGGATGTGCTTCTTGACGCCAGTATGATCGCCTATCTTATCTTCACNTGGGTTTTCACGGCTTACACTGCAGCAAAGAGAAAGGCCTTAGAAAGCTAGACTAACATACTCGAAAGAAAAGTTTTTGGCTTTCAAGTCTTTTTTGGAGAATTTCCCGCATTTTTATTGCATCTACATCTGGAACTGGACTTTCGCTTATTATCACCGGTCTCAGCTTGAACTCCGCTATAACCTTTGCAAACATCGTGAAGTCCGGGCCATATCCTAGCTTATCCATTGTATGATGCCGCCTTTCACCCTTATCCGTGAACTCAACCTTTGTAAAATGGCAGTGCATGTTTTCAACAGCATCTGTTCCCAATCGTCTCTCAATATCTTCCACAACCTTGCGGAAATCCTCAGCTTTTTTGAAGTATCCTCTATATCTCGCATGTAAATGCGCCCAATCAATTACAGGCTGCGTTTGTTCAACCTGTTCGCACAAGCCTAAAATCTCGTCTAAACTTCCGAATTGAGAAAGCTTCCCCATGGTTTCCGGACCAAGTTTGACATTACTAATTCCCAGAGTCTTCATGGTTTCAACAACTCCCTCTATAGCTTCTAAACAATCTTTGAAAGCTTCCTCTGGCTGTCTTTTACCATAAAACCCTGGATGAAAAACCACAACGTGAGCTTTCATCCACTCCGCCGCCGTTGCGCATGCAATTAAGCGGTTTTTACTGGCTTCAATGGTTTCTCTTTTCCCACAAAAATTTATGAAGTAAGAACCATGGAGACTCAGCCAAACATCATGTTCCTCAGCTTTCAAACCAAGTTGCTCAGCTTTTTCCTTTCTAATTTGCGGCTTTGCACCCCAACGGACAGCTTGATACTCAAAAGCGTCAAGCCCTTCCTCTTCCAAAAGCCCTGGAACATCAGCTAAAGTTGCCTTCATAGCCCTAAATGACAGAGGAACTCCAGCTGGACCAAATCTCGGGCGGTCAGCCATTTCAGAGGCCTCTTAACGCCTTCTGCCTTTCTTATGTCGATAAATTTTTCGTTTACGTTCTCCGTAAAGGAGAGCTGTCAATGCAGAAACCCAGGCAGCAACGTTTTGAAAAACCAGATATTTTCCAGCGTCATCTAACTCAACTAACGGCTTTGTCAGACTTCCAAGGGTCAGGACGAAATCTCTGAATGCGGGTGCAGTAGACAGCAAAGCATTGTTTACGGCTGAGCAAATCCAGCCAATAGGCGCCAAAGTCTCTGCAATGCCTTTTCCACAGTTGCTTATCGATGTCACAAAACCAAACAGTAAAGAATTGCCTCGGTAGGCGTTTGACACAGTCCAATAGATTAGTTGAGGATATGTCAAGACAGACACGAGAAGAATTAACGCTCCGAAAACTAGTAGCACTGTCAAGCCGCTTTTTATTGTTGCTCTTGCAAAATGTATTTTCTGCCAGAGGTACGCAACGCCTCTAATCCTTAACAACCCNGACTTTAATCTCNCAAAGAANTCTCTNATTTTTGATGCCAACTTCTTAACNTCTTTAAACCCTCGTTCTTTCCTTTTTTTGGCAGAAGGCTTAACCTTTCCTTTCCATNTTTCAGGTGATTTTACGGCAACNTGCCTCGTTAGATGCGTCCAGCTGGATAAAAGTGCAATTACGACCGCGATTGGGACTAGGTGAAATAGTGGACTAATTGCNATTGTTATAGTCCAATCTGTGGCCGGAAATTGGAAACTCCACTGTTGCAATGTTTCATCTTTAACGCCGAGGTTTATGGCATAGAGNACAACAATATACTCAATTAATATAGCTACTATTAGGAATAGAAGTATTGCCGCCAGACCTTTAAGCGTCGTCCATTGAAAGATTAAACGTTTCGGAGGCTTTTTTGTTGACAACTGATTCACCGTTTGGTGTTATGTTTTATGATCTTATGTTGTGCTTGGAATATGAGAGTTCCCATTAAAAAATGTGACTGTGAATACCGCATATTTATTCTGACTCTGAATCGTCAAGCCTTAAACTCTTTATTCTAGCGTAAACAGGTTTGTTTAGATTCCAGTACTGTGGTAGAAAAACTATGGGAAATTCTATCCCTCCAAGAGGTTGCACTATGGATATGTCAAAAGTCATCAAGAACGCTAAAGCGGATTTTTCAATGTTGCGGCAAAGGAAATTCATGACCACACTTCGGGCATTTGGCAAGTCTACATTGCACAGAGGATGGACAGCCGGAACAAGCAAAGGCTCTGCCATACGTTATGTCAAAGGCAAAGCCACACTTTGGGCAACTCAGTACATGCTTCGATTGCGAACCCATCTCACTCCACTTTCAAGTGAACTAGATAGCGAAATTTTAAAAACTTTTCTAGAATTACTGGTGTAAAGAGATTGCTGTTGACTGAAAAACAATTAATATTATATTTTGAAACACGCAATTTTGTTTATAGACAAAATCCAATCTGGGAAAACAATGCCAAAGACAGCTAAAACAAAACGGGCGGAACTCTACAAGGATCGTAATACGCAAGCTTTTCTAGGTAAATTTTTAAGCGGTGAAATAGGTGAACTCAAACCGGTTTATGATCCCAAGCTTGGTTATCGGTATCCAGTTGTTGAAGCAATTGTTGGCGACGCCGCAAAGGCAGAAGATTTTTTGAATAGACTTTATGAAGCTGGGATATTGGAGAGAAGGCTCTATGACAAGATTATTTATTGTCCAAAATGTGGTTCTGCAAACATTTCTGTTCATTATTGTTGTCCATATTGCAAGTCATTTAACGTCCAGAAAAGCTCCTTAATTGAACACGTCAAATGTGGGTATATGGACGTAGAGGAGAACTTTCTTAAGGGAAACAAGCTCATTTGTCCAAAGTGTCATGAACAATTGGAAAAGCTTGATGTTGATTATAGACAGGCTGGAACATGGTGTACTTGCAAAAATTGCAACAAAAACTTTGACATCCCTATCAATACACATTTCTGTAGAGACTGCCATGCAGATTCAACTTTCGAAGATGCTGTGATTAAAGACGTTTACGGCTACAGTTTGAAAGAAGAAATTAGAGAAGAAGTTGCAGTGGGCTGGGTAGTGATTGAGCCCATAAGTTTGTTTCTGCGAGAAGACGGATTTGAGGTTGAAAGTCATGCCTTTCTAGAGGGCAAATCTGGTGCAAACCACATGTTTGACATAGTAGCCT
>JGI24422J19971_10001279_pt1 | contig 15193 bp, 19 predicted proteins | sample DeeMarSWOR152_54_FD_19971 | JGI IMG/M metagenome (IMG submission 19971) | reverse complement strand
TTGGTAATTCCGGGTCAATTAATCGGGGAGAAAATTCGGCACGATATAAATTGCTTTCATGAGGGAGATAGTGTTTTCTCGTCTATTCATGGTATTGCACGGGTGGAGAATGACAGAGTCAGGGTTATTCCTTCGGCTGGATGGTATGTACCAAAGGAGGGTGATGTGGTTATTGGAGTAGTCACTAACATCCTGCCCGGTAGATGGGCAGTCGACATAAGATCACCTTATCTATGCACTCTCCGAGGTGAGGAGGTAACCAGAGATCCATTAAGTGTTGATCTCAGTAGATACTTCAAGGTAGGGGATATTATTAGTGCAAAAATCTCGATGGTTGATGAGGTACATTCGTGTCAGACCACTGGGCCATGGAAATTAGAGAAAGGTATTATCATTGACGTAAACCCAAAAAGAGTACCGAGAGTTGTTGGTAAGAAAAGATCCATGCTGAATATAATAAAGGAGAAAACTGGATGTAAAATTGTTGTTGGACAAAATGGTTGGATATGGATAAAGGATAAACAAACAGAACTTGTAATTAAAACGATAAAGAAGGTAGAGAGGGAGGCTCAAACCCATGGGTTAACAGATAGGATTACTGGGATGTTAGATAAAACGTTGGGTAAATAAAATGACAAATGAAGATATAAAACTCATTAAAGACGGGAAGAGATTGGATGGTAGGAAATTTGATGAATTAAGAGAGATAAAGATTGAGGTTGGCGTACTGAAGAGAGCGGTGGGGTCTGCATACATTGAATGGGGCAAGAACAAGGTAATGGCAGGAGTTTATGGGCCCAGGGAGCTCCATCCAAAATATCTGAGGGATCCAACAAAGGCTCATTTAAGGTGTGTATACAACCTCGCACCATTTTCCGTGGAGGATAGAAAGAGACCCGGTCCTGATAGAAGATCTGTGGAGATATCGAAGGTCAGTTCTGATGCCTTGAACTCCGTTGTTATGCTTGAGAAGTATCCAAATACTGGAATAGATGTCTTTATAGAAATTTTGCAGGCAGACGCCGGAACGAGATGTGTTGGTTTAACTGCTGCATCTGTTGCGCTTGCAGATGCGGGAATCCCGATGAGGGACATGGTCTCTTCCTGCGCTGTTGGAAAGGTTAGCGGCGAAATTGTTCTGGATCTAATGAAGGAAGAAGATAATCTGGGAGAATGTGACTTACCTCTAGCAATAATACCCAGAAAGAAAGAGGTAGTTCTCCTGCAGATGGATGGGAAGCTGACAAAGGATGAATTCAAAAAGGCCTATGAACTTGCCGTTAATGGGGCAATGAAGGTATATGAGATGCAGAAAGAGGCCTTGGTATCAAGTATAAATAATGTTATGATTGAGGAGTGAATAGAAAATGGAAATCGAAACCTATCTCAGGAAGGACTATATCACAAATCTGGTTAGAGAGGGTAAAAGATTGGATGGCAGAGGCTTTGATGAATGCAGAGATATAGAAATTGAAAAGGATTATGTGGGTGAAAAAGCCTGCGGCTCTGCTCTGGTTAGATTAGGAGACACGAAGGTTCTTGTGGGCATTAGCCTAGATGTCGGTGAACCCTACTCAGACGCACCAGAGGAAGGGGTTATGACGGTAAGTACAGAATTGAGACCCTTAGCCTCTCCAAGCTTTGAAGCAGGACCCCCAGGGGGGGAGGCGATTGAAATAGCCAGGGTTGTTGATAGAGGCATCAGGGAATCCAAAGCGATCGAAACGGGAAAGCTTTTTATCGAAGAGGACAAGGTCTGGATTGTCTTTGTGGATATCCATGCCCTGGACCAGGGGGGTAATATGATAGATGCCTCCGGTATTGCATCTATTGCTGCCTTACTAAATACGAGAATGCCGAGGTATGAAGATGGTCAGATCATCAGGGGTGAATGGAATGGAAAATTACCCGTTACATGTGTACCCGTTCCATGCACCAGTGTGAAAATAGGTGACAGCATTCTCATTGACCCCAGCCTGGATGAGGAGTATGCAATGGATGCGAGGTTAACGGTAGCTACCACGGATACGATAAATGCAATGCAGAAGGGTGGTCAGGGAACACTGAAAGAAGACGAGGTATTATCGGCTATTGACCTATCCTTTGAAAGGGGTAAAGAGATAAGAAAGATTATACAAAGCCTTTAACATTACCTTTCTCTTTCCCACTTTTTTATTTTCAAAACCCTGGATAAGGTGCTTCCTTTCTTAATTTCTTTCCTTATTCTGTTCTCCTTTTCAAAAACATCCAATGCCCTGTTTGCGATCTCAACGGCTTTTTCTTTTGGAATTACAACAACGCCATCTAAATCGCCTATAATGTAATCTCCTGGTTGAAGTGGGACATTGCCGCACTTTATTGGAACATTAATTTCGCCGAAACCCTTAGGTTCCCCAGCCGTTGGTTTTACCTCTCTTGCGAAGACGGGAAATTTCATTTTTCTTATATCCTCCAGATCGCGGGTTGCACCATCTATTATAACGGCGGATATTCCCTTTCTCTTGCAGCTCCACGATGCTAATTCGCCCCATACAGCCTTTCCAGTACCTCCAGAATCAATGACAATAATATCGCCTTTTTCTGCAACATCTATTGCCTCGACGGTTTTTGCCCAATCCCCAGGATAGGTTCTTACCGTTACTGCCTTTCCGGCAACCCTTTCTACAGTATCTATCCCAGAGACCGGTTTTATACCCTCCATGTGCCCAGAGCGGTGCATTGCATCTGAGATATTTGCTGTTGATACTCTCTTTAATATTTTCAATGGATCCCTGTATTTTTTGTATAATTTTGTCTTTATCGGCTTTCCCTTTTCAATGGCTTTTTTAATTATCTCCGTGGCCTTTTTAGCATCCTCTGATTTATTTATCGCCCCGCCAACTATTATGATTGAAGCCCCTGAATCAACTGCGATAGGCGCAGTTTCCGAATTTATTCCTCCTGCTATGGCCAGTGGAATCTTTACCGATCCTGAAATTTTCTTTAGTTCAGAGATTGGATCCATTCCCCTCATCTGCTGATCAATACCGACATGTATGCAGATGTAATCAACTCCCATGGCTTCCAGCTCTATGGCCCTTTTTTCCATGTTCTCAACGTTCATCAGATCCACCATCAGCTCGCAGCCATAGTTCTTACTTGCCTTAATAGCATCCTTCATCGTGGAATCGTCGGCAACCCCCAGTAAAACAACGATATCAGCACCCGCTTTTGCGGCTGCTTCAACCTCATATCTCCCCGTATCCATGACCTTCATATCGGCAACGATTTTGTGTTTTGAAAATCTCTTTTTTATCTCCCTTACAGCATTAAGGCCCTCGGATTTTATCAATGGAGTCCCGATCTCTATCCAGTCAACTCCTCCAGCCACGGATTCCTCGGCAACCTTTATTGCCCTATCCAGATTCAAAAAATCTAAAGCAACTTGAAGCTTTGGTTTCATCGTTATTCTTATATATCCTATCTTGAAAAGATAAAACGTATATAAACCACAAAAACGATAGTTAGTATGATAACATGAGTAATAATCAAAAAAATGATCAGTGATCTTACCGAATTCCAAGAGGATGCCTTAAAGGAGGTGGGGAATATCGCAAGTGGTAATGCATCTAAGGCTTTATATAACCTGATTGGTGAAAAAATTGACCTGAAAATCCCCGATGTGGAGTTAGTTTCTGTTAAAAAATTTCAGGAGAAGGTAGGGCATGCAGAGAGAATAACCAGTATAATATACTCCGAGATATTCGGAGACATCAGAGGCTGTTTATTAATAGTCCTGTTAGGGGACGTATTAGAAAAAAAAGATTTAAGGATAAAAAATCAAGAGGAGCTTTTAAAGATTGGAGGAACCTTCTCGACACTCTATCGCGCAGCGATAAACGAATTTCTGGATATCGAAACTATACAGAGTGATCCGATACTGATTTACACAGTCAGAAAGCCGATATATGACTTCATATATATAAAAAAAGGGGAGGTTTTAATGATTAAAACGAATTTCAGTATTCCATCCATTGGAGTTAATGGAAATTTTAGTCTATTATTGTCCTCAAAATCGGCTGAGGTTCTTGTAAAGAAAATCGAAAAGAAACTTCTGTTATAAAAACTCAGGTTCCACTAAAGATCTCTTCAATCTTTGGTATTAATTTGTATTCCGTTATGGGTATTACAACGCAGGCTTCGGCACCGATTGCTTTAGCTTTTTCCATTTCTTCCCCCTGCCTGATATTACCGAGGACAATTATCTTAGCATCGGAGTTTAACTCTTTTATCTCTCTAATAACCTCTAGATTCGATGTGTGATATTTCGATGAACCCAAGGCAATTATGGTTAAATCAGGCCTTCCTTCTTTATACCTCTCTATCCCTTCCTTGCCGTTTTCTGCCTCGATGATATCAAAATAATCATGGCTCTTAAGTACATTTTTCAGTATTTCCCTCTGAAACCGTAGGCTTTCCACCAACAATATCCTTACCATGTCTATCACCTATATTTATATATGTAGTAAGTCTATTTATTTATTGAATATATTTATTAAATATGTAGGAGTATCAAAATGGAGGAATCAGAAGAGAATAAGGAAATAGAGGATATCGTACCGGAGTTACATAGGGTTGAATCTGGAATTCCCGGATTGGATGAGTTACTTCATGGCGGCTTTCCAGAAATTTCTACCGTGATGATCTCTGGAGCTTCTGGAACGGGGAAAACGATGTTCTGTACCCAATCGCTGTTTCATGCAGCTAAGAAAGGGGACAAGGTATTGTATATCACCTTTTCGGAGCCAGTGTATAAGGTAGTGAATTTTGCATCAAATCTAAAATTCTTCGATCTAGGGGTAATCGGGGAGGACAGATTGAGGATACTTGACTTGGGACCAAAGGCGGCAAAACAAAGCGCTCAAAATACCATAAAAGAGATTATAGATTCTTGCAAAAGCTTTAAGCCAAGAAGGGTTGCTATAGATCCCATCACTATGATCGGTTATCTGGCCAAAAACGAATTAGAGATAAGACAAACTACTCTCGAGTTGGGTAATGAATTGGCAGAATTAGGGATAACAACTATCTTAGCAAGTGAGGCGCCCTTGACTGAAAAGGGATATAGCAGATTTGGGGTTGAGGAATATATGGCAGATGCAATAATCTTCCTAAGGCACGAGGTTGAAATGGAAGGAATCAAAAAAACACTCCAGATAATTAAGATGAGGGGATCATTGCACTACGAGGGTAAAATAGCATATACTATTAATGAAGGTGGAATGATCGTGATGAGGGGTGAATAAAATGCCAGAAGATCTAATATTGCACGATGTGAATATAACAAAGTTGTTGAGGGAGAAATATGCTGAATTGAAAAAACCGGGTTGGATCGCTCTGCTAAATGCCCCCATAGAGAATTATGAGGACATAAACACGGAGGCAGTAAGGGTTCTAACAGAGGATTTAGGTTATCAGGGCATTTATATCACAGTAAATAAATGCTATCCAGAACTATTAAAGATACTTTCCGAGGGCGGTCTCGATACAGACAAACTATATTTTATCGATGCGATCTCCCAAACCTATGGGGAAATATCCAGAGAAACAAAGAAATGCAAATATGTCTTTGGTCCATTGAACACAGAGAAGATCGTTGAGTCGGCACGTGATTTTCTTCTGGAGATGAAAGGAGAGGAGGTGTTTGTATTCCTGGATTCAATTACAACCATATTACTATACAACCACTTGGCTAGAACTATCCGATTTAGTAATTTCTTAACACAGACCCTGAAGGAATTGGGTATCACGGGGATAATGGTGAGCATAGCCTCGGGGATGACTGCCAGACATATGATAGAAGAAATTGAAGAGCTATGCGATGAAGTTATCTATATCGGTGGTGAGGGATAATGCCAGATCTGATAATTGGAGAGACGAATATCACTGAATTACTGAGAGAAAAATACAGAGAATTAAGAGAAAAAAACTGGATCGTTCTCCTGGAGGTTCCCACTGAAAAGAATTTTTCCATAAATCTCGAGGCATTGAGAATTCTAACGGAGGAGATGGGCTATGAAGGCATTTATATCACAGTAAACAAGGGTTATGGGGATTTAGTTAAAATCTTGAGTGAGGATGGGATTGACACCAGTAAGTTATTCTTTGTTGATACAGTTTCCAAGATGTATGGATTTGAGACCAAAGAGATAAAACAGTGTGAATATACCGCTAACCCTCTGAGTGTTGATGATATTATCAATGCCATATATAATCTGATTAAACGAATTCCCGGGGAAAGGAAATTTGTATTCCTAGATTCAATTACCACGATACTGATTTACAATACACTACCAAGAACTATGAAGTTCTCTCAATTTTTAACCCAGGGACTGAGAAAAGAGGGGGTCAAGGGGATAATGGTTTCTGTTCCGAGAAGAACGATCAGTAAAAAACTAATTGATAAGCTATCGGAACTCTGCGATGAAGTAATCGAAATCCCAGAATCGGGCTGGTAGATTGAGATAGAAATTTTTAATATATATCTCCATATTTTAATATGAATGAAACTTTACTTGATCCTATCCTGGGGCAATTGGGAATAGAGAAGAGCGCATTGGGCGGATATGAGGGCATACTCGTTGCTATTGCCATAATTATAGCCTCTATAATCGTTGCCAAAATCGTTTACTGGTTTGTTGAACGCTACATGAAGGCATTTGCTGTTAAAACCAAATCGGATATCGATGATCTAATCTTACGGATAATACATAAGCCGATATATTACATAATAATCCTGATAGGTATTCAACTGGCAGTAAGCTATGTTGCAGTCTCGGCCGAATTTGAGGATCTCTTCTCTAGGTTAATTTCCATAGCTATTATAATCCTCGGTGCGTGGGTCATCGCGGGGATAATGGATGCTGTCCTCGTTGGTGTCGGGAAGAAACTTGCAACAAAGACGAAAACGACGGTAGATGACGAGGCGATTCCCTTCCTGTCAAAGGTTCTAAAATTTACCATTTATCTGCTGGCATTTATGATCATTCTCGACCAATTTGGCATAGAGATAACGCCATTGGTTGCAAGCCTGGGAATTGCCGGCTTCGCTATAGGCTTTGCTGCAAAAGATACTATAGGTAATTTATTAGCCGGATTCTTCATTCTAACGGACAGACCATTCGCAAGGGGTGATAGGATAGAGATAAAAGGCTACCTTGGAGAGGTGGTTGATATCGGTTTAAGAACGACGAGAATAGAAACCCTGGATCACACCTACGTGATAATTCCAAACGCGGATATCGTCTCAAACGAAGTTATCAATTATACACTCCCGGATGTAAAAATAAAGGTAAAGATTCCAATAGGGGTTGCATACGGCACCGATCCAGGGAAGGTAAAGAGGATCGTTCTCGATGTTACAAAGAAGGTTGATGAGGTAATGAAGGATCCCAAACCAGTGATTTTCTTTACGGAGTTCGGGGAGTCATCATTAAATTTTTTACTTATATTTTGGGTTCCCGATTTTCGGAAAAAATTGGTCGCGGTAGATAAGATAAATATTGGGATAAACGAGGAATTTGAAAAGGCCGGAATAGAGATACCGTTCCCCTGCAGAACCGTTTACATGAGAAAGGAATGAATAGTTTATTATAAATTTAGCTCATAACTTAATGAGATGGATAAAAAGACTATCTGGCTGACAATAATTGTTTTCGTTCTCGGATTCACAGCTGCGTATCTGTTTTTTACACCCCCGGTTCAACCCCCTGAAGATAAAGAAGAATATGATGAGATAGTAATAAGGGGGGGGCTATTGTCTGCAATCGGAGAATTTGATGGTGCAAATATCCATACCCTCAATATATCAAAGATTAAGGGTATGGGAAATCCCGCAATACCCATACTTAAGGAATTAGCTTATAACGGCACTATCCCCGAGAGATGGTCTGCTATCTCCTCTTTAAGTGCTATTGCTCGCGACTCAGATGAAGAAACGAAAAGGGATATCATTGAATATCTGAAGACCAGATTTGAGGATTCGGATGCAACAATAAGGGTAACATCGGCGCAGCTTGTCTTGTCATTTGGAGACTATTCTGGAATCCCGGTTCTGATAAATGCCCTTTCCTCTGAAGAGATGAAAAGGCCCAGTGAGCCACCAATGTATCTACGTGAGTATGCAAATCTGATTCTGATGCAGTATACAGAACAGAACTTTGGTTTTAATCCAGACCAGTGGAGGGACTGGTGGAGCAAAAACCAACCAGCGATGGAATGTGCTAGAGAGTGCATAAATAGAAACTACTCCACAGGAAGCTGCAAATTAAACTGCTCTCCGGGTGAATATAACATAGGTTCGGACAACTGCACTCTAAGTTATGTCTGTTGTTGTCAGACTATAAAAGCCACTACGACAACAAGACCCGCTGCTGTAAAAACTACAACAACCACAGTTAAGACAACTACGACTACCACAAAACCAGCAGGTAATAGAAGTACTACTACTTCTACTGTTGCCCGTCCATCCGGAACCACAACCACTCAGCCACCTGTGGCAGGGGCAATTCCTCCATCAGGTGGTGCAGATGCAACATCCTGCTCAAGACAGGAATGTGACATTAGTATCACGATAAGTATCGCCTTTGCTGGAGAGGCAACGGATAATATGATAAACAAATGGAAAACAGAGATAGAGGATGTGTGGAATGGCGGAAAAGGCAAACATCAGACGTATGGGGATTGTAAATGCGAGGTCCATTTCTCCGTTGTAACAACAAAGGCCAAGGATTGTAATCCGCCTCCTGATCACTTCCACTGCGTTCATGTAACGACACAGCTTCCGAAGGATACTGCTGGAAATGAATACGTCGCTTACATGTATGGCGTTTCTAAGAATGGTAACGGAGTAAATGGTTGGTGGTCAACTCAAACCAGCAGACCCATTCCGAATAGCAATCCACCCGCAAACTACAATGATGCAGCCCACGAGGCGGGACACATGATGGGTCTGGAAGATGACTACGACAAGGATTCAGACACATATGGCGATAATATAATGGGCAAGACGTGGGGTCCGAATGCGAAGCCAACTCAGGATCAGATAGATACAGTAGTTGAAAACAATTGTGAGGGGGATGATGCAGAGTGCCCGGATAAGTGCTGCTGTGGCAATGGCGTCATTGATTCAGATAAGGGGGAAGAGTGTGATCCAAAGGCCAACCCAACAGGTTGTAATATAGGTGAGGGGGAACGCTGCACAAAAGATTGTAAATGCCAGAAACTGACTCCAAGATGCGGCGATGGCTGGATATACAGGCCTCCCAACTGGGGTCAACCGGGCGTTGGAGGAGAAGAATGCGATCCCAAGGCAGAACCGACAGGGTGTGAGGAAGACGAGACGTGCACCGAGGATTGCATATGTACCGGTCCTGAAGGACCTGTTCCTGGAGAGCCGAGCACAGTAGAACCGCCCCAGTCCGGACCCGGAACCACAACCACAACAGAGGAGGGGGGTTGCGGCATAGACCTGAGCTGTCCCGAACCAGAACCTGGATGCGAACTTGTCGGTTTTACCTATGTAAAAAATTATGCGGTTGAATCCTACTGGGGGAGTGACAAGCCAGGGCCAAATGGCTACGTATTCATAAGATCAAAAACAGTTACAGAGAATGGTGAGATAGTGTGTGATGAGATAGTGGCCTGTACGTACGATTGTGTTCAGGAAACCTGTCCATCGGATGATTCTTATGAATGTGCAGAAGCAAGTTGTAGCGTCACCTGTGAAGAATCAATATGTGGAGATGGGATCTGCAGTTCTGGGGAAACGTGTTATTCCTGCTATAAGGATTGTGAATGCTCTCAGGGATATTCATGCGTTCTTAACTATCCCGGTTCAGATGAGACTGGTTGTGCCAAGGGATATTGTGGTGACGGAGCATGCAACCCATGGGAGAAATGCAACACCTGCAATGAGTGTAAATGCTCTTCAGGATGGGAATGCGACCCTACGGATGAGGAAGCAGACGATAAGGGTTGTACCTATACAGGCCCCATCTGCGGTGACGGTATCTGTGAAAGCGGTGAGATCTGTACATGCTCAGACTGTAAATGCTCTGGGGGATACGTATGTAACCCAGAGGCTCCAGAAGCGGACAAATACGGATGTGTTTTAGAAATTCCTGATGAGGACAATGATGGAATTCCAGATTCAGAAGACAATTGCCCAGACCACTATAATCCGCAGCAATCTGATATGGATTATGACAGAATAGGGGATTATTGTGATCCCGTGCCCGTAGACTGTAATGTCTATTGTGCGGATAATGGATATGGATTTTTCCCTAAGGAGAATCGTCCCAAGGCAGAATGCACCCCACCAGACATACAGCCGGGAGAGTGCGAGTACCTCTGTAAATACGCATACTGGTACGGCTGGGAGTGGCCTGAAAACAGTTTCAGCTGCTGTTGCAGGCATATCTATTCGGGTGAATGTCCACCATATGATCAGGGTTGTATTTGCCCAAGCGAGGAAGAACTTGCCCAGATCTGTGAGGACAATACTCCATAAGATCTATAACTACTCCTTCTTATCCTCGAGTTCTACTTCGAATCCGCCTATAAATTTGCCAGGATGTTGTAGATAAATGCGTATATGACGCTACTCACTCCCGAGCTAATGGCACTTAAAATGGATATTCCTATCAACGCTATAAGGGCTATGACTATCAGGAACAGACCCCCTGTTACGGCCTCTTCACCGCCACCGATAATGGCAACTAAGCCAAAGAAACCGAAAAAAAGGGCGTATATAACACCAACAAAAAAACCGGAGATCAGACCGATGACAAATGTAATCTTAAACACAGACCAAAGACCAATTCTCTTTAGAATTTTTTTCATTTAGCACCTCCTTTGGATCTTTAGTATATTATTTGAGTTGGATTTAAATATCTTAATACAAGTGAGTAAAAATGTACCTGACAAAACTAAAATACCGAATGGAGCTTATAGCGTCTCAAAATAGGAAAATTCCGGTGATATGCATTGAGGCAATAGAGCACGCAAATGTCCCGGAGAACTACAGCCAAGGAGAACAGCGATTTCATCTGGACGAAAAAGGCATGAAACGCCTTCACGATTGGATTCTGCAGCAATGGGACAACAATCTGATCAAGGAGGCATAATTATTTCCTGATTTCGGTCACTATTCTCCCTCCCCTGAACTCGATATACGTTAGGGAGCAACCATCCTTTATCTCAGATATAATTTCCGGCAGGACCTCGGCATCAAAAACATCATATGTATCCATGCTCATTATTTGCATCATGTTCCCCTTTAATGGTGCTATATACTGTCCAGATCTTCTAATTATCTCTATATCCTCAACCCTATCGTGAGGCGATTTAGTAACACTCTCTTTACTTTTATCCAACAAGCCTTCTAACTCTATCCTGGTGACAGAATGGCTATGAGTACCAATAACCTTGGATCCTATGCTCTTGACCCTGTAGGGCTTATCCTTATAGACAATACAATCCCCCTTGCGCAACTTTTTTATCTCGATCATCTCTATAATAAAATACGTTTGGAATTTAATTAACCAGAAGTTTTGTTCACAAATCTCTAAAGTTATAAACACACAATTCCAATAACCTTACATGCCCGAATTTAGAAAAATAAAAGACTGGCCCGAGGATGAACGCCCGAGGGAGAGATTGATAAAATTTGGCGAAGAAAGTCTTTCCGATTCACAGCTTCTGGCCATTATTTTGAGAACCGGCAATGGCACTAAATCAAATGCGATCGATCTGGCAAGAGCCTTGCTCGATCACTATGGGAATTTCAGAGCTCTAGATTCTGTAAGTATCTCCGAATTGCGCGCGATAAAGGGTATAGGTTTAGCAAAGGCCACCCAGATCAAGGCAGCATTAGAGATTGGAAAGCGCCTCCTAAGACAGAAAACTGGAGTTAGGAAAAAGATCACATCCGTCGAGGACGTCATCAACTATTATGGACCCTATCTAAGGGATCTAAAAAAGGAAGTCTTTAAAATAATGCTGTTAGATGGTCGCAATAAAATCATCAAAGAGATGACGATCTCCGAAGGAAGTTTAAATTCTAGCATTGTCCACCCGAGAGAGGTCATTAAGGAGATAATTAGGGGGTCTGCATCAGCAGTCATCTTTGTCCATAATCATCCATCCGGTGAACCTAAACCAACCAGAGAGGATATCGAAATAACAGAGCGCTTAGTTAAGGTCTGTAATTTAGTGGGGGTGGGGGTATTGGATCACATTATCATAGGGGATGACAATTACATCAGCTTTGTCGATGAAGGATTGATTAAAGAATAACCTACTTTTTACCTTTTAATTTATGGATTTGTCTTTTCAACCTCTTAATCTCTTCGTCCTTAATCATCAATTCCCTCTCCAGTTTTTTCATCTTCTCCCTCTGTTCATCGATGTTTTCGGTCCACCACTGATTCTGTCTTCCAACCCTCTTATGGAATATTTTACCCTCTTCCTTTAGTTCACTCAGATAGAATGATGCAGTAAACCAATTTAAACCAACACCCTTGGCAATTCCCTCCGTTGTGGTTGGAAAATCCAGTTTTTCTATGAATTCAATGATGTCCTTCTTTATTTTCTCCGGGTTTCGCTTTATCCTTTTGACTGTCATTTCACTATATATGTATTTTTATATTTAAAATGTTATTATATGGTTTATTTTAATATAAATATTAAGATAAATCATATTTGAAGATGACGAAAACTCAGAAGGAGTTCAGGAGGGCGTTAAAGTTGATAAAAAAATTGAGAGGACTTATTAAAAAGCAGAGAGATATTCTAGGTAAAGATATTTAAACCCTCATTCCTATCCTATTATGTTTTTCCTGGGCAGATTATTAGCTCAGGAATAGAGGTGACATAATGGTTGGAGATTTTCGTGGGGACGCCCCGGTAGAGGAAGGCGAGACCTACGATGTGAGTATTGAAGACATCGGAAAGGAAGGTGACGGAATAGCCAGAATTAAAGGTTATGTGATCTTCGTTCCAGGAACTAAAAAAGGGGATAAAGTAAAGATTAGAATTAAGGCTGTAAGAGGCAGGGTTTCTTTTGCAGAGGTTGTGGAATAACTTTCCAAGATTCCAATATCTAATCCAAATAAATGAAAGTTCTCATTATACTGGGCCCGACCCAAGAGCCAATTGATTCGGTAAGGTATATAACGAATGCTAGCTCGGGAAAGATGGGCTCTGCTCTGGCTAAAGAAGCCATTGTCAGGGGTTATGGAACGACCATTGTTTCTGGGCCAGTTAATCTGAAGTTGCCAGATAGGGCAAAAATTCTGCCCGTTAGAACGGCCAATGAGATGATAGAAATGAGCCTGGATGAACTTAAGAGGAATTATGACATCATCATATCAACGGCGGCAATAGCGGATTACTCCCCAGAGGTTCAGATGGGGAAGATAAAATCCAATATAGAGGATCTGAAAATAATACTGAGACCAAATCCAAAGCTCACAAGGCTGGTGAGAGAAAATTTTCCAGACATATTCATTGTTGCCTTCAAGGCAGAATATAACGTATCAGAAGATAAATTAATTGAATCCGCTCGTTTAAAGCTGGAAAAAGAGGGCCTGAACCTTGTAATCGCAAACGATATAAAAAAGAGCGGCTTTGGTAGTGACACAACTGAGATTTATTTGATAAACAAAGAAAAAGATATTAATTATATACCCCTAAACTCAAAGGATAATATTGCCAAGGATATATGGGAGATTATAGATAAAGAAATAGAAGATGGTTAAAATAAAAAAAAGAGTGATCCTGCTCGCATTGCTGGTGATGTTTACACCAGGCTGCCTGCCCTCAGATGTAGACGAGACGACAACTACTACAACCACTACAACCACTACGACAACAACCACGACAACCACGACAACGACTACGACAACGACAAAGACTACTACAACGACAACGATGATAGTTATTACGACTACTACAACCACGACAACGACGACAATCTTTATACCTCCAACAACAATCATAGACGCCAAATGTTATATGAATTCTGATTGTGGATTAAGTTCCATAAGCTATTATTGCAAGGTTGAACTGAAAGAGGGGGTTCATCAACCCAGTGTTGAGAGAGAAGCGGTTTACAAGGTAACATATATCCCCATATGTCGGGAGCCAGGAACACCTTGGGCGATGTGCGAAACCATAAGGAGGGAAAGGCCATGGGATGGGTGTATGGAAGGGGAACATTGCATTGATGGATGCCATACATGCGTACCCAAGGGAGTGTATAATTGCCCTGAGGAATAGAATGATATATCAATGGGGTGATTTCATTGAAAATTAAATGGCTAGGGCATGCATCCTTTTTGATTGAGACATCTGACAAGAAAATTTATATAGATCCCTATGCACTTTCACAAGGATCGGAGCCTGCTGACCTTATTCTGATAACACATGACCACTATGATCACTGTGATATAAATGCTATTAACGAAATCAAGGAATCAGTAACACACATTCTAGGACCTGAGAGTGTGGCCAATAAGATCTCCGGGGTCGGAATTCTAAGATCGGGAGATGTTACAGATTTCGATGGTATTAAGGTAAAGGCAGTTCCCTCCTACAACATAGGAAAACACTTCCATCCAAGGGATTCTGGAATAGGCTTTGTAATAGAGGCTGAGGGAAAAAAGGTGTATCATACGGGCGATACAGACGTTATCCCAGAGATGAAAAAACTGGAGGGAATTACCGTTGCCTTGCTACCGGTTGGTGGTACCTATACGATGAATTCCGATGATGCGGTAGAAGCGGTAAAAGTAATAAAACCAGAAATTGCCGTTCCCATGCACTATGGAAGTATTGTTGGCTCCAGGAAAGATGCCTATAGATTTAAAGCGAGAATTGAGACAGAAACAGATACGAGAGTGGAGATCTTGGAAAACAGATCACTTGAGATCTGAATCCAAGACCCTTAAGTTGATCAATCCTCTTTCTGTATAGCTGCACCCAGCATTGAAGCAGCTGTTATAAGAGCCGCAGATAAGAGTATCCAGTTTGCTTCTGCCCCGGGGACTACTAGATCGACAGACACCTTAACTATCAGCAGGGTTATCACAAAATATACTATCCCCAGGAAAATCAAGAGCACTGACGTCACTAGGGTAAGGGGCAATGCGGC
>JGI24422J19971_10001278_pt1 | contig 15204 bp, 19 predicted proteins | sample DeeMarSWOR152_54_FD_19971 | JGI IMG/M metagenome (IMG submission 19971) | reverse complement strand
CCAATCCTGCTAATAGTCCTGCTTTAAATCCTTTCTCTGCAAGCAAACCACTAATCAATTCCTTTAATGTAGTCTTAATTTTATCCTTATTTACGCTAACCATATTAGAAGTATAGAAAAACGTTCTTAAATAGAAAAATTATATTCTCTTCATTCTATTAGAAACGTCAATAAGAATTCTCTCTAGTTTTTTTCTGTCCATATCTTTTTTGGAAAGGAATTCTACAGAAGTTATAAAACCATCAGGCAAAAGAAAGTTAGGTGTTATTTCAACATTATTTTCCTTCTCTACCGCAAAATTCCTAAGAGACCTCATCGTGTTTAGCCTTTTGCTTAAATTTTCTGATTTCTTACTTTGTAATGCAAAAAACCGATCTCCTGCAACAAAAACATTATAAAAACCAACCAAGGCAAGGGCAAATGAAGTAACAATACGGAATATGACTAATGAAGTTGAATAAGGAACTGCTATTATAATTAAGTATGCTATATACAAAAGAATTAGACCAAAGAGCCCCAAGACTCCAACATTAATAGGTAAATCTCTAAAATCAGCTGCCCTGAATCTTTTTTTAGCTCTATCATAAACTACCCAAACATTTTTAGGTCCAAGATAAGCTTTCAAGATATTATTTCTAAAGGATGAGAAGAACTCTATTCTTACTTTCTTTTGAATTTTTCTCTCATAATCTGATAAATACTGTATCAAAAGAATCATCAAAACCAGGATAGCTAAGACAGTTGTTACCCCAGCCAATACTATAGATATTCCATAGAATACAGGTATCAATATGATAATCCCTAAAAACAGAGAGAGCAAAAACTTATTTCTGTGCATAAAATTCTAAATTATAGATAGTTTTTTATTTATAAAAATAAACTTATTTAGAATGATAAGTATACAGGATTTTTTGAAGGTGGATATTAGAATAGGAAAAGTTATTGAAGTAAAGGATCATGAAAAAGCGAGAAACCCTATGTACATTCTTAAAGTAGATTTTGCTGACTTGGGAGTTAAGCAGACCGTTGCTGGAATAAAACCTTGGTATAAAAAAGAAGAGATATTAAATAAGAAATTTCCCTTTGTTATTAACCTCGAACCAAAAAAGATAGCAGGCGAAGCTTCAGAATGTATGATTTTGGCTGCAGTAAAGATGTCTGCTGATAAAGAAGAAGTTGTTGTACTTAAGCCAGAAAAGGATATAGAAATTGGATCAAAGGTTTCTTAATATATTTTTAAAATATGTGCTAGAATTGCTACAAAAAGTGCAGAACCTAAAGATACTGATATAATCTTGAGATAGTTTACTCTTTCCTTCATGTTTAAAAATAAAATTTAACTGATTTAAATATAAAATTGATATATAAAAATAGTGAGTTAATGGTCGATTGGTGGGTTCAATTCATAAAGGCACTTTGGATACTTTTTCCCGCATATGCTGCTAATGGTTTTCCGCCTTTAGCAGGAGGAAAAAGACCTTTAGATTTTAAAAAGAATTTTATTGATGGGAAAAGGATACTAGGTGATGGAAAAACTATTGAAGGAACTCTTCTTGGTTTAACAATAGGATTCTTAATAGGAGCATTAGAAACTTTAGTTTATCCCTTTCTTAACGCCTATGCAATTGAATTTAACACTTACTTACCTTCTATGAGCCTATTCATAGGATTAATGATATCACTTGGGGCCTTAACTGGGGATATAACAGCAAGTTTCGTAAAAAGAAGATTTAATTTACCAAGAGGAGCAAACGTGCCTCTCCTCGATCAATGGAATTTTATAATAGGGGCAGTGTTCTTTACCATATGGTTTACAGAAATAACCCCCTTCATGTTTGTGATAATGCTTTTAATGACTCCAATAGTTCATAGATTAACAAATATTGTAGCTTATAAAACTGGACTTAAAACCGAGCCGTGGTAAAAATGATCATCGATACTCATGTACATACTATCTATAGCAAGCATTGGTTTTGGGGGTTTGATTCTTTAAACAAACCAAGAGATATGATAAAGATTGCTATAAAGAAAGGTTTGGATGGGGTAGCTGTAACAGATCATAATAATGTTAGAGGTAGTTTAATAACTAAAAAAATAGCCCAAAACTTTAAGGGATTTAAAGTAATAACAGGAACAGAAATTAAAACAGCTGATGGAGATATTTTAGCTCTTGGAGTAAAAAAAGATGTTCCGTCCCTATTGAGCGTTGAAGAAACAATAGAAAGAATACACGATTTGGGAGGAATAATAATAGCAGCACACCCATTCGGAACATATGTATTTAGAAAGTGTCTAGAAAAAAAAGCTGTTAAAGCAGATGCAATAGAAATTTATAATGCTTCTCTAATGAAAGTTGCTAATATTAAGGCATCTAATCTAGCTAAAAGATTTAAAAAACCAGTAACAGCTGGGAGTGATGCACACGGCCTAAGAGAAATAGGAAATGGTGCCATAGTATTTTCTGGGGATCCATTAGAAGCAATCCTAAAGAAAAAAGTAAAGTTAATTACTAAAAAAACTACTTTGGGGGATGTTGCAAATTTAGCAGCAAGAAAATTCATAAGATCAATAGAGTGGAGGGTTCTAAGAAAAAGGGGAAAACACTTCTTTAATCCAATTAATTCCATAAAAACCACCATAAGCAAGAATTAATCCCATGATAATTTTTCCTATAATGCTGGCCAACAAAAATTTCTTAAGCGGATATTTTAGGGTTCCACCGATTATACCTACTATATCATCTGGTAAAGGTGTTGCAGCAAATAAAATTATTATAAAAAAACCTCCGTATTTTTTAAACATTTTTTCCCATTTTCTCACATCTTTTTTGTATTTCTTATCAAGTATTTTCCTCCCCCCTAACCCTAGAAAATATCCAGTAGTTTCTCCTAAAGCCTCTCCCACCCCCCCGATAATTCCAACTAAAAATGGATTTAAGAGAGCACCAGCAATAAAAATAACAATATCACTTGGAAGGATGAGNAATATGGTAGAAGAACCAATAAAACTTACTAAGAATACTCCTAAGTAGCCATAAGCGTAAACTATTGACAAAAAGAAATCTAAAACCATAAAATCACTGTTTATAAAATAAATATTAATAATATTAATTATAAAACAAATAGATAAATTATGCTCTATGCCAAGAGAGAAAGATTTAATAAAATAAGTAACTTCTGTGGAAGAATTTTTAGCAAAATTTGTTCCTCTCCTAATATCTGGACTGCATTTGGAATCATTCCAGCAGTACTTTCTTTTTACTTCTTGGTTAAACAAAATTTTTTAATTGCAGCTGGTTTCTTTATTCTAACAGCAATAATAGACTTTATAGATGGTTCTGTTGCAAGAGTAACTAAAAGAGTTAGTAATTTTGGTGCGTATCTAGATACGGTTGTAGATAGAGTTACAGAGTTTATAATATTATTTGGTTTATACCTTATCGAATACCCCGATATTCTTTGGCCAACGAGATTATGGCTTTTTTTCCTGCTTTTTGGGTCATTAATGACAACATATGTTAAGTCTGCAGCTTTTGAAAAGAAAATTGTAAACAAAGAAATTAGAGGAGGCATCTTAGAAAGAGGAGAAAGAATGATGCTATTGCTTTTAATAATTGTTTTATCCAACTATAGTCTTGTTTACGCTGCTATTTTAATTATGCTAACTACTATAGTTGCAAACCTTTCAGCTCTTCAAAGATTTATAATAGCAATAAAGCAATGGGGTTTTGCATGAAACAAGCAATTATTGTAAGAACTGATTTGAAAATGGGAAAGGGTAAAATTGCTAGTCAATGTTCTCATGCATCAATAGCTTCCTTTTTAAAGGTGAGAAAGGGAGACAGGGAGAAATGGTTGAAAGGTGGTATGAAAAAAGTGGTTTTGAAAGTTAAAAGTGAAAAAGCTTTAATGGATTTGTATAAAAAATCAAAAAGGGAAAGGCTTCCTTCGATCTTAATAACTGATAGTGGCCTAACTCAAATACAATCTGGTACAATCACGTGCTTAGGCATAGGCCCAACAAACGATAAAAAAATAGATAAAATAACAGGCAAACTAAAACTATTGTAGGTGGTCTAAATGAAAAATAAATCATTTAAATTCAAGTGGAAGCTAACAGAAAACTATTTCAATGCAATCATGGTATTTTCTTTTACCATACTCGTTGCGCATGCTATAGTTTATAATGACCTGTTTTTCATGGCTCTAGCAGCGGTATTGGGAATTATTTTTCCACTTATAGCAACGTTAATAGACATAAAATCTCATGAAAAACCTGTGATGAAAAAAAGAAAATGATTATATGAGTATTGAGACCTTTATTTCTGAAAATTTTTTAATACCTTTATGTCGATATTACACGCCAATTGGAACACTAACTTATGGAATAATTTTAGTAATGGCTGTTGTGGGCATCTATAAACTTCTAAAAATTTTGAAAATAAAAATTGACAAAAAATTCTTAATAGGAATTCTTCCTTTCATAATTTATGGGGGATGGACTAGAGCCCTTAGAGACTATAAACTAGGAATATATCAGAGTAGCCTTTTCTGTTCACCGCCCATCTATTTTTTTATTTTCATAATTGCTCTGTTTTCACTTTTGATTGGTGTTTTAATAGAAAGAAAAAAAGGTTTCGGGTATGAAAAAACAATGTTTTTTGTGGCCTTACCCTTATTATTCTACAACCTAACTTTAACTTCTATAAGCAACATACAAGGTTTCATTATAATTATATCTTTAGTTAGTTTCTGGTCCCTATTGTTTTTTAGCATAAATAAGATAAAACCTAAAATTCTAACAAGAGAAAATGCTTTTATTCTAGTTTCTCATCTTTTAGATGCATCAGCAACTTTTACAGCTTTAACATTTTTCGGTTTCTATGAACAGCATGTTTTACCAATATTTTTAATAAGCATGTCTGGTCCTTGGATAATGTTTCCTTTGAAGATAATTGTGGTATGGCCAATTTTATATTATATTGACAAATCAAAAGAAGATATTTTTTTCAAGAGGTTCTTAAAAATAATAATTTTAATTCTTGGTTTAGCTTTGGGAATAAGAGATTTTCTAAGCGTAAGCCTTTTAACTTAAATGAAAGTTATAAAGTTAACGGAGAATTTAATATATAAGTGATTAAATGGACGTCTTCCTAGAAGTAACGAATCTGATATTCATATTTGTAGGTCTCTATTTTGCTATATTGTTTTTATTCTTATTTTTCGGACACGAAAAAAAGATCTTTAAAAAGCCTAGAATCAAAAAATTTCCTTCTGTAAGCATAATAATACCTGCCTATAACGAAGAAAAAACTATAGCTAAAACTGTGGAAGCAGTTAAAAAAATGATATATCCAAGAAAAAAGGAGATTATTGTCATTGATGACGGGTGCAAAGATAAAACTTATGAAATTGCTAAAAAAATAAGAGGTATAAAGGTTCTTAGAAAGAAAAGAGGTGGAAAGGCTAGTGCATTGAACTGGGGGTTAAAAAAGGCTAAAGGAGAAATATTTGTTTGTATCGATTCTGATTCTTATCCTGATAAAAATGCTTTAATGAATTCTATACCACTTTTTGAAAAAAATATTGCATCAGTCACAACAACTGTTATAGTCAGAAATACTCAAACTTTAATCGAGAAATTACAGCAACTAGAATATATTTTCATTGCTTGGTCCAGAAAGGTTTTAGAATATCTAAATTCAATCTATGTAACNCCNGGTCCAATGAGTTTNTACAAAAGAAAGGTTTTATTAGAAATTGGTGGCTTTGATGAAAAAAATATGACTGAAGATATTGAAATAGCATGGAGACTTATGAGTCACAAGTATAAAATAAAAATGGCTTTAGATGCAAAGGTTAGTACCTATGTTCCTAGTAATATTAAGAAATGGTGGCATCAGAGGATAAGGTGGAATGTGGGAGGTATGCAGACTTTTTTTAAATATTATCATCTATTTTTGAGCAAAGAAATTAAAAATTTGGGAATGTTTTTGATACCATTATTCTCGCTATCTTATGGTTTGTCTATCTTAGGTTTAATATTTTTATTTTACTTAACCTTTAATCTTTCTCGATATTTAATAGGAGCATATTCTTTTGGTTTTAGTTTAATAGGTCCAATTTACTTTATACCTAATTTATTTTGGTTTTTTGGCTTTATTTCTATTGTATTTTCATTAATTTACTTAAGAACTAACATTAAAACTATGAACAATGTTACAGATTTTCCAAAAAGCATTTTACACTTTATCTTCTATTTATTTGTTTATACCCTTATATTTCCATTCAACTTATTGCACAGTAGTATAAAGTTTTTGAAAAAAAGTTATGAGTGGTAAAATGAGAGATGTTTTTTTGAAAACTACGATATTAACAATAGCCATATTTATAGCTGGCTTCTTATTCGGAATTTACGTTGAAAGAATGGGTTTAGAAGATGTTAAACAAAGGTTAACTGAAATAGATAACTTATGGAATGATGCAAGATTATTACAATCCAACATACAAAAATTTTCAAAAAATATAACTAATTATTGTGATTATCTTCTTGATGAAAATTTAAAAATTGGAGACAAGATATACGAAGAAGGTATTAAAGTTGAGAGACAAGGAGAATCAAACAGGTTTGTTTTATCTGAATTTATTTTAGAGAAAAGAAGATATGCACTATTGGATTTACAGTTCTGGGTTAATTCTATAGAGTTAAGAGAGCTATGTAATGCAAATTACTCAACTGTAATATTTTTTTACTCTCATTTTGACGAGTTAGCAGAACAAGTATTTCAAGGGAGGGTTTTATGGGATTTAAAGCAAAAATGTGGACCCAATATTATTTACATAACCTTTCCTATGGATTTAGATATATCCACTTTGAATGTTATAAAGGAAATATACAATATTCAAAAAATTCCTGCTATTCTAATTAACGAGACCGTTCTTTTAGAATCTCCTGTTAGCATGACAGAACTAGAAAAATACCTAAAATGCTAATCTTCCATTAAAGTTAAGATAATTTTGTCAACAGCTAAATCTAAATCTGTATAAGTTCTATTCACCTTTGAAAAATCTGAGCCCTCTGCTGTTATGACAAACCCTCTAACAGTCACAAACGTTTGGTTGGTTTGTGAAGGCCCCAACAATAATACAACAGGTTCTTTTTCATTTGCTAAATCAAATGCTTCTGATGTAGAATTTATTGCAAGGCTTTCAAAACATTTTTCTGTTACGGATTCTGGCACGTTTCTTAAGTAAAAAGTCAAACATGTAACTTTCTCACTGGTTGTATAAACATCTACCTCTCTATCTCCTTGAAAAAGATGTCTGTATATTATACTAAGTTTGTTAACAACCTCAAAGGTAGAAACAAAATAAAATGAATTTTCAGTCTCGTTAGAAATGTATGCTATATATACTTTGTTAACAAAGGGGTTTAAAAGAACATCTTTGACAGCTTTTTCGTTAGGATAAATTGTTATATTTGCTGCTTCCAAAAGATTACCTCTAAATCCTCTATACTCTCCTGCGTAAAATTTAGAATAAGGATCCTCTCTTTCTAAGCAACCTGCTATTGAAATAACCAATATTATTCCTATTATCAGTAAAATTTTTTTCATATTCTTACCTCTGATTTGAAGAAAAATAAAGAAAAGGGGGGATTCCGAAATTTCCAGTTCAGACTCTACTATTCGTAGGCTGGTGAAGAAACGGTTCCGGTAATTTCTGTTGAAGTTCCGTCCTTCACATCGTCTGATGCACCTGGGAATCCAAGTTGCACGACTCTAGCTGCTAAATCTGTGTCTTGAGCTCTTGTACCAGCTATAACCAAAGCCATCTTGCCTGAGACGAAAGCATCTTCAACTATCTCAACTCTTCCAAAGTCCCTTCCTGGCCAGTCAGCACAGGCGTATGGGAACTTGCCATCGTCAGCTAGAGAAGACACTAAGGTGTTGATACAAGGTCCACCCAACAAGACCAAGTCTTTTCCTGACTTGTCTGTTGATGTAACTTCTGAGTCTAGCTTTACAACATCAGCGGTTATTGGCAAGACTTTTTCTGTTTCAACCTGTCCTGCAGCTCCGCCTGTTGATACACTTCCCTCTGGTCCTAAGACAAAGACGTTAGCATAGCTGAAAGAGTCTGGGTACTTTAGTGTTGCGCTCATTGATGTTGTGTCATACTCGCTATAGGTTCCATATTGCGACATACCTCTATAGCTTGTTGACCCAGACACGACATCCCAGTTGCCCTTTAGGTTTGCATCATCTGAAGTAGGAGTGCCTATTCCAGCTTTTACAAATGTTGAGGAATAACTTATTGGGAAGAATATCCAGTTGTGTGTTGTTGATCCCTGTAGTGCTTCCTCAGCAAGTACAAAACCTGGAGCTGTTTGCATTTGTTGCTGCATCTCCCAAACCTACATTACATGTCCATGCTGCTGCACAGGTTATTGCAAAGTCCATATAACCTGTAGCAGATGAGACTGTTACGTACCTTTTGTTGTGTCGTTCACAATGTCTCCAACATCAGTTGAACCTACATACACATTACCAGAAGTTCCAGACTGATTCAAATAGAGTGGTACTGCACCAACTTTTGCGTACGCACCAGCAGATGATATATCTACTGTGTTATTTCCATAGTAGATGTACAAACCACCCTGACCGCTAGTTATCAACTTTGGCATAAAGTATGAATAGTCTGCTCCCTCAAGATAACCTGTTTCTGCAACTGTTGGATCGATAGATGCTACATCTCCATCCCCGTTCAAGTCAACTTTTATTTTCTTGTTTGTTGCGTCTATGACTTCAACGGCATATGAGAATCCATCCAGTATCAAAGTTGCGTCTGCTGCTGTTCCTGAGTCTGTATAACTAATGGTAACTGCCTGTCCTGTCCCAATATCTGTGAAAGATAGTTGGGTATTTGAAGAGTCGAGGGTTGTGAATTGCATTGTGTGTGTAAATCCGCTTGAACCTACTACAAAGTAGTCTCCTTCACTTGCAGTTAGGTTCTTATATTCGTCTGTTACTAGGTCGATTGTGGATGTCTTACCATAATACCATTGTCCTCCAGAATAGTAGAATGTATCTACTTGTTCTGTTGTTCCTAATGCATTGGTATAAGATACCCTTACGTTAGGTCCTGAGGATAGGTATTGAATTGTTTGTCTGCTTACTGTATCATCAAATGCTGGGTAGAATGAATTGAATCTTATGCTAAAGGCACTTGCGAAAACGTCTGAAAGCTCTTCTCCAACATCATAAGCTTTGGTTGAAGATGGTGCATAAGTCAATTTTAAGCTACTCCATTTATGACTTGCAGATACAATTTCTGATGACAAACCGGTTACTGCTACTCCATCCTTTGTTACAGTACCGCTTGAAGGAATTACATACTTAGCTCCACCCACAGTAAGAGTTGCGAAACCTGATTGTCCTGAAACGATAGGTGCGAAAACTTTTGTTGCACCAATTGTTGTTCCATCAGACAATGTTCTGGTCTGGCCTGCTCTTACTTGGAATGCTTCTCCATTAACATCTCCTATAGCTGAGTAATATGCATTTCCTCCAACAGATTCAGAAGCAACACTTGCTAATGTTATCTCATAGTCTAAGCCACCGAATGTAACGGTTTCTGTACTTCCTGCTTCTACTGTGACTGTTGTTCCTCCACCCAACATAGTTAGAGAGGTTATTGTATCGGTACTAATCGATGCGTCGGAAACAACAAAGCCCTTTCCTAGAACGACCATTGATGTTCCCTCTAGTGCAGCTTCATCTGATGTAGCATCTGTACCCAAAGTTAATGGTGTGGAAAAGGTCATCAAATATTGGTATAAATTATCATTTGGTACTTCCAAGTGCAACGAAGGTGAGGTTTCTCCTATAGGTGTATCGTATTTTATTTGTGCCTGTGTAGTTGCTGCAGCAGCAGATGTTCCAGCCAAATATAAATACTCCTTATAGGTTCCACTTGTTCCTGTTGATAATGAGTATGTTCCACCAGGCAAAACACCTAGATCTGAACTTGTTAATACTGTCTTAACATCTCTAAGGTTTGTCCAAGGTGTTAATTCTTTACCAACAGTCCTAAGTTGAACACCGCCCATTACATTCTCTCCAGCACCCTTAACGGTTACAAATGACGTTGTCTTTGCATTCGCAGCAAATCTAACCGCAACACCAACAGCACCAGCTACATCACTTGANGCAGCTGCTNCNCCAATTACGAATAATGGGAAGTCAACTGTTGAGTCTGTAACTTTTACCATGTCTTGGACTCCACCAAGTGATGATACTGTTGCAGCTAATGCCGGGGCTACTAATGTCATACCAGCTACAAGTGCTGAACCAGTTAAAGCAGCTAGTTTTTTGAATTTCATTTTTTTATCTCCTTTTTTGTTTCAAATGCTTTTGCATTTGTTTGCGCGGTGAATGCGCTTTTGGCGCCAAATGTTGCGCTTGCGCGCCAAAAAAATCATTTTATATACTTCTGTTTAGCGCCGTTTGACTGTCAATATAATACGAAAAGTTAGAATATATAAATTCCTTGAAACAGTTTCCTTAGTAACCACTTATTGTTTCTGGGTATACTTTCACATTAAAATAAATGTTTTTACGACTTCTAATTGTTTCTAAAGGATTTTTAAGTCTTTTTTTGGAATTTTTTCTCTATATAAATCTTATTTGTTCTACCAATCCTTTCGAGCTTAATAATCCCTCTTTCCTTCAGACTTTTCAGAACTTTGGAGACTTTTGCTTTAGAATATTTACTTTCTCTTACTATTACTTTTTGGTTTACACCATTTCCATGTTTCATTAAACAGTCGAAAATTATTTTTTCATCCTCTTTGAGAATTGGTAATACTAGTTTCAAAAATCTTTTACTTAAATAAAATCTGTAAAGAGCAAAAAACCCAATAAATAGAACAAAAATAATTACTAGAAAACCTTCAACAGGAAGCGAAGAGGGAATTATTTCAATAAATTTCTCAGATGCAATTGAAACATCAAACCTTTCCCCTTGCTTAAAATCATTTTCTAACCAGCTAAGTATTAGTCTCCTCCCATCTGATCCTTTCAAAGCTCCTGAGGGAGTGTAAGAATTCTCTATTGGCTCTTTAAGCCCTGCGCCTTCTGGTAGCTTAATTATAACAGAAAGAGTATTTGTATCCATAAACATTCTAAAAGAATCAGAAAAAAGAACATAGCCGTCCTTTTTTATTAGAGTTTCAGTAGAATCGTATTCTATACTTACAAGAGTTCTTTGGGAAGCTGGTATCAGGCAGTTTATATCTGTTCCAAGAACCCTTTTTTGGATATCACAGCTTGTTTGATTAGCTATTTGAATATTCTCTGGAGAAAGAAGGAACATGGAAAAATTTTGCTTTTCATGGTTAACAAATATTAAATTAATCTCGTAATGAACGCTATTGTTCTTGAAAATTTCTGCTTTAACATTGTATTGATAAAGTTCACTTGAGAAAACTGGAAAAGAAAACAAAATAAAGCCTAATAACATAGCTGCAAATATTTTTTTCATTGATCTACACCTTCTCTTTAAGTACTAGTATGCCTCCAGCACCAGCAGCTGCGAACCTGTGCATCATTTCCGAGATTGTATTCAAGATGTTCTGGGTCTCTCCTACTTTTAAATTTAAGCTCAAAGGCTCTAAAACCTCTACAGCTGACGGTCCAAACTCTATAACTGTTTGAACAAGATATTCAAGTTTCTTTGAAACAATCTCAACATCACAAGTAACAGAAAAGCCGGTCTCGACATTTCTCAGTGGCCTGTCCACTCTCTTAACACTACCAAATTCCTTTTTAAAAAGTTCGATATTTTCACTCTTATCCAACTTATCAATCAGGCCTTCAAGAGATTCTCTTGCTGTCTTTTCATTAATAGCTAAAACTTCAAAGGCCATCCAGGATTTTATCCATCCTTCCCTAACTTTCTCATTAGCTTCTGCTTCAGATATCATAAAAATAACATTCTCCTCAATATGTTTAAACTTATTGTTTCCAAAGATTTTCTGGAACCCATCTAGTTCCAGAAACAGTTATTGTTTCACCGCATTTAGAGCATTTCAAATCTTTCTTTAATTCGAATTTTTCTACACCCATTATTGTTCTTTCTATTAATAGGCTTTTACAATTGGGACAATAAGTGTTTTCTAGCTCATGCCTATGAACATTTCCTAAGAAAACATACTTCAATCCTTCTTTTTTAGCTATGTCATAAGCTTTTTCCAGAGTTTTTACAGGAGTTCTGGGTAAATCGTTTATCTTGTATGTTGGAAAGAACTGAAGGATGTGAAATGGGACCTTATCTCCTAAATTTTCGACAATCCATCTACAAACCTTTTTTACATCATCCATTTTGTCTCCAATCTCAGGAACTATCAAGTCTGTTATTTCTAGATAAACCTTGTTCTTTTTGTAAGATAGTAAAGCATCGTATATTGGTTCGACATTGTTAACTTGAGAGAACTTTTTATAAAAATCAGGATTCAATGAACCCTTTAAATCAACAGTAGCAGCGTCAAGGTATTTAGATATCTCTTTTATTGCTTCGGGTGTAGTATAACCATTGGTAACGAACATGTTGTAAAAACCTTCCTTACTTGCTATTTTCGCAGTATCATAAGAAAATTCGTAAAATATTGTTGGTTCTGTATAGGTATAGGAAAAGCCTTGAACTCCTTTTTTCTTTGCTATTTCTATCAATTGCTCTGATGTATAATCAACTCCAAAGATATCAGAATCCTGAGATATCTGCCAATTACAACAAAACTGGCATCTAAAATTACAACCGATAGTTGCTATTGATAATGTCCTGCTTCCAGGAGCAAACATGTAAAGAGGTTTTTTCTCTATTGGGTCGATTGCTACAGAGCAAAGCTTTCCGTAAACTAAAGAGTATAGCTTTCCTTTTATGTTTTTTCTAACCCTACAGAAACCAACTTGGTCCTCTGGGATTAAACATCCTCTAGCGCATAAACCGCATTTAACAGCGTCTTTTACCTTCTCGTAGAACATGGCCTCTTTCATTAATATTTATTAATTATCTAAAGATTTTATAGATATTATGCCCTGATAGCTCAGTGGGAGAGCGGCTGTCTCGTAAACAGCAGGTCGAGAGTTCAAATCTCTCTCAGGGCTTACTTTTATAAAAATAAAATTTAATTATTTGTTTGAGTAAAAGTGATTTAATGGAATGGATAACCTTTGTAAAAAAGGAAAATGCAAAAAAAGCTGAAGATATTCTAAAGGGTGATACGTATCTTGCTGCAAAAGAAAGCATAACAGTAAAAGATGCTCATGCATTGGATATGAAGGAGGAGGGAAGTTTCTTCTTAATAAGTGGAACAGACGAGGGAGTGAAAAAGTGTAAAGAGTTAATAAAGGAGTTTGTCGAGAAAATTGAAGAGGAAAAGTTAGAAGAGGCTAAAAAAAAGATAAGAGAAGAGGAAGATCAGGCAGCAGAGGCAATGGGAGGAGTATTTAATATTTAGTTGATAGTATGATGGCAATATTTACGTTAGGTGCTGATGAGATAAGAATAAAACAAATGCAAGAAATAGCTTCGGCGTGGGGGCTTTCAGGAAAGTATAGTGATTCTAAAAGACTTTTGGATGATGTGAAAAAGAAAAAAATTGCCTATGTTCTTGTCGTAGACCCAGAAGCAATAGATGAAGATGTGAGAAGGCAATTGAAAGAAATGAACGTTCAAATAATAAACTTCCATGACAAAAAGAGATTAGAAGGACTCATAAGAATCTAAAATTATTTCTAGCGCCGGTAGTCTAATCTGGTTAGGACTTGAGCTTCCCAATTAAATGGAAACAGCTCATAATCCGGGTTCAAATCCCGGTCGGCGCACCACTTTTTATTTTAAAAATGCTAACTTTTACTATGCCTGAACAGACGATGGCGAGATTAAATCCCACAAGAATCTTATTTTTAAGATATTATCTTTTAACAATCATCTTTATAGTTTTAGGGATAGTTTTATTTTTAGAATTGTTACCTACAGTAGAATTCATCCCCAAATATTATTATCTATCATTACCAATAATTGGTTTAATTCCAGCAATTTTAGCTGAGATTAGAATAAGGGAAGATACTTATATAATAACTGACCAAAAAATAACAGAAAGGGTTGGTTTTCTATCTATTGAGGAAAATTCTGTTACATGGGATAGGTTATCGAATTACACTCTAAAACAAAGTTTTCTTGATAGAATTCTTGGAGTTGGGACAATCGAATTGTGGAGTATAGGTGAAGAGGAGAGGCCAGAAATAAGTATTAAAAAGGTTTCATACATAAAAAAGATAATAGAACTTTTGGATAAACTAATCAAGACAAGAAAAGGGCCGGTGGTCTAGTGGCTATGACACTACCTTGACAGGGTAGGAATCGCAAGTTCGAATCTTGCCCGGCCCACCTTCAAAAAGTGTTAAAATGAAAATCTTTACAGATTTACACATTCACAGTCACTACAGCAGAGCTACCTCTAACAAGATGAACATAGAAAACATTGAAAAATATGGAAAGCTTAAAGGTCTTAATTTAATAGGTGTTGGGGATTTTACTCATCCTTTGTGGTTTAACGAGTTAAAAGAAAGTTTGAAAGAAGTCTCTGGAACAGGGCTTTACCAACATAAGGATAAGGATATTTTCTTTATTTTAACAGCGGAAATTTCCTTAATATATAGTCAGGATGGAAAAACTAGAAGAGTACATCATGTTCTATTGGCTCCTGATTTTGAGGTTGCTGAACAAATAAACTCTATGTTATCTAGATATGGAAAATTAGATGTTGATGGAAGGCCTATATTTGGAAAATTTCCTTCTTATGAAATGGTTGAAAGAATGATGGATATCTCTAAAGGTATAATGATAATACCTGCTCATATCTGGACTCCTTGGTATTCTTTATTTGGAAGCATGTCTGGATTCGATAGAATAGAAGACTGCTTTAAAGATCAGGTGAAAAACATTCATGCTTTGGAAACTGGCATGAGCAGTGATCCTCAGATGAATTGGAGAATATCTTCTCTAGATAGATTCACTCTTGTTAGCAATAGCGATTCACATAGTCCTTGGATTAATAGATTGGGGAGAGAGGCCAATGTTTTTGACACTAACATAACTTATAAAGATATAACAGATGCCATAAAGAAGGGAGATAAGAAAA
>JGI24422J19971_10001274_pt1 | contig 15216 bp, 10 predicted proteins | sample DeeMarSWOR152_54_FD_19971 | JGI IMG/M metagenome (IMG submission 19971) | reverse complement strand
AAAAAAATGGGATTTCAAAATACGGACCCTCCCTGGACAGGTATATCCTGTGATACGATGTGTCCAGGAGATTCCCTGTGATCCATGTACGCAGATCTGTCCAAAGGGTGCAATTAAATTGAAGGGGAACTCAATAACAGCTCTGCCGGTATTTGAAGGGGATTCCTGTTTAGGGTGTGCCCGTTGTGTTGTGGGGTGCCCCGGCCTTGCAATTGTTCTTGTGGATGAGCGCTATGATCCTGAGCACAAACGAGCGTTACTGACACTGCCTGTTGAATTGGATAATGACTCCATTCGGGTAGGAGAAGAGGTCATAACCATGGGGTTTGAGGGAGGAGTTCTGGGTACAGGAAGAGCAATCGCATTTCGTCAGGCTCCTTCCCAGGACCATCGCTGTCTTGTGTGGTTGGATGTACCGTTTGAAGACCGCCTTGGCGTTGCTGGAATAAAAATACGAGAAACCGCTGAAAGAAAAAGCCCGGGTAATGCATTAAAGGAAGAAGAGGTAATCATTTGCCGATGTGAACGGGTAACGAAACGCCAGATCGTGGAATTAATCAGGGCAGGGTATCGCGACATGAATCAAATCAAGGCTGTTCTACGTACTGGAATGGGTGCATGCAGGGGTAAGACTTGTACAGAGTTAATACTTGGACTTTTTCGTGAGGAGGGCGTGGATTTGAAGGAAGTTACGCTTCCGGTTGAAAGACCCCCCGTGACAGAAGTGCCCTTCTGGGTGTTTGCAGGAGCAAAAAAGCTGATCATTTGAGATGGTGATTCATAGTTGCAGTGGGTATTATTTTTTATTTATTAAGAGAGAAAGATGGCAGTGAATAGAAGCTTTGATACGATAGTAATCGGCGCGGGAAGCGTTGGAGTTCCCACTGCGCTGTTCTTGGCTCTTGAAGGTCTTGAGGTTCTGGTTGTGGAAGCCAATTTCTCGGTTGGTCAAGGTCAGAATAAGTCGGCTATAGGTGGCGTCAGGGCTACACACTCCGATCCGGCAAAGATTTTTATCTGCAAGGATAGCCTGCGTATTTTCAGCGAGTGGAAGGAGACATATGGTCATGATATCGGGTGGAAAAAGGGTGGATATTGCTTTCCCGTTTTCGGCCGGCAGGAGGAAAACATACTGAAAACCCTGCTCCCAATCCAACAGTCTTATGGGCTAAATATCGGTTGGCTCGATGCTGAAGGTATTAAAGAGGTAATACCCGGTATTATGGAACAAGAACTGATCGGAGGAACATTTTCACCGGAGGATGGTCAGGTTTGCCCTTTGTTAGCGATAGATGCGATGTACAGGGTGTCAAAAGAGCAAGGATGCACATACCATTTCAATGAGAAGGTCACAGGGTTGTTAATTGAAAATGATCGTGTAAAAGGAGTAGAAACTGACAGAGATACTTATTATGCACCAGTTATAGTGAACGCAGCAGGCGTTCACGCAAAGGAAGTCGGGAAAATGGGTGGACTTGATGTTCCGGTCATGTCTGACAGCCATGAGGCAGGGATATCTGCACCTATCCGTCAATTCCTCGGCCCACTGGTTGTGGACCTGCGTCCGGGTCCTGAGGGGAAAACCGCCAATTTCTACTTTGCCCAGACCCTGGAAGGCCCCATTATTTTTTGTTATACACCAAAAAAATTGTTTACCGGTACCAACAATGAGCCTACATCGGAATTCTTACCGATTGTTGCTCGACGGATGATCAGCCTGATTCCGAGGTTGAAGAATATTCTGGTACGGCGTGTATGGCGGGGGCAGTATCCTATGACGCCTGACGGTCTTCCCATATGTGACCGGGTTAGAGAAATCGAGGGGTTGTACCTCGCAGTTGGCTTGTGCGGGCAGGGTTTTATGCTGGGACCTGGGATTGGTCGAAACCTTGCTCANCTTATTGTCTATGGGAGTCCAATAATAGAGCATAAAATATTTAATGCCATGAGTTTCTACCGCGATTTTTATGGTTCGAAAAAGGAAACGCTGAAATAATTTGAAATTGTTGAAGATATTTTGGTCAAGCGAAATATTGATATTGACATAAGGTAAGTTTTATGCAAAAATGCTTGGCATTATAAAAGATTTGCATACTATTTGAGCGCTATCCACGGGTGGGGGAAGCAGAAGGGCTTAAATCCAGTTGATCAATAGGAACTATAATATTGTCTTAATACATTAAGACAATATTATATAATTAAATCCGCTGATTGATGGGAAATAATTGAAATATAACGTGAAAATATAGATTTCTATTGACAAATTGTCTCAATAATGATCTAATATGTCTTAATACAATTAAAGGAACCCTTGTTCCTTAATTTTTTAAAATAAGGAGGAAAAAAATGATTAAAAGAACTCTGCTGTTCATACTGGTAGTATTGCTCGTCATCTCCTCTGTTTTTTTGTTTGGTGGAGGAAAGAAAGAGGAGGCAGAGAAAGAGAAGCCGGTTGAGAAAGAAAAGGTAGTAACCAAGGAAGCTATCCCGCTAGAAAAGAGCGTGGTAGTTATCAATGGAATGCCGGTAATCGTTTCGGACCCGGGTCAGGCCATGGACTGGTACGATACCCAGGTTGTATACAACCTCTATAGCCCCTTGATTTACACGACACCGGAAGGAAGGCTCAGACCTCACCTCGCTGAGCGCTGGGAGGCGGTAGACGGTAAGCTCGATCACTGGCGATTTACACTGAGAAGTGGGGTGAAGTTTCACGATGGCACAGAGCTTACTGCTGAGGATGTTGCCTTCTCGATGGAAAGGCTCATGGCCATGGGGAAGGGATATTCAGGCATAATGGGAAAGGTTACTGCCAAGGTTGTTGACACATATGTGGTTGATTTCATGCTGCAGAAACCAAACGCGGTATTTCCGGAGACACTCACACTGTTCTGGCCTCTGAATAAGGATCTCGTGCTCAAAAATAAAACACCAGGAGATTACGGTGAGTATGGCGATTATGGACAGGAGTGGTTAAATGATCACGATGCTGGATGTGGCCCTTATAAGATGGTGAGCCACAGCCCGGGTGAACGTATGGAAGCTGAAAGATACAAAGATTATTTCCTTGGCTGGGAAGAACCCAGGATCAATGAAGCCCCCATAGAGAGACTTATTTTCATAATGAACTACGAAACTGCTACATTGATGATGCTGCTCAAGAGTCAGCAGCTAGACTTGGAAGCCAATGGTGGTTTCAGCAGAAAAACGCTTAAGGAAATCATGGATTCTCCGGGAATAAACTTGAACCAGACCTGGCCTCAAGATTGGACAGTGTGGATAAACACCACAGTGCCGCCTACAGACGATGTGCATTTTAGAAGGGCGATTCTCTATGCTTATGATTATGAGGCCATAACTGAGCAGTATGCTCCCTATGGCGCTGAGGAGGCAGGAATCATTGCGTCCGCACTGCCCGGGTTCATACGGATTCCACCACAGCCAAGACGACAAAACCTGGAGAAGGCAAGGGAAGAGCTCGCGAAGTCAAAATATAATCCAGAAGAGGTAAAGGTGGTTTTCCACTACTGCGCTGGACTGGAGGCCGAAGAGGAAATTGGACTGCAGTTACAGGCTGATCTGGCGAAGCTCGGAATAGAGCTTGAAATTGCCGGTCCCCCGTGGCCCCAGTACTCGGAAGAGTGCGCGAAGGCAGAGACAACTCCTAACCTCACGATCTTTCTATTCCCGATTGTTTATCCATCACCGGATTCCTTCATGTACTTTATGTACTATCCTGATAACGTTGGAGGGATCTACTCGGCTCACTGGTACAAGAGTGATAAGTTCGGCCGGCTCATTGATAGGGCGCGGGAAACCCTTGATTTTGATGAAAGACTCAAAATATACAAGGAACTCCAGGAGATGATTGCCTCTGAGGCTCTCGCGCTTTTCGCATATGAAATCCCTGCGCAATTCACCAGTCAGGATTACCTTATCGGTCCCAAAGAGTCGTTTCCAATAGTAGGTCCGACTGTTAATATGTATAACTGGCGGATCGATCTGACTAAAAAATAGTAATAAAGAAAAAATGGAAGAAATCCAGTTATAAATGAGGGAGGGTGAGATGAAAGATGTCTCACCCCTCCTGTTTTTATCAGGGGGTATAGGTGCGGCATGTTTAAATATATAGCTTTAAGGCTTTTTCATTCACTTTTCGTTCTGTTAGGCCTCTCAATTTTAATTTTTTTCATCTCTCGTATCATGCCGGGTGATCCAGCCAGGGTTGCACTCGGTCCTCTTGCGACAGAGGAACAGGTGCAGAAACTAAGGGTGGAAATGCATCTCGATAAACCTTTTCCTGTTCAATACTACTTCTGGCTTAAATCTGTGCTTCACGGGGATCTGGGGAGATCTTTATACACCAGACGGCCCGTGGTTACTGACCTGAACGAGTTTTTACCCGCAACATTGGAGCTTGTCCTTTTTTCTTTTCTGATATCTCTTATTTTCGGGCAGGTAACCGGGGTGCTTGCCGGTTATTTTAGGAATTCCTGGTTCGATGGTCTGTCCCGGATGGTATCATATATTGGAGTTGCCACACCTGCATTTGCGGTAGCAATTTTTCTTCTTTTAATTTTCAGCCATATTCTTGGATTCACTCCTGCTGTCGGAAGGATCAGTATTGCGTTGAGACCGCCGCCCAGAGTGACGGGCTTTATTATTCTCGATAGCCTGCTCGCAGGTCAGTTCAAAACAGCTTTGAATGGATTGAAGCATATTATTCTGCCCGCTGCTTCTCTCGCGGTAGCCCATATTGCCCAGGAGGGGAGAGTTACACGCTCTTCCATAGTAGACAATATGCAGAAAGATTATGTTGCTGCTCACGTAGTACATGGCATACCCACACAATCCGTCATGTTTAAATACCTATTGAAACCGTCTCTCATACCCACCGTGTCTATAATGGGTCTGGATTTTGCTTTTATACTTGCGAATGCATTTCTTGTTGAACTGGTATTCATGTGGCCGGGATTTGCCCGCTATGCAGTCACTGTGATGTTGAATAAAGACCTCAACGCAATCGTTGCGGTCGTTCTGATTGTGGGGGTTGCCTTTGCCATAGTGAATTTAATCGTCGATATAGTTGTTTCGTTTCTCGATCCCAGGATACGACTTCAAAGGAGAGGAGGATGAACCTTGCCAAAGATTGAGATTCTTTCCACTGTTTTATCTGCAAAAAGGGTAAAGCTTTCTAAAGGATGGTATAAATTCTCCCGAAACACTCTCTCTGTTTTAGGCTTAATTACTCTTATCATAATAGTTCTGGCCGCCATACTGGCCCCGTATATTACACCTTACCCTGAGCATGCCGGACCATATACGAATTTTCGTGAGTCAGGTCAACCTCCAAACCTCAAGCACCTATTTGGAACCGACACCGTAGGCAGAGATGTATTTAGCCGTGTTATTTTCGGCTATCGCTTCTCTTTACTCCTCGCGGTCGTTGTCATTAGCCTGAGCGTTCCTCCGGGTATAGTGCTTGGACTTGTTGCCGGATATACAAGACGGAGATGGCTCGAAGTTGGGATAATGAGGGTCACGGATATCTTTCTCGCAGTTCCCCCTCTTGTCCTGGCATTAGCAATAACCGCGATGCTGAGTCCCAAGTTGCTCAATCAAATGATGGCCATTTCGCTCATGTGGTGGCCCTGGTACAGCAGATTGGTGTACTCGATTACATCGTCCCTGCGCCATGAGTACTTCGTACACGATGCTGAGCTCACGGGTGCACGGAAGGGATTTATCCTGATCAGGTCGATTCTTCCGAATTGTGTCGGTCCCGTTTTGACGAAGATAACCCTTGATATGGGCTTTGTGATTACACTGGGTGCATCCCTGAGTTTTATAGGGCTTGGGGTACAACCACCAAAGCCTGGCCTTGGAACAATGGTTGCGGATGGGGCAAAGAGATTGCCTGCAGAGTGGTGGATGACGATATTCCCGGCCCTTGCTATTGTGTTCGTAATATTGTCGTTCAATCTTATCGGCGATGGCCTGCGTGACATGTTTGCTGTAGAGGAAATCTGATGCCAAAAGATAATCCCTTATTGGAAATAAAAAATTTGCACGTACGGTTCAGGGTCTTTGAAGGGGAGCTGAGGGTACTGAATGGTGTGGATTTGATAATTTACGAGGGAGAAAAGGTAGGTCTGGTTGGTGAAACAGGCTGTGGTAAGACAACTACAATAAAATCTGTGCTGAGGGTTCTACCCTCCCCACCGGCAAAAATCACGGCAGGCGAGATCTTCTACAGGGGAAAAGACCTGCTCAAAATGAAGCGTAGAGAGATTCCGGCTCTCAGAAGGGGAGAGATAAGTGCAATATTTCAGGACCCCCTCACATCGCTTAACCCGGTCTTTACAGTAGGACACCAGCTTCAGGATATTATTAAATATTCGCTTAAACAACAGGGGTACGATCACGTATCGAAGAAAGAGATAAGATTACGGGCAGCGGTTCTGCTCAAGGAAACCGGTATGCCGGATCAAGAGAGAATTTTGAAAAGCTATCCCGTACAATTAAGTGGTGGAATGAGACAGAGGGTTTGCATCAGTGAGGCTCTCAGGGTTACTGTCAGGCTTCTTCTTGCTGATGAGCCCACTACAAATCTCGACGTTACAATTCAGGACCAGATCTTAAGGAGACTGGATGAGCTCGTAGAAAAGAGGGGAACTTCGATTCTTCTAATAACCCATTCATTGGGTGTGGTGAGGAATTTGACTCATAGGGTATACATTATGTACGCGGGGAACATCGTGGAAACGGCTGGAACAAAAGATCTCTTCACTGATCCGCTTCATCCTTATACAGGGGGATTATTGAAAACAGTTCCAAAGCTGACAGGAGAGGGGGTAAGCGAGGGGATCCGGGGTAGAATTCCGAATTACCTTAACCCCCCGCAGGGGTGCCGGTTCCATCCCAGGTGTGACCATGCAATGCCGATTTGTGAAAAGGAGAAGCCCCCATGGTTCAGTACAGGAGATAATCACAGGGTTGCTTGTTTTCTTTATAGAGGATAAGGTTTATGCCAAAAGACATACTGTGGGTAGACCACCTGATAAAATACTTCTTTACAAAACAGGGAACAGTCAGAGCAGTAGACAATGTGAGCTTTTCTATAAAAGAAGGCGAAACTTTCGGCCTTGTGGGTGAATCCGGCTCAGGGAAAACCACCGTAGCCCATACTTTGGTTGGGATCTATCGGCCTACGGGAGGACAAGCCTTTTTCAGAGGACAGAGCATAGGTGAAGATTACAGTAAACGTTCAAAAACTCTAAAAAAGGAAATACGAATAGTCTTTCAGGATCCAGGCTCATCTCTCAACCCCAGATGGAGTATAAAACAGATCCTCGAGCTGCCTTTAAAGGTGCATTGTCTAACTGACAACAAACACCGGATAGGAAGGATAGTAGAGCTGTTGAGGATGGTGGAGCTGCCACCAAATGAGTACCTTTATAAATACCCGTCAGGGATTGGCGGCGGTGAGAAACAGATGGTGGCGATTGCAAGGGCTCTTGCTACAGATCCTACCTTCATTGCCCTGGATGAACCGACCTCGGCACTGGATGTTTCGATACAGGCTAAGATCATCAATCTGCTGATGCGATTACAGAGAAAGCTAAACCTCACGTATCTCTTTATTACCCATGATTTGAGCCTGATGCGGAATATGGCAAGCCGCGTGGCAATTATGTATCTTGGGAAGATATGCGAAGTGGCACCCACAAAAGAATTTTTTCAAAAACCATTACATCCTTACACGAGGATGCTTCTTTCCTCCATTCCAGTTGTATCTGATGAAGAAGAGGGCCTCATACCAAAGAGGGTGATATCGAGGGGCGAGATTCCCAGCCCGGTCAATATCCCACCCGGTTGCAGTTTTCACCTGCGATGTCCTGAGAAGATGGAGATCTGTACCAGAGTCGATCCAGTAATGGTAGAGGCGGAAGAGAATCATCTCGTGAGGTGTCAGCTTTTCCTCGCTACCAATAGGACAAAATGAATTGTACGTGTTATCGATATATTGGAGTGGAGTTACCATTAACTTTCATGCTCTGTGCTGAGACAGCTGTTCGATAACGCCACAGAAAACATATATTCGCTCAGGAGGAAATGATGTACAGATTGGGCACTGATGTAGGAGGGACTTTTACAGATGGCGTGTTGCTTGATGAAAGAACCGGAAAGATCCAGGTCAGCAAGGTATCCTCCACACCAAAAAATCCAGCCATTGGAACTGTTCAGAGTATGGAGACATTTGGGATTCCCCTTGAAGAGGTTACATTCCTGGTTCATGGGACTACTGTGGTAATAAATGCCCTGATCGAGGGAAAAGGAGCAAAAACAGCATTGATAACGACCAAGGGTTTCAAGGATGTCCTGGAAATCGGTCGAAGTAACCGAACAGATATGTACGATGCTCTTTATAGAAGGCCGAGGTCTCTAATTCCGAGACGCCTCTGCTTTGAGGTCCAGGAGAGGATGTTTGCAGACGGAACAGTATTTGTGCCTCTTGAGATCAAAGACCTTGACCCAATTATTGCCCTGTTGCGTAAAGAAGGGATTGAGTCTGTCGCTGTCTGCCTTCTCAACGCCTATGCGAATCCGAAACATGAAGAGGAAATAGGTAGCGTGCTGAGGGAACGCTATCCCGAGGCAACCGTATCCCTCTCACACAGTATTACAAGGCGATACTACGAATACGAGCGGACCAGCACCACTGTACAGAATGCCTATGTGATGCCGGTGGTACAGGGATACCTCAAGAGCTTGGAAGATGAGATAAGGGGGCGTCGCTTTAAAAGCGTTTTACAAATAATGCAGTCAAACGGTGGTATTATGACATCTGCTGTTGCAAGAGAAATGCCAATTGCCATGGTTGAATCTGGTCCTTCAGCCGGGGCCATCGGCGGTGCTCAGCTTGCAGCTATGATCGGATATACCCATGTTATCACCTATGATATGGGGGGAACCACAGCAAAGTCTGCGATAATTCGGGAGGGGCTGCCTGAGACCACAGAACAATACATTGTCGAAGGGCGTCCCATACTGCTCCCAGTGGTGGATATGCGTGAAATCGGGGCCGGTGGCGGCAGCATAGCCTGGATAGATGAAGCTGGAGCCTTACACGTTGGACCGCAGAGCGCAGGGGCTGAACCAGGTCCTGCATGCTACATGCGCGGCGGTACGGAGCCTACAGTGACAGATGCGAGCCTTCAGCTCGCTATTCTCGATCCTGAATATTTTCTCGGTGGAAAAATGGAAATATCTCCTGACCTTGGCCGTAGTGCTATTCAAAAGGTAGCTGATTACTTCGATATGAGCATTGATGAAGCGGCATTGGGAATAACAAAAATCGTCAACATCAACATGTCGGGTCTGCTTCAATCAATGACGGTTAAACGTGGTTACGATCCCAGGGAGTTTGCTCTGGTGGCATTTGGCGGTGCAGGTCCTATACATGCTGCAGCCATTGCGAGAGAGCTAAATATTCCCACCATAATCGTTCCGCCTTTTCCTGGAGTATTTTCCGCATGGGGGATGCTCATGGCTGACATGAGGCATGACTTCGGCCAAACATATATAAAACTAATGGAGGGAGCTGATTTTGATACGGTCACTGAAATATATAGAGAGCTCGATGAACGGGTGAAGGAGCTTTTCAAACGAGAGAACATTGCTGATGAGAACATTGTGATCTCCTACGGAATGGATCTGCGATATTCGGGCCAGGAACACACATTGAGTGTGCCTGCCCCGGCAGAGCTGAATGGCGGTGATAGACAGGAACTCGAGAAAAGGTTTGATGAGCTTCATCTGAAAGTATACGGGCATAATGCTCCGGAAGAGCCCAAGGAGATCGTTTCTCTTAAAGTGATGGGCATTGCCAAGGTAAGAAAGCCTATGCTTGAAGTTATTTCTTCCGGTTCTGAGAATCCCATTCCCGAAGCAAGACTGGGAGCGCGCAAAGTGTACGTGGGAGATGGTAAGTACGAGGGATTCGTAATATACAGAAGAGACAGGCTCCTTGCAGGAAATAGAGTTCTGGGACCTGCTCTCATCGAGGAAGCGACAGCCACTACTGTAGTCGAGGCGGGTCAAGTCTGTTCTGTTGACCAGTATAGCAACCTCATTATAACCGTAAGTTAGGAGGCGATATGCGCATAGATCCGATAACCCTTGAAGTTATTCGCAACCGGATGATTGCAGCAAGCCGTGACATACGGCGGACCATAGAAAGGGCTGCCTACAGCCCGATTCTCTACGAAGTGGTAGATTTTAGCTGCGGTATTTTAGACAGTGATGCCAATCTTGTTGCGGAAACACCAGGATTGCCCATCTTTCTTGCCAATCTTGGCTATGCAGTTGAATCTACCTACAGCACCATTGGACGGAAAAACCTGAACCCTGGTGACGTGATCCTGTGCAACGATCCGTACAATGGTGGTGGCACGCACTGTCCTGATCTTACAGTGATCTGCCCTGCTTTCTATGACGGCGAGATCCGCGGGTGGGCTGCTTTCCGCGGGCATACCGTTGATATGGGGGGTATCTATCCGGGCGGATGGTACAGCAACACCACAGAAGTGTATCAGGAGGGGTTCCGTTTGCCCCCGGTGAAACTCATGGTACAGGGTAAGCCCAATGATGACGTGTTCAGGTTGATAAAGGCTAACACTCGCGTTCCGGACGCCGTACTGGGGGACATTCGGGCTATGATTGCGGCAGTGCGTAAAGCGAGCCAGCGCTTCTGCGAGATCATTGATACCTATGGCCTGGATTTGACACTGGCTGCCATCCAGGCAATACTCGATCAGGGTGAAAAAATGGCGAGGGCAGCCGTGAGCCGGATCCCCAATGGAACCTACAAGGCAGAGGCACTGCTCGACGGGGATGGCAATGACGATGAGCCTCTCGATGAAAAGGTGTGGGTCCGAATAACCATAACCGTTGAAGATGAGGAAATGACCATGGACTTTACAGGAACCGACTCTCAGTGCCGTGGCCCCATGAACGTGCCAGAGCCCTCTAGCATCTCTTCAGCAAGGTATGGATTCAAGATCATTACCACACCGGATCTGCCGAGCAATGAAGGCTTTTTTCGTCCCCTGACCATCGTAATCCCTGAGGGGAGTCTTTTAAAGCCGAAGTTCCCTGCGGCATGCGCTATGTGGCCTGCCCCAACAACAACGATTCCTGACCTTATCCTCAAAGCCCTTGCATCGGCAACACCTGATAAAGTAAGGGCAGGGCATTTCGGTGACTCCATGGCAAACTTCATCTACGGTATAGATCCGAGGACCAACAGATACTACGTCTGTGCAGAGGGAGATGCCGGGGGCTATGGAGGAAAGCCCTTTGAAGATGGAGAACATGCCTTTTTTTCAATGGACCTGGGGGACACCTATAACGTACCGGTTGAAGTCGCCGAGGTCCGTTATCCCTGGAGGGTGGAGCGATTTGTGCTCCGTCAGGATTCCGGTGGGCCAGGAAGGTTCCGCGGTGGGCTCGGGGTTATTCGTGATTACCGTATTATCGGGCACAAGGCCGGGATGACCGTGACAACTGATAGGGTACTGTATACGCCGCCCTGGGGCCTATTTGGAGGCAAGCCGGGAAAAACGAACATCACAGTCGTCTACCGAAATGACGGAAAACAAGAGCAGTGGAGGAAGATCTCAAACCTGCCCCTGGATAAGAATGAGGTGGTAAGATTTCAGACAGGAGGAGGGGGAGGATACGGATCACCTCTGGAGAGAAACCCTGAGCTGGTTCTTGATGATGTGATAAATGGATACGTGTCCATGGCAAGCACAAGGGAAGACTATGGTGTCGTTATAAACGAGAGTGATATGACGGTAGACCTTGAGGCTACGAAACAACTCAGAGAGAAGCTAATCGAGGTAAAAGATGAGAATAATGGAAATCTATAGAAGTAGAGTTGCAAAGGTTCAAGAGCTGCTTGTCAGTTTGGATCAGGATGTGATGGTTCTTTTCCTCAGCTCGAATATGCTGTACCTCAGCGGTTTCTTCGATGAGCCAGGTGAGCGCATGCTTCTTTTCATCGTACCTAGGGAAGGGGAGCCAATCTTCCTTGTGCCTGAGCTCTATGAACAGCAGGTCAAACAGAAATCCCCTTTTCCCGATGTCCGTGTGTGGAAGGATTCAGATGATCCGGTGAAGCTACTCAGATCGGCAGTGGTAAGNTTCAAAAAGGGGCGCGCAGGGGTGCTTGTTGATGACGGGATGTGGGCCTCTTTTTTCCTCATGCTGAGAGAAGTGTTGCATGAGGCCAAATATTCTCTGGCTTCCAGAATCATGAAATCGCTTCGAATGAGGAAAACCCCAGAGGAGGTTCGAAACCTTGGGAAAGCTGGAGCAATCGCCGACGCAGCCTTTGTAGAGGTAGCGGGATTGAATATCGAGGGAATGACTGAGCATGCTCTTTCTGCTACTCTCGAGGACGCCATGACCCACAAAGGGGCTGAAAAGATTGCTTTTGAGACTCTCGTGGCGTCCGGTCCGAACAGCGCTCTTCCACATCACCGNGCAGGTCAGAGGAAAATCGAGCATGGGGATGTGGTGATCCTCGATTATGGATGTCGTTATCAGGGATATTGCTCGGATATCACGCGGACAGTAGTCTGTGGAGCATCCTCTAAGGAAGTAAGCGAGGTCTATGAGATCGTGAAGAGGGCGCAGGATAAGGCTGTACATGCAGTGAGGCCGGGAATCGAAGCGCAAGAAGTCGATTGGACTGCACGTGAAGAGATTACTCGCTCCGGTTATGGTGAACAGTTTATCCATAGAACCGGTCATGGTATCGGGCTTGATGTCCATGAGGAGCCCTACATTGTCTCAGGAAATGCTTTGGAGCTTCAGGCGGGGATGGCCTTTTCAGTAGAACCGGGTATCTATTTCCCGGGACGATTCGGTGTCCGCATTGAGGACATTGTCGTTGTGACGGAATCTGGAGCAAAACGGATGAACCAATCCACCCATGACTTACAGATTGTGAGATAAATGAGAGACTCAGTGGGAGTGCCTTATAAAGTACAATTTTATATATTTCAAGGAGCTTACAGCGACCGAAAATGTTCAGTCCCGTATATTCAAGAGCGCGGTAAAGTTCCTGTACGTTTCATTGAAGATCTCATCCACCTCTTGTTTTTTGAGTTCCGCCAGAGTTTTTGCAACAAGAGCAACATTGGCAGGCTCATTTTTATCAGCCTTTTGCTCATGGAGAGGCATGTAAGGTGAGTCAGTCTCTATCAAGATGTTATTAACAGGAATGTGGCGAGCAGTTTTTCTGAGAATGTCTGCAGAGGGATAGGTTATTGCCCCTCCGAAAGACAGGTAAAATCCCATGTCTAAAAGTTGATACGCTGCCTTGGTGTCTCCATCGAAGTTATGAATGACTCCTCCAACCCTGTAGGCCCTTTCATCTTTAAGTATGGATATGAGCGCTGAATAAGCTCCTCTGGCATGCATGATGAGCGGTAGCTTCAGGGCACAGGCCAGTTCTATCTGCTTTCTGAACACCACTTCCTGGGCTTTGCACAAATCCTTGTTTTCATGATAGGTTACACCGGTAAAGACATTATCAACAAAATCTAACCCTACTTCTCCAATCGCGACAGTTACATCTTCACCCGCTAAGAGATGTATTCTCTCGTAAATATTATCGGGAACACCAGCAGCAGCGATCCATGGGTGAATACCCACCGATGCAAGAACATGGTCGTAATCTGAAGCTATTCCAATTGCCTGTGCCGATGATACTGCATCCATACCCGAGGTCACAATCCATTCTACACCTGCATCATGGGCATGGTTGAGTACCAGCTCCAGCTCTTTGGGGGTATACTGTTCGAGATGGACATGAATATCGGTGAGCTTCTTTTTCTGATTCATATCTTCTGTCTTTTTCTATGAGATAATAACATATATTCGTCGTTTTTTATAGATAAATAAAATATTACCATTCTAGTGAAAATCAAATATGCTGTTTGTTTATCTTGACAGGTCAATACCTACGATTTATTTTTAGGGAAAACAGTAGTAAACTCTGTATTTTATGGCAGGGACGTGAGGAATGACCAAGCGTGTGGAATTGTTGAGAAAAGAGAGCTATGATATACCGGTTACCCTCTCAGCTGAAAGGGCCCAGCTTATCACTGAATTTTATGAAGAGAATTATGGAAAGTACCCGATTCCGGTACTGCGCTCTCTTGCCTTCAAGTACCTCTGTGAAAAAAAGACGATATATATAGGGAAATATGAGTTGTTCGTGGGGGAGAGAGGACCTTTCCCGAAGGCTGTTCCCACTTATCCAGAGCTGACATGCCACAGTGTTGAGGATCTGGAAATCTTGAATACCCGAGAGAAAACCTGTTACCGGGTGAATCCCGAGGACATCGAGGTCTACAGAGAGCGAATCATCCCTTACTGGCGCGGGAGGACAATGCGAGACCGCATATTCAGGGATCTTTCTGATGAGTGGAAGGATGCCTATGAGGCGGGGATCTTTACCGAATTTATGGAGCAGAGGGCGCCCGGACACACGACCCTTGACGGGAAGTTTTATAAAAAGGGGCTTTTAGATTTCAAAGAAGATATAGCAAAAAGTCTTGCCGGCCTTGATTTTATTAATGATCCTGAAGCAACAGCAAAACAGGCCCAGCTTAAAGGAATGGACATCGCCTGCGATGCGGCGATTGTGTTTGCGCAGCGTCATGCAGAACTTGCAGAAAAGATGGCTGCAAATGAGAGTGATCCCCAGCGAAAGAAGGAGCTTGAAACCATTGCTTCAAACTGTCGCTGGGTCCCAGCCCATGCGCCTAAAAGCCTCTGGGAAGCGCTTCAGATGTACTGGTTTATACACCTGGGAACAATCACTGAGCTCAATGGATGGGACGCCATGAACCCAGGACATCTGGATCGATACTTCTATCCCTTCTATAAAAAGGATTTTGAAGAAGGCCAACTTACAAGGGAAGGAGCAAAGGAGCTCCTTGAGTGTTTCTGGATAAAGTTCAACAATCACCCTGCACCACCTAAAGTCGGTGTAACCGCTGCAGAATCTGGCACGTACAATGACTTTACTAATATCAACCTTGGAGGGATTCTTCCAGATGGGAGTGACGGCGTGAACGATCTTTCATACCTCATGCTCGAGGTGATGGATGAGATCCACCTCCTTCAGCCGCAGGG
>JGI24422J19971_10001271_pt1 | contig 15230 bp, 15 predicted proteins | sample DeeMarSWOR152_54_FD_19971 | JGI IMG/M metagenome (IMG submission 19971) | reverse complement strand
GGTAGTTACCAAGGCCTTGACACAAGATATTGTATCTTCCCCTGCCCACTAACCTGCTCCCCCGGTTCCCAAAGATGACCGGTGAGCACACTCCCATATCGGGGCACCAATGGAAGGAATAAGGAAAGAATCTACAATTGAACCTACACACAGGGCGGGGTTATTATCCTCAGCGGAGAGGAAAAGTGTTTGCACTCTACCGCACTCGCCCTCCTCCGGTAATCGGCCTTAGTGATGCGGTTAACAGCAAGCCTATAATGCTCAACACAATCAAGAGCAAGAAACCGAGCCGGTAGCTATGGGTGATATCAAAGATGTATCCCACCAAAAGTGGGCTCACAGCCCCCCCAAAGGTACCACACAAGGCAACAATGCCAAAGAGTGTGCCCTGTGCACGGGTTCCGAAAAGCCCAGCCACTATTGGTGAGATAAGGGCAAAAAGCCCCCCATGGCTAAAGCCATATACCGCACCAAACAGGTATAACATCCACAGTTCTTTGGACACCTGCAGCCAGGATAAAGCTCCCACTAAGATAAGAAAGCAAATACTCATTGCACGCTTATTACCAACTCTATCCCCGGCATTACCCATTACCACCCTACCCACCATACTCACCGCCCCAATCGTGGATAACACACCGGCGGCATTTGTCGCCGAAATCCCAAGGTCTATCGTATGAGGAGCGATGTGAATCAGGATAGTCATGGCAAAGGAGACAATCGTAAAGTATATGGCACACGTCGTCCAAAATTCCCTGATGTAAACTGCTTCTCGAAGAGATAATCCTTCCTCTGCCAAATCTGAACTGCCAGTAGTTGCTGCCTCCCCACCATTTGGCAGCAGTCCCTTTTGACTTGGGTCTCGTCGTAGCAATTGGGCCACTGAGATGATAAATGCGAGCGCCAGAGCACCCAGGACAAAAAAGGCAGCGCGCCAGCCATAGGCAAAAATGAGCTTGATTTCCACCAGGGGCATAATCAATATACCCAGACCTGTGCCAACCTTGGTAACCCCAGTCATCACCCCCCTCCTCTTTGCAAACCACCTGGCTATCGTGGATAACAACACAACATCTGTAGCGCAGGCACCAATGCCCACCAACACACCGTAGAACAAATATAACTGCCAAATCGCATTAATTTGGGAGAGCAATGCGTAGCCTAAACCAAAAAAGAGGCCACAGGCGGCCATAACTAACCTGGGACCGATTCTATCGTTTAGGACTCCCGCAATAATGCCCACCAAACCAATTAGAAGGGAAGCCAATGAGCTAGCACCAGAAATCGTGGCCCTCGACCAGCCAAACTCTGTTATTAGTGGTTTAAAAAAGACGCCAAAAGTGTTGACTAAGCCCCAGACTATCACTTGGATACTGAAGCAGGCGGCAACCACGACATAGCCATAGAAAAATTTTGGCTTCCTGTTCCCAGGCATGGATAAATTATCTCTCTATCAGATCCTAATTGTAAGGTTTGAACGATGCCAACGCAGCAATACAATAGCCAACAGCTAAATCATCATCAATGTCTCTGTCTAGCACCTTGCCCAAATAATGTCCAGCAGCCCAATGAAGCCCGCACCTGAGCTATTGTCTCAACTCCTTATCTCTGTGAGCTCAACCAGTCCCCTGCCCTGTGGGGCAGAGGGCGTGAGAAAATGTGAAAAAGTTGTCTATCGCCTGGAGTGTATCAAGGGCTTTGCCCTTTACTTTTATCTCCAATAGGTTCTTGAAGTTTCACGATGTTTAAGGCATAGTTAGATCATGGGTTAAATAGAACAAATAAAGACGCCTAGTTTTTTCATCCGTTGAATCCATCATCCCTACTAAAATGAACGCAATAATTGTCAGCGATTTGCATATAGGATCCAGATACTTCTTATATCAGGATTTCGAGCGCTTTATCGGAGATATTCCTGAAGATCACCAACTTATCCTTAATGGCGACATCATCGACAACCCTTACGCAAGACTGAAGTCACAGGATCAGCGGATCCTGGACATCATTAACCAAGTCTCTTACCGCCAGAGGGTCATTTGGGTACAGGGCAATCACGACAATGGCTACATCCCAACAGGCTTTGGCAGAGTACATTTTAAACATATCCACACCATAGAACATAGGCTCCTGATCGCCCACGGACATGATTTCGATGAGATCATGCCCAGAAACCAAGCGCTTATAAAGCTCTTCAAGCTGATGCATGATTTGAGGGTAAATTTGGGGGCACGACCAGTGCACGTGGCCCATTATGCAAAAAAATGGGAGTTCTTATACAAGGTCCTCCGGAAAAATGTGATGGTGAACGCCGTGAATTGTGCCATGGAAAACGGTTATGAAGCGGTCACCTGTGGCCATACTCACTACCCAGAGGATAGGGTCCTCAATGGTATCAGGTACATGAACACAGGGGCTTGGACCGAATTCCCAACCTTTTACCTTCTGGTAAATGCCAAAGAAATGACCCTGAAGAAGATAGACAGTTCGTTTGATTCCCAAAGGGCACATCGCCAATCCTAATCTAAAACTTGCTCACATAATCCATAATGAAGGGGGGGATACTTTACCTACAAGGCCCACTCCAGATCTTTCAAATGGGCCTTACTTGGACTTACAATCTCTTTGCTCCAATCCTTATTAATTTCCTAAATAAACAAGATTACAGCATTTAAAAAATATGGGCGAATGGTATTAAGCGTTTGACGGTTTATATTAAAAATGATAATTTTTCACTCAGGAGCAAAGATTGATTTAGGGCCCAACTTTTGGAAGGAGACCATTTATGATAAATAAAGTGCCAATTACGAGAGAGGGATTGGAGAAATTAAGACAGGAGTTGCACAATATTCTTACTGTTGAGCGGCCCAGGAATATCAAGGCTATTGGAGAGGCAAGATCTCATGGGGATTTGAATGAAAACGCAGAGTACCATGCAGCAAAGGAAAGGCAATCCTTTTTAGAGGCCAAAATAAATGAGCTGGAGATGGCAATTAACCGATCAGAGGTAATTGAGATAGACAAGGAGCAAACCGATAAGATTTTCTTTGGCAAAACAGTAGAGCTGAGAAACACTGCTCACAACCAAAATGTAGTATACCAGCTGGTTGGGCCGTATGAGTCTGACCCTGAGGGTGGCAAGATATCGGTTACCTCTCCGCTGGGAAAGACCCTTATAGGCAGGGAAGAAGGAGATGCTATCAAGGTAAAAACCCCCGGCGGTGTCCAGGAATTCGAGATCTTGGAGATAAAATAAATTGTCGCCCCCAAGTTCAAACTTGCTGACCGGCAATCCCCTTTTCTGTTACGCCTTCTGCCCTTACTTTTACAATTTTATTCTTAATAGGGCCCTTGGAAGGAAAGGTAAACCTGACATAATTATCGCTCAAGCCCCTGATTAAGTTCGCATCTCCAGGCACCCACCCCTCGGTTAGAACAGGAAATGTGTGCTCCACTAAACTACCCCAGAAGATCTTTCTCTTTTTCTTATCGAGGCACCTTAGAAGAAAGGCCCTCTCCTTGATCCTCTTGTGATCAAGTTGATCAGAAAATCTCGCTGCAGCAGTCCCCTCTCTTCTTGAGTAGGGGAAAACGTGCAGATAGCTTATGGGGATGTCTTTTAAGAGATCAAAGGTATTATTAAACGCCCGGTCGCCTTCTCCAGGAAAGCCAACCAAGACATCCACTCCTACAGAAACCTTGGGAACAAGGCGATTTATATCATGTATTACCCTGGTGAACATCCTGGTGGAATAGTGCCTATTCATCCTCCTTAAGACTGCATCATCTCCGCTTTGTAAAGAGATGTGAAAGTGGCGGCAAAGCCAATCGTAGCTTGCCATCAATGCGATCAATTCTCCCTCTATCTCTGTTGGCTCAAGTGAACTAAGCCTTATCCTTAACCCGAATCTATTTTTGCCAATCTCAAGTAGTAACTTGGCTAGATTCATGCCATCCATCAAATCTGAGCCATATTTCCCGAGGTGAACCCCTGTCAGCACAACCTCTTTATAACCATTTGTCTCCAAGCCCTTAAGCAATCTGATCACCTTATCAGGCTCAAGGCTCCTAAGAGGACCCCGGGCCATAGGCACAATGCAGTAAGCGCAGAAGGATTCACATCCATCCTGTATCTTCAAAAAGGCCCTGGTTCTATCCGAGAACCTTTGAATAGGGATCTGTTCAAAAGGGGTAGAGGCGCCGAAGTCATCCCTTACAATAAGGGGCGGATTATGGTGAGTGGCCTTTACCAAAAGTTCCGGAAGTGAGCCCTTTCCTCTATTTCCTGCAATCAAATCTACTCCATTGATCCTGGATAACTCACCCGGAAAGACCTGACCGTAGCACCCTATAGCGGCAATAAGCGCCCCAGGATTTTCCCTCATAGCCCTTCTTATAGCCTGCCTGGATTGATAGCTTGCCCTGGCTGTAACTATGCAGGTATTGATGACTATCAACTCTGCCTTCCTATCCTGACCGGCCCTTTGGCAACCCATATCTTTCAATGATTCTTCAATAAAGGCAGACTCGTACTGGTTTACCTTGCAGCCGAGAGTGATAATTTTAAAATGCCTTGACATCCTAAAAAACAAGTGAGCTAAAGTTAAAAATGAAAACTTGCTTAAATTTCACGCAATTTAGGCGCTCTTTCAATTGGCCTCTTAATCCATCCTCCCCCGAGCACCCTTTCTCCCTCATAGCACACAAGGGCCTGGCCAGGAGTTACCGCCCACTGGGGTTGATCAAATTCAAATCGAACAACATGGCGCGAAAGAATGGTGAGTATACCATCAGCTGCCCGGTGTCTATACCGTATCTGTGCCTGCACCCGTAACTTCTTTTTAACTGGCCTAACCCCTATCCAGTTAAAATCCTCTGCGGTGAGGGTTTTGCTGAATAATGCATCTCTGGGGCCTGCCACAACCTCATTTGTTTCAGGTCTGATCTGATATACATAGAGAGGCACCCTCGAGGCTATCCCAAGGCCATGCCTTTGCCCAACGGTATAAGCATAGGTTCCAGCGTGAACACCCAGTATATTACCTTCAAGGTCAACTATATTTCCAGGTGCGAGGATTCCTTTATCGACCTGTCTTGTAAAAAATGACCTGTAATTGTTATCTGGAATAAAGCATATCTCCTGGCTTTCAGGGTGAATTGACTGTGGTAGCCCCTTTTCTTTTGCCATGGGGTACATCTCTGCCTTCTTCATCTCCCCTAATGGAAATAGTGCCCTTGATAGGTGAGATTGGTTCAGCCTGTGTAAAAAATAGGACTGATCCTTTTGTCCGTCTCTCCCCTTAAGCAACTCCCGGTATTTTCCATTAGGGTTTTCTCCTATCCTTGCGTAATGGCCCGTGGCCAGCCAATCAATCCCCTTTTTATCCATCCATCTGATAATCTCTTCAAACTTGACCACATAATTACAAACAACACAAGGATTAGGTGTGAGCCCCAGACAGTAGGAGCCCACAAGATAATCAATGACCTTTTTTTTGAACGTATCTCTTACATCCAGAAAGTATATGGGGATATTCAGTCTGTCTGAAAGCAACTTGGCTATCGCTACTTTCTTTGCCCTTTCTTTGGGTGGAATGGGAAGAAGAAGGTGGATGCCTATCACATTCCATCCTGCATCCTTCAACATGGCTGCTGCACAGGAGCTATCCATCCCACCACTAAGTGCTATGGCAACGGTTTTCTCTCCCTTAATCATGTCGTGGATTTATCTGGACGTTCTCTCGATTAACCCAACTAGTACCTAACTTATTGAATATCAGCCACTATATTGCCGCTTTGCCAATGATATATCAACTACATTTTCAGGCATCTTCATCTGCTGGGCCCCGATAATCTGGGCTACTCCTGTACTTCTATGAGGCCTGCCCTCCCCGTCCCGAGACCGGGACGGGATCGGGAGGCGCGACGTTACATGAGCACTCTCCTGGTTCGCAAGGATTATGGGCAAGCCAGGTCTGGGCCAGGGGCGTAACAAAAAAGACATCTCCATGCCCTTTTCCTGATTTAGTCTCTTAGGAGGGCAAGAATGATCTGCTGCGGATAGGGTGAAAGTTCAGGATTGGAGAATTACTCGAGCAGAGCTCTGTCGAAATTGACTTCCATGGCCTTGGCGGGACAGGCTAGTACGCATAGTTCACAGGCACTGCATTTATCCTTGTCAAAGGCAACACTCATCTCTGGCCTTTCAACATAAAGGGCCCCAGTGGGACAAACTGCTGTGCACGCACCGCATTGAAAACACTTTTCCTCATTTCTCTTTATATCCTGGCCTATGCTTTCTACCTTGACACCAAGATCTCTCAGGTATCTGACACCTGAACTGTAGTTCCCCCGCCTGCCGGTTAGTTCTAGAACCATGAGGCCTTCTTTTCTGGGATAGATTGTAGCCTTTAATATATTAAATGAGAGGTCAAATCTTTTTACTAGATTAACCACAATGGCCTCATTGACAATCTCTCGAGGAAACCTGAGAAGAAGCACCTTTGAATACATTGGAACCTCCCTATCTATATCTTTCCATTACCCGGGCAAAACCCGGGAGGGCCCTTTCAATTGTCTCATCCTCTGTACAGTAAGCAATCCTGAAGTGCCCAGGGCCGCCAAAACCCGTACCCGGCACTGTGAGAATATTTTCCTCCTGTAGAGATCTCACAAACTCCACATCATCTGGGATAGGAGTCTCAGGAAAAAGGTAAAAGGTCCCTTTTGGTTTGGCAAAACGATAGCGCGCCGCCTCCAGACCTTCACAGAAAATATCTCTTTTCCGTTGATACAGGGTTACATCAACACCTTCCTCCAGAAGAAAGGGTATCAACCGTTGCATCAAGGCAGGGGCATTTACAAATCCAAGTATCCTGTTGCATAGGATGAGACCCTCTATAATGATATCCTTTTCAGTAATGAGGGGATGAACAGCGATATATCCGATTCTTTCCCCAGCCAAAGATAGATCTTTTGAGAATGAGGTCGCCAAAAAACTCTCTCTATATGCATCGAAGATAGAGGGACATACCACACCATTATAGATGATCTTACTGTATGGTTCATCGGATATCAAATAGATCGGCTCCCCATATCTTTGGCTGTATTGGGTTAACAGTTCACCCAATTGAGCCAGTTCATGCTTTTCATATACCCTCCCTGTTGGGTTGTTAGGGTTGTTTATCAGCACCGCTCTGGTATTGGAACCTATAGCCTTTTCTATGGCAAAAAGATCAAGGGAGAAGTCAGGGTTCGTAGTGACAGCTTTGGGAATACCACCATAATTGTCTAGGTAGAAGTTGTATTCCATAAAATAAGGTGCAGGGATAATCACCTCATCCCCTGGATTGAGGATAGCCTTCAGAACCACATTCATGGCACCAGCTGCTCCCACGGTCATCACTATATCCTGAGGACCAAAGGAGAGATTGTTGAGCTTGCTCAAATAATCAGCGACAGCCTTTCGTGTTTCAACAAATCCGGCATTCGGCATGTACCTGTGCATACCTGAAGAATTGTCAGAAGCCAATTCCTTTAAGATTTCTTTAAACCTGCCCGGCGGTTCAAGATTCGGGTTGCCCAAGCTAAAATCAAAGACATTCTCAGGGCCATATCTTGCCTTTCGGAGAGCACCCTCTTCAAACATCTTCCTTATCCATGACGCCTTTTCAATTGAGCTAATAATCTTTTTTGCAACAGACATTTGCTATTCCCTCTTGTTGAGGTTTAAGAATAATAAAAAAGGCCGTGGAAACTCTCTCTTCCCACGGCCCGATAATCGTTTTGGTACACTCAATCAGGGCCGCGGGCGGAGATATAGCAAAAAAAGTAGTACATAAAAAATCCGCTGACTGAAATGTATAACCTCTTTGCCATGTCCTGCACCCCTGCAATACTTTTTGGGATATATAACTGAAGGAAAAAGGGTTTGTCAATAAAAAACGAACCTTTTAGAAAAGCGCTTTCTCATTCGTCTCAAGAGAGATCCGGCCACGCAGTTTTAAGCCAAGGACGTTGGCGGAAAATCCGGTAACTGGCTATAGAGAGGATGCTCGGTCCCATCCTTGATCCTTGCCGCCCTCTTCGCGGCTGCCTTATATCTCTCAAAGTCTGCCAAGACATGTATAGAAAGCCTTTGTGCAGCCAGAGACCCTTCAGCGTGAAGGGTGAGAACTCCTTCATATGAAGAGGTTAAATCCTTTATAAGCTTTACGAGCCTGAGCCTATGCTCAGCAGGAATGCCGTCTTTTCCCCCAAGGTACTTTTCTATCAATGGCCGAGTCTCAGGATTTAGGAAATCCTTTGATGAGGGAGCAGTGGCTACGATACCTCCGGCGATATCCTGAAGATACTTGATTGCCTGATGATAATTATCGGCAAAGAAGAACTTCGAGATATTCGAGTATATCGGGTTAGGGTAAACCAAATCTGTGCCTGGTTCTTTTACACAATGCTCACAGGCAGCCCTGCCCAAAACCTCTGTTCCCTCAATATACATGGCAAGCCAGGTGAGCTTGTCTTGAATGTGAGGGGCTCTCTCTAAGCCATTGTATTCGGCCATCAAGGCCGCCGCACCGACAAGGAGTTCAAGCTCAATTGATTTGTAGGCATCGGCACTGAGGCGATGGAAATTCCCAAAGGTGTACGCCATATCACCTGAAAGCTGCCATTCACCCTTCATGAATACCCTTTCCATAGGGATAAAGACATCATCAAACACCACGAGACAATCGGTGAGATACGCACTTGCACAGATTGGGTTCTCAAAAAAATCCCCCACCTCCTTAATCTCCGGTTCTGGGCATATCATGGTAATACCCTTAGTATTGGGCGGGATTGCAAAGGCTACCGCGTAATCCCTGTCATCTTCGCGCATAGCCCGAGTGGGCAGGATTACCATCTCATTCACCACTGCTGCCAGGCTTATGTGTGCCTTAGCCCCCCTGACTACTATTCCATCACTGCGCTCGTCTACTATCCTCAGGTAGTAATCCTTATGGGTTTGCTGCTGTGAGGGACGAAGACTCCTATCCCCTTTCACGTCTGTCATGGCCAAGGCAACGGAAGAATCACTCTTTTGCAGGTGCCTGCGAAAGTCCTCAACGTGCTCTGAGTAATTGGTGCCCAGTTTTTTATCCATCCTCCTGCACACAACAGTTACCGTATTGAGGCCATCGATTCCCGTGAATTTAGCTGGTGTACCCTTACCATAAGCAACTCTCGCGCCGAGCTGTATAATTTCCCTTCGCCTCGAAAGGTCCTCGGCGCTCCGCTCCGGCATGAACACAAAGCTGCTTGGCTCACCCTCGCCATCATTCTCCACCATGAGGCTTTGATGCCGGGGGTCGTTGATTAATGTATAGTCCATAGCACAGAGATCGATGGCAATCCTCAAGAAGGGATTCTCGGTAACATCTTCTATCCTATTCCCCGAGAGATACACCACCCTGCCATCCCTCAGGCTCTCTATATATTGTTTTGCGGTTCTAAGAGCCATGGTATTTCCCTCTTTGTTGCCTTTGACCCTTGGTTATCCATACTATTTACCTTATCCGCTCAGGCCTTCTTGCCCCACTTCTCAAGCCACTTTTCCTTCGCATCAAGGTTGAGTCCATACAGGGGCCACTCCCCCTTGAGGGCCGAGATTGCTTGCATCATCGGCTTGTGAAAAAGCTCCAGATCTGCAGTTGTAGAGTAATAGGCGCTATGTCCAGTGAGAATAACATTGGGCATTTTGATGAGCGGGTTATCCGGGGATATAGGCTCCTCTACCGTGACATCAATCCCTGCCCCGGCGATGAGGCCTTCATTCAGGGCCCTGATAAGCGCCTCCTGATCCACACACCCCCCCCGAGCAGTATTGATAAAGTAACAGGTGGGCTTCATCTTCTTGAACCCTTCATAGCCGATCATGCCCCTTGTCTCTGGGGTAAGGGGTGTGTGAAGACTGACGAAATCCGATTCCCTGAGCAGGGTGTCCAGGTCTACAGGCTGAACCCCACGGCTCTCCATGACTGCATCCAGGACATAGGGATCGTAGGCGATTACCCTCATCGCCAGCCCCCTGGCCTTGAGGGCCGTGGCCGTGCCTATCTTCCCCAGCCCCACTATGCCGAGGGTCTGGCCACGCATGCGGAACATGGGATAAAGAACCTCCCCCAATGCCTCTCTCGTCTTAGTAAAACTCACCTTCCGTTCCTTTACCGCCTTATCTGCCTGGAGAAGCCTGTGACCCTGGGCCAGCATCAAGGTTATGGCCAGCCCCGAAACCTCGTCAATACAGTAATCAGGGACATTGGTAACCGCTATGCCATACTCGGTAGCTGCCTCTAAGTCAACCGTTTCAAAGCCTACGGCGATACCTGCAATGATGCGACACTTTTCAAGGGCTCCGAGCACTCGCCGGGTGAATGGTTGAAATGTGACCACACCTATTACCGCATCAGCATCCTTGGTGTGGCTGATGATCTCATCCTCCGTTGGCCACACCCCCTTGACCAGCGTGGCATCTAGGGGCTCCAAGAGCCTTTCTCCAAGATCCACACCAGGTAAAGCAAAAGTATGAACTACCTTGAAGCTCATCGTCTACCTCCTTTCAAAATTGCTAGATCCACTGTCATAATCCTGGGTATTCAGATTACACCTCACACTACCTGCTAATGGGATCATTACCGGTTTGTGGAAGAAAAAGCAACAGCAATTTATCAAATCTCACACCAGCAATCTGAGAGAGGGTACGGTATTCACAAACCGAAATATCTAGGTGCCAGAAAGGGCCTTCCTCGAGGCCGATACAAATCTGCAAAATGTCTCTGTTTTATGTTTTCTCCCTTGACGTGTGAGGTTGGCGAACATTCTTTTTCTCAAACCCTTAGATATTTCCAATTGGACTCCACCACCGGTCCCACATCGATTGCATATGTTTCTCTGGCTTTTCCCTTGCAATGCAGGTCTTGGACTTTTCTCTACCCTGAACCCGGCCTGAATGAGGAATTTTTTGATTGTTTCTTTGAGATCATTGTCAAGGCCGCCAAGGTATACCGCTTCTTCATCCCCATCACAACCATGTATTGCCAGAACTGTCTTGGACCTTTTTACTGCGCTGAGCCCGTGGGATTCATCGAAATTTTCACTGGTGATATGCAGATCAGCGTTCCTCGTCTTCTTTATCCCCTCAAAGCAATAAAAGGTATGTATGCTCTCAGCAATCTCTTTGGCGAGTTCCATTGTTCCCGGTTCAATACCACCACCATGAGGCGCAATGACAGCGATTCCAGAGGTGCCTTGGCTTAGGTGAGTCCGATAATCTATTCCTTCCTGCTCCTCCCGCCTTAGCCGCCTAAAGTTTTTGTATTTGTCCATTGTGACAACCACTGTCTAATCATGCTCGAGCCAATACGTTACCTCATAAATTCGGCGACGTATTTCTAGTGTTACCCAGCACATCGATAATTCACAGATTAAGCGACTGGGGCCGGGGGGTATTTTTTTCCTCAGGATGCCCCTACATGGTGCATCGGAGGGGCCGGTTCAAAATGGTTTACCCCCACTCCGTTCTTATCAGTCATTGACTCGTTGCTGGAAACCATTTTGCGCCGGCCCGCTGGACGGAGTCTTGTGTGGGGCATCCGGGAAAAAAATACCCCCCGGCCCCCTCTATCAATGACCAATGAGTAACTAAATACGTCATCGTATAGAATGGGGCAAAGGATTGGAGAGGTTAGAGTTGTGTTCCAAAGAGGTCTCTGATACTGCTTCTGTAAGGTGATCTGAGGACCCCCTTTTCGGTTACTATAGCCGAGATGTATTTTGCCGGGGTTATGTCAAAGGCGGGGTTAAAGGCATGCACACCCTCTGGGCCAAGCAGATTACCGGCAAAGGAGATTACCTCGCCTGGCTCCCTTTCTTCAATAGGGATCATATCCCCGTTTTTTAGATCAAGGTCAAAGGTCGAAAGGGGTGCAGCAACGTAAAAGGGGATCTTATTCTCCTTTGCTATCACGGCCAATTGGTATGAGCCAATCTTATTGGCCATATCCCCATTCGAGGCGATCCGATCAGCCCCAGTTATTACCAGATCTATCATCTTCTTTCTCATGAGATACCCGGCCGCACTGTCTACTATTACCGTGGCCGGGATGCGCTCCTCCATCAGTTCAAATGCTGTGAGGCGCATGCCCTGGAGCAATGGTCTCGTCTCATCGACTATCACATGGATGTTTTTCCCGGCCCCATACGCTGCCCTGATCACACCCAAAGCAGTACCATAACCACCGGTAGCTAAGGCCCCGGCGTTACAGTGGGTAAGAATAGTTGCTCCGTCTGGGATGAGCCCCAGACCATTACGACCAATCTTGAGGTTTATCTGAATATCCTTCTCTAAGATGATCTGGGATTCCTTTTTGATAGCCTCTTTAATCTCTTCCACACTATTATCAACCATCCCTTCCACGATCCTTATCATCCTCTCGACTGCCCACCTGAGATTAGCTGCTGTTGGCCTGGCCAATTTCATGTGCTGGGCCATCTCCAAGAATCTGCTCCTGAAGGTCCCGTAGTTTTCCGTGGTAATAGATTGACAACCTAAGGCTAACCCCATGGCTGCAGCCACCCCAATAGCCGGAGCACCCCGTATGGCCATTTCTCTTATGGCAGTAATAACCTCCTGAAGGCTTCGACAGACAAGCCATTCCTTTTTCTGGGGGAGCTTTCTCTGGTCAATAATATAGACGAGATTATTTTCCCATTTTATTGTTGGAATCATGACAGAAACCAGTACACGTTCAGGTATTCCGGCGGATCAGCCTCCAAAAAAATAGAGGGTCCCGAGTTTGTCGACCTTGTTGGGCTCACTTTAGGCACTTAGTATGGATACTATCACCCCATTCCACGCCTCGGGGCCACCCTCTTCCACCCCCATAAGATCGGGGTGAATCAGATCTCTTGTGTGGATGCCACCTTTATCTTGCATTAAAACAGCCTTGTCCACTACCTTTAACATGGAAATATCATTGGGGCTGTCTCCAAGCGCAATAGAAAAAATCGGGCCCCTTAGTTGCTCATAGATACGGAGCACTAACTCCACAGCCTTGCCCTTATCGCTCCCCAAGGAAAGATGGATAAAACGACCACCGTGTACACAATCAAGGCCTAGATCGGACGCCTTCCTGCAAAATATCTCCCCATCATCCAGGGGATCTTCTAACACTATCGGTTCATCAAATTCTCTTTTGGAGGCAAGAATGGCCTCCTCTGTGTTGAGACCGGTGATAGCAGCAATCTCCTGAGCAGACATTTCCGAAAAACCCCTGAAGTGAAAATGTTCCTTCAGTTTCCTGCTCTTCTCAAGGACCTCCTTAATTGGCCTTCCTATAAACAGTGCATTATAACCATCGAGTCCTTCATACGAGTAATCTTGAGGAAGTGTAAAGGCGGCCGGGAAAAATATGCCCCCACCATTTTCTGTGATAAATGGGGTGTCAAGAGATAATTTTTTTCTCAAAGATTCAATCTCAGCCCGGGTCTTGCTGCTTACTAAGATGAGGGGGATTTCTAGTGAATGAATAAGCCTTAGGGCCGGCAGTGCTGGTTTGAAATCGTACGTTTTTTCATCTAACAAGGTGCCATCTAAATCCGTAAATATCAAAATCTGAGACCGACGTCTTTTTGAACTGTCATCCATGGAAATATTCTTTTACCTGTTTTATGGCGCAAAATTTGCCACACATGGTGCATACATCCTTTTCTGCCGGTGGCCTGTTGTCTCTGTATCTTCTGGCCACTACCTGATCGAGCGCGAGATCCATCTGTTTTTCCCAGTCAAGCCCCTTTCGCGCGATACCCATCTTCTTGTCTAACTCCGTGGCGAGCTTGTTGCCTCTGGCAATATCAGCGGCATGGGCAGCAATCTTGGTGGCGATCACCCCCTGCCTCACATCATCCACCGAGGGCAGAGAGAGGTGCTCGCTGGGTGTGACATAGCACAGGAAATCTGCCCCGGCCCAGCCAGCCACCGCACCACCTATGGCGCAGGCTATGTGATCGTGGCCCGCAGCGATGTCAGTCACCAAGGGTCCGAGTACATAGAAGGGGGCGCCATTACAGAGGCTCTTCTCAAGTTTGATGTTGGTCTCAATCTCATGCAACGGTATATGACCTGGCCCCTCTATCATTACCTGTACCTCCTGTTGCCAGGCCAGCTTTGTGAGATGACCCAAGGTCATGAGCTCATGGATCTGTGCCCTGTCAGTGGAGTCTGCCAGACATCCTGGTCTCAGGCTGTCACCAAGGCTGAGCACCACATCGTATTTTTTGGCAACGGACAGCAGCCTGTCATAGTATTCAAAGAGGGGATTTTCTTTTTCATGGTGGAGCATCCAGGTCGTGAGAAATGCCCCTCCCCTGCTCACTATGTCAAGATCTCTGCCTTGCGCCCTGAGCATCTCCAGGCCCTCAAGAGTAAGGCCGCAATGCACTGTGATAAAGTCAACCCCATCGGATACGTGCCTCTCTATTACCTCAAATAGCTTATCCACGGTGAGGTGAATGAGACCCCCTGACTCCGCAACTGCCTCTATCACCGCCTGGTATATGGGTACGGTTCCAAGGGGTATTCTTGATGCCCCGAGGATTTTCCTCCTTATCAGATCAACGTCACCACCTGTGGACAGATCCATCACCGTATCTGCTCCTGCCTCAATAGAGACCTTGAGTTTATCCATCTCCTCTTCCACATCGATATGATCCGATGAGGTGCCGATGTTGGAGTTGACCTTTATTAACAGTCCTTCCCCAATCCCGCATGGCACTAAATTCTTGTGATTCCTGTTTGCCGGGATCACCACCCTTCCTTGGGCCACATTTCCCCAAGGGAGGATGGATCAATCTCCTCCTTTCCTGCGATATATTCAATCTCTGGGGTCAAAACCCCCTCCCTTGCCTTTCTTAACTGAGTCATTATGTGCTTACTCCTTTTTCTGTTCCTCTCAGAGGTTCCAAAGGCTTCTAAAGGTCCAGATCCTCAGCCCAGAGAAACTTCTCACCCATGATCCTTTTTCCCTCCTCCTGTACCACTATCTCATTGAACATCATCCCCCCACCCCACATACCTCCTCCGATGCTCAGCTTCCGTTCAAAGAGGGAGACCTTATAGCCATCCCTGGCCAGGCAGTAGGCGGCTACCAATCCCGCCGGGCCTCCCCCGACAACCGCTACTTCAACTTCTAAGTAGG
>JGI24422J19971_10001269_pt1 | contig 15241 bp, 11 predicted proteins | sample DeeMarSWOR152_54_FD_19971 | JGI IMG/M metagenome (IMG submission 19971) | reverse complement strand
CAGTAGGGATGTAATGCGAATGAATGGCTTAACATGAGCTGAAAAGTCTGCCGGCGGTTCCTTTCCATCCTCGCCAAGACCCTCCCCCCGCCACCATGGGCTCCGGATGGAAAGGAACCGCCGCCGCACTTCTCATTTTGATCAGGTTTTTTCTCCATTACTGAAATTAAGATGTTAATATTAAGATTGCTGAGTTTGACACCTTATTGGTGTTGTGCTAAGAGTTTTCGTTGAGAGGAGGCAGGATGAGGCCCAGAAATTATATATTTATTATTTCAACTTTTTGTCTGTTGCTTTCTGTCTGTACCAAACAAAGCATAAAGGATTACCCCATACAACCCGTGGCTTTTACCGAGGTCCAGATTACAGATAGCTTTTGGCTACCGCGGATAGAGACCAACCGGACGGTCACCATTCCGTTTGCTTTTAAAAAGTGCGAAGAGACCGGCCGGATAGACAATTTCGCTAAGGCTGGCGGTTTGATGCCAGGGGAATTCGAAGGCCGAAGGTATAATGATTCGGATGTCTTCAAGATTATGGAAGGAGCGGCGTATTCGCTGAGCCTGCACCCGGACCCGGAGCTTGAGCACTACATGGATGACTTGATCGCCAAGATCGCAGCCGCCCAGGAGGATGACGGTTATCTTTTCACCACCCGCACCATCAACCCTGAAAATCCTGCGCCTGGTTCGGGTAAGGAGCGTTGGTCCAACCTGGGCTCCAGCCATGAGCTCTATAACGTCGGGCATATGTACGAGGCGGCTGTGGCACATTACCTGGCTACCGGGAAACGCAGTTTCCTGGATGTCGCTGTAAAAAACGCGGATTTTATCGACAGCGTGTTCGGTCCGGGCAAGAGAAGGGGTTTTCCCGGTCACCAGGAGATAGAGATAGGGTTGGTTAAGCTCTACAGGATCACAGGAGATGAGAAGTACCTGAAGCTGGCCAAGTTTTTCCTGGATGAGCGCAGGCCCGAACACCACAAAAAGATGTTCCCGGAAACATCTGAGTTCTCCATTTATGATCAGGACTGGTATCTTCAGGCTCACCTACCGATCATCGAGCAGGACCAAGCCATGGGACACGCAGTCCGGGCCACCTACATGTACTCGGGCATGACTGATGTGGCTGCCCTGACTGGAGATATAAGATATATTCAGGCCATTGACCGTATCTGGGAAAACGTCGTTTCTCGAAAGCTGTACCTGACCGGCGGCATTGGCTCCCGGCATGACGGCGAGGCCTTCGGAGATGACTATGAACTGCCCAACGCCACAGCCTATAACGAGACCTGTGCCGCTATCGGCAACGTTTTCTGTAATCACCGCCTGTTTCTCCTGCATGGCGGTGCCCAGTACCTCGATGTGTTGGAGCGAACCCTCTACAACGGGCTGCTCTCAGGAATATCCTTGAGCGGAGACCGCTTTTTTTATCCCAACCCGCTGGAATCAGACGGTAAATTTGAATTTAACCAGGGAGAAACGACGCGCAAGCCCTGGTTCGACTGTGCCTGCTGTCCAGTGAATGTGGCCCGTTTTCTGCCCTCTTTTCCGGGTTATGTCTACGCCAGCCAGGATGACGGGTTGTACGTCAATCTTTTTGTGGCTGGCAAGGGAAAAGTCAGGATAGGCCGGAACCTTGTCGAGGTGAACCAGGAGACGCGTTACCCTTGGGACGGTAAAGTCAGGATCGCCATCCATCCGGAGCAGTCTCAGGAATTTGTCGTGTATCTCCGTATCCCTGGCTGGGCCAGGAATGAGCCAGTCCCGAGCGACCTCTATTCTTTTTTGGATGAGAGCGAAAAGCAGGTCGCACTCAAAGTCAATGAACAGCTTATTCCTCTTGAGTTGACAAAAGGTTTTGCCCGCATCCGCAGATGTTGGGCTGAAGGCGATGAGATCGAGATCACCCTGCCTATGCCTGTCCGAAGGATTGTTTCTCACCAGAATGTGAAAAACAATCAGGGCCTGGTGGCCCTGCAGCGTGGACCCCTCGTCTACTGTTTCGAGGGAGTGGATAACGGCGGCAAGATCCTCAAGCGGGTCTTGCCGGAGGATGCGCTATTCGAAGTTGAATTCCGTCCCGAGCTGTTGGGAGGGATCAACGTGATTAAGGTGAAGAAGCCGGATAGCTTTGAATTTCTGGTTGCGGTTCCCTATTATTCCTGGTCCCACCGAGGGCCAGGGGAGATGGCTGTCTGGCTGCCTCGCGGCGAGAAGAAATAGTTTGAATTAATGATAGAATAAGATTATGATTCGCAGGTTGTTTTTTGAGGAGCAAGCCTATGAACAGAAAAGTCATTTTTGCAGCGTTGATTGCTTTTCTGGTTATAGTGGTTGTTGCCTGGTTGTTTGCCTCCTGCCCGGGTGATAACGAGATAGATTCAGGCTCAGCGTCTGATTCAGGGCAAGCTCAGAAACAAAAAGAAATCACGATCCGGAACGTCACTCATGAGACCGTTACCTACAGGATCAAGCCTTTTAATTCTGATGCCCAGTCCAGGGTGATGACTCTTGAGGTTGGCAGAATCGACCGCTTTCCCGGCGAGCTGGCTATGGACGTTTTTTTCGAACAGGGGGATGAGACCATAACCTACAGACTCACTCCTGGGACGCCTTATTCGTTCCGCTATAACGAAAACGATGAACTCGAGCTTTATGAAGGTTCCCACGGGAGGACCGACGCAGAGGATCTGGCTCCCTGGGTCCCGACGCCGATGGTCGTGGTGGAGAAGATGCTCGAGATGGCCAAGGTGGATAAGGATGATATTCTTTACGACCTGGGCTGCGGAGACGGACGGATAGTGATAATGGCTGCTGAGAAGTATGGAACCCGAGGAATAGGCATCGATATAGACCCCCAGCGGATCAGGGAAGCCAACGCTTCGGCTAAGATGGCGGGAGTCGATCATCTCGTCGAATTCCTGGAGAGTGACGTGATGAAAGTGGATTTCTCGGAAGCAACGGTGGTGGCCCTTTATCTTCTGGAAGAATCCAACGCGCTGCTCCAACCTCTGTTCGATAAACAGCTTAAGCCGGGGACTTATGTTGTCTCCCACAATTACACCGTTCCGGGTTGGGAGGCCAAAGAAATCGGCTTTGTCACCTTAAAATCCGAAGACGGCGAAGAGCACGATATCTATCTTTACCGGAAATAGCTAAGAGAGGTAGAACTTATCGTCCCGATCATAGAAAATGGATGCTGTTCATGGAAGCTGATTAGAGTTTTGTATCGTTAAAGATTGAAAATTAATAATTTAACGTGACACATTTTTGCCTTTTTTTTTGACATCGTTTGGTTTCTGTGTTATAAGATGGCTGACCAAAGGCGGCGAGAGCAAACAGCATTCGATCGTATATAAGAGCAGGAAAGAATCAGGAATAAGCAAAATTAGAGGACATTCAAGTTCCCCCTTTATTCAGAGATGAGTAGGGTGAGCGAATAACTTCGTTCTTCATTGAGAGGATTATAAGGAGTCGAGATTATGACTGAGCAACGGAGAGCAAAAAGAGTCAAAGAAGAAGCGCAAGTTACGATCAAGCTGGTTCCTTCCGAGACTTTTACACCGGATAAAAAAATAAGCTACCATCTGACCAAGGATATCTCGTCATCCGGTCTCCGGGTTTTTGCCAATTCATTCTTGCCGATCAACTCCACCTTGAAGATAGACCTGGTTCTGGAAAAGCCTCACAGATTGATCAGTGCTTTCGGAAAAGTACGCTGGATCAAAAGCCGTTACGCTGATGAACTGTTCGAGTTGGGTATTGAGTTTGTGGATACTCCCGAAGAGCACATCAAAGCCCTCAAAGAGCATATCGAGGAAACAGAAAGCCCCGAAATTGACTAGAAGGGGATTGAAAGGTCCCTCAAAGGGCAATTTTTTTCAATAACAACTTTTTCTTCCTCCAGTTGACTCTGTCTCTTTTTATGGTATAAGTTATACCTGGGAAAAAATTTCTGATAAGAAGAGGGGAAATCCGGTGATGTGGGTGTGAAGGCAGGGATTATGAGAATAAAAGAGGCGTTCAACCCCCCGGTTGCCGGGATAGGCTACTCCCGGTTCAAGGACTTGTCCCGGTTCGATGCAGTCGAAGTTCAAGCCGACTGTCCCTTTGCTGGTCAAGCTCTCGAGACAGACGAAAGCATCATGATCCATCTGACTATCACCGGACGCTGCTATGCGCGGTGTCTTGGATGTGTCAACAGCGCCATCACCATGGGCTGTGATGATCCCCGCAGCGAGATCATAACGTCTCAGGATGCCGACCCCGAGCGGGACGCTGTCATTATCAGAGAATTGGCAGGACGCCATCCGGATCAGATGATCACCGTCTGCTTCTATGGAGGAGAACCATTCCTCTTCCCCGAGAAAATGGAAAGAACCTGGCGAATTCTGAGGGAATCGAAGGAAACAGACAGATACAGGTTCATGGCCTATACCAACGGAGAGCTCATCATCGACACCCTGCGTCTCTATCCTGATTTCATGAAGGACATCTGGTTGTATTCGGTTTCGATAGACGGTGATGAAGAACAGCACAACCGGGTGCGCCTGGGAACCGATCTGGCTAATATCAAGGAAAACCTCAAAGAACTAGCCAAGAGTTATAACGGCCATGTGCTACACTGGTCGACTCTCCGGGAGGAGCAGTCTCTCTTCAACTGCTTTGAAGAGTTCATGAGGTTGTACCAGAAAAAGCTGGTCAACCATTTTTTCTGGCATTGGGCTGAAGACCGGGAGCCGTTTAGGGATTTTCCGTTCTTTGGGGCCAGCTACGGTCAGGAGCTCGAGCAAGTCATGGACATCTATGTCCAGAGGATTTCAGAGGGAGAACTTCTTCCCATCGCTCACCTCAATGAACTGATCCTGTTCCTTCTGACCGGAGATGAGCGGGGCCACACGGCCTGCGGGGTCGAGCTGGCCAAGAACTATGATATCGTTTCTAGCAAGGTTTATTCCTGTGCTGACCTTCCCTCCTGCCACTCCATAGGAGAGTTAGATAAGGGAGGAAAACTCAGTCTAGAGGAATCTGATCTGAATGCGCTTATCGAGTACAAAAACTGGCTGGGATGTGAGCAGTGTGGGATCCATTTCTACTGCGGCGGCCGGTGCCCGGTCCAGGTTATCGCCGGTTCCAAGGAGAGAACCTACCAGTATTGCCAACTGATGAGGCTGCATGTGGGAATCGTCCAGGATCGAGTTCAGGATATAGTCAAAGGCATGGAGAAAAACAGGATTACACTCCAGGAAATCTACGACCGCTCTGCCTTTATGGCCAGATACACCGATGTCGTTCCTTAAAAAAACCACCGGTCTTTGAACTCAATGGCCAGGAGAAGCCTTAAGCTCTATTCCAGAAGAAATCCATGACCCGTCACCAACCGGAATCAAAGAAAACCATCCGCACTTTCGCTGTTGCCTCTTTTTTGAACGATTTGGGCTCTGACATCATTTATCCCGTCTGGCCCCTGTTTGTGACCACGGTTCTCAAAGCCAATATGGCTATCCTGGGTTTCCTGGATGGACTGGGAGAAGCTCTGGTCTCCATCTCTCAAGCCGCCTCTGGCTACATATCGGACAGGATCAAAAAGAGGAAGGTTTTCATCTGGGCAGGATATCTCTTCGGAGCGCTCTCGAGGATCGGGTATTCGCTCTCCTCGATATGGCCGCATCTCATTCCTTTCAGGATACTGGACAGGTCCGGGAAAATCAGGAGTGCTCCCAGAGATGCGATGGTCGCGGATGTCTCGACCGTAAAAGACAGGGGAAAAAGTTTTGGGCTTCTCAGGGCCATGGACAACCTGGGTGCGGTGTTCGGCATCTTGATCTGCATCTTCCTTTTCCGGTTGATCGGATACAGGATTCTTTTCGCCCTTGCGGCTGTCCCTTCCCTCATCAGCGCCTCTCTGATTTTTCTTTGTATTAAAGAAAAGAGGTCTGGAAAAATCAAAATCTACAAAGGCATCTCCCTCAAGGATCTGGACAGAAATTTTACTCTTTTCCTCGCTCTTAGCTCCATATTTACCCTTGGCGCTTTCAGCTATTCTTTCCTCCTCATCTTCGCCAGGGAGTTCGGATTCAAGGTAGTCCTGGTCCCTGTTTTCTATTTGATTTTTACGGCTTCAGCCTCACTTTTTTCCTATCCCTTCGGAAGACTCTCTGATAAGATGGGAAGAAAGTCTCTTATCTTTATCTCCTATTTTCTCTGGATGGCGGTCTGCGTCCTTTTTATTGTCGGCCAGAAAGAAGGAATGATCTACCTGGCTTTTATCCTCTATGGGGCTCATAAAGGCGCGCTGGACCCAGTGCAGAAGACATTTGTTTGTGAACTGGCTCCGCTTCAGTTCAGGGCCAGCTGCCTGGGCGGTTTCCAGATGGTCATTGGCCTCTGCGCTTTTCCGGCTTCGTTCTTGGCTGGGGTGCTCTGGGAAATCTTCGGCAGGCAAGCGCCTTTTTATCTCTCGCTTCTTCTGACCGGCATCTCAGGAATCATGCTGATTTTTGTCAAGTACCAGAAGTAGAATAGAGGCAGATTTTTTTTACTTCGTTTCAGAAATAAACCTTTTGCCTGAATTTTGAATCTTGAATAAAGGGATTCACAAAAGGATTTTTTTTTGATAAGCAAATAATCACGAGTGTATGATAGAAGTTCATGAATCTTGAAGACGGCTCGATGGATTTATTCTAAGAGGAAGCTGAGAATGAGACGAATAACAATTCTCGCCGGAATTTTCTGGTGTGTTCTCTTGCTTCAGGCTGAAAAGGCGGCCGTGTTGGCTGACCTTCTCAATCCGAGATATCTCGTCGTGGATAGCGACCAGATCATCGTTTCAGATTACCCGCATGTCTATCTCTATTCGTTAGAAAATCTTAGTCTGACGAAAAGGATTGGAAACGAAGGTGTGGGGCCAGGTGAGTTTCATATAATACAAGCCAACATGAACCTCAAAGAGCGAGGACTGGTTATTTCCGTATGCCAGGACCACCTGGTTGTCAACAGCACAGCTCGTCTCGCCTATTTCTCCAGAAAAGGCGATTTTATTGGTGAAAAGAAGCTGCCTTATGGGATAAACGCCAAATTCCTCTCGCATGGTGATAGAATATTGGGTTTCCTGCCCATAAGAGATGGAAAATTGTCTGTGGCCCTTTTTGACTCAGACTTGAATAAGCAAAAAGAGATTTTGAATTGCGATTACTGGTTCAATTTACAGAGCCGGGAACAGGCGAATTTTTTTGACAGGGCGTCTGACACATTACTGGTGTCCCTCTCCGGGGATAAGATATTCATGGCCAGAGGAGATTCACCCTCGCTTGCCATTCATGTTTTTGATTTTGAAGGGAGTCAACTCTATTCTATTGAGCACGATCTTGAGAAGCTCAGGATCCCTCAAAGTTTTGTTGATGAGATTCATGCGCACTTTAAGATCAAGTTCACAAGAGGTTCTGATTATTTTATCAAGACTCTGAATCTTCCCAAGCAATTCCCGGCTGTCCGGGATTTCAGAATAGCAGATGATAGAATTTATGTGCTTACTTTTAAGACAGTATCCCTTGAGAATGAAGTCATCGTGTTTGATGTCAAGGGGAATCTTTTGGAGAAAAAATTTCTTCCGGTCAAGGAGATGAATCCGGAACGCCTTTATCCTTTTTCTTTCTCTAAAAACAAGCTTTACCAGTTGATTTTTAATGAAGAGACCGAGAACTGGGAGCTGCACATAACCGATATTGATTGAGGCCCATTAAGAAAAAGAAAGAGGCTGATTTCTTAAAAAGGGGCCAGGCCCCTTTTTTGGAATAGGGATAATTAAGCACTCTATTTTTCTCTCTTTCTTCGCACAATTCTCCTTATCGGAATCTTTCCTCCCTTGTATTCCCAGAAAAAAAAACGGGCAGCTATTTACAAATCTCCTTGAAGTTTATTAAGATATGCGGGGAGATGAGGGGAGCCGAGGGGCGCTCCGGCTGCTTGGGCAGCGGAAAAAAGGCCAAGGTTTGAGCCTGGGACAGAATCAAATTGAGGAGCTTCGTATGAAAATAGCATTGATTCAGCAGCACGCCACAGGAGACTTTGAGGAGAACCTCAAGCGGGGAATCGATTCTTTTCAGCGAGCCGCCCGATCCGGGGCCGAATTGATTGCCTATGCCGAGCTGGCCTTCTCTGCTTTTCTGCCCCAGGTCCCGGCTGAGCCGGAATCCTTGGCCAAAGCCGAGCCTATCCCAGGCCCGACCACCGAGGAGTTTTCCAGGCTGGCTAAACAGTACGGCGCGGTGGCGGTGTTGAATCTTTTCGAGAGGGAGGGAGACAGGACCTATGATGCCTCTCCGGTCATCGATGCGGACGGACGGCTTCTGGGAGTCACCCGGATGGTCCACATCATGGAAGGCCCAGGGTTTCATGAGAGAGGGTATTATGTGCCCGGTGATAGGACAGATTTTGTCTATGAAACCCGAGCGGGACGGATCGGGGTTGCCATCTGCTACGACCGCCATTTCCCGGAGTACATGAGACTTCTGGGGCTGCGGGGAGCCGAGATAGTGATCGTCCCTCAGGCCGGAGCAGTAGGGGAGTGGACCGAAGGCATATTCGAGGCCGAGCTTCAAGTGGCGGCGTTTCAGAACGGATATTTCGCCGCGCTTGTCAACCGCGTCGGAAAAGAGGATGTCATTCATTTTTCAGGGGAGTCTTTTGTCGTGGACCCTCACGGCCGAGTGATCGCTCAAGCGCCTCAGGAAGAGGATTCCATCATCTATGCGGAATGTGACCTCAGCCTGATTCCCCAGACTCCGGCCAAGAAACATTTTCTCCAGGACAGGAGGCCCGACTTCTATTCCAAATTTGGTCTTCAGGATTGACGGAAGAAAGATGAGGGAGAGTTCAAGGTTCCAGATAAGCCGGTTTAATGCTGAGATAGGGTACTCCCAAGATGTTCGGCTTGAAACTGGGCCATGTTTTTTCTAATATGATTTTCTGCCAGGGTCTGACACAGAATTCGCCCGTGTCAAGGCCTGGCACCTTTGAGATAAAGCTGAGATGAAAAACTGGTACGTGATCAACACCAAACCAAAGAAGGAATTCCAGGTGGAGAGGCTTTTCACTGAGGGCGGGATCAAGATTTATAATCCCAAGTATGTTTATGATAACCGCATAAAACCTTTCTTCCCCGGTTATGAATTCATTCATTTCGATTTTCCAGCCCAATACCAGCTGGTGAGATACACACGGGGCGTGAAGAGAGTTGTCGGAGTCAAGGACATCCCCATTCCCATCCCAGAAAGGATCATTGCTGAGATCCGATCCAGGGAAGTCGAGGGCCTCATCGCCATCGATAAATTTGGCGAAAAACCCGAGGTCGGTGATGAGATCGAAGTCGTGGAAGGCCCCTTGAAAGGCTTGAGAGGGGTTTTTAAAAAGGAGCTCACGGCCAGAGAAAGAGTGCTGATTCTTCTCAATTATGTGACCTATCAGGGACAGCTGATTATCGAAAAAGAAAAACTAAAAAAGGTTATTAAATAAGAGGTAGGAAAATGGATATTCCATTTTTGGATTTGAGAGCTCAATACCAAACCATTAAGGAAGAGGTCGATCAAAAAATCATGGAGGTCGTCACTTCTCAGAGTTTTGTCCTGGGTACAGAAGTGGAGAGCCTGGAAAAAGAAGTCGCGGCTTACAGCGGAGTCCGGTATGCGGTGGGAGTCTCTTCCGGGTCCGATGCTCTGATCATTTCCCTTATGGCTCTGGATGTGGGGGAGAACGACGCCGTGATCACCACTCCGTTCACTTTTTTTGCCACCGCGGGCGCTATTGCCAGGATTAAAGCCAGGCCTGTCTTCTGTGATATCGAGAAGAGCGGGTACAACCTTGACCCGGAGAAACTGGCCGAATTGCTCGAGACCCATTCCAATAAACACGGCGAGCCACTGATCAAGGCTGTGATCCCGGTCCATCTCTACGGTCAGTGTGCGGATATGACCCCCATCGTCAGCCTGGCAGAGAAGTATGATTTGTCGGTTGTCGAGGATGCTGCCCAGGCCATCGGAGCAGAGTACCCCGCTCCTGAGGGTATCAAGAAAGCTTGCTCTCTCGGAGATACAGGAACTTTATCCTTTTTTCCCTCGAAGAACTTGGGAGGATTCGGCGACGGAGGAATGGTTTTGACCGAAGATGAGGGCCTGGCTCAGAAACTCAAGCTGTTGAGAGTCCACGGGTCACGGAACAAATATTTCTATGACGTCATCGGCGGAAATTTCCGCCTCGATGCTTTCCAGGCTGCTGTGCTGAGGGTCAAACTCAGGCACTTAGAGCAGTGGCAGCAAAAAAGGATCGAGAAAGCTTCCTATTATGACCGAATATTCAGAGAATCAGGCCTTGGGGTTGAGGGCCTTGTTCAGACCCCGGAGGCCCTGTACAAGGACAGCGGCGCTGCGAATTTTCATACCTATCATCAATATGTCATCAGAGCCAAAAACAGGGATTCCTTGATGAACTTCTTGAAAGATAAAGGCGTGAACACGGCTATCTATTACCCTCTGCCGCTTCATCTTCAAAAGTGCTTTGCCTATCTTGGATACAAGGAAGGAGACTTGCCAGTAGCTGAGGAAGCGTCGCGCGAAGTCCTGGCATTGCCCATATATCCGGAGTTGACTTCAGACCAGCAGGATTTTATCGTTTCCTCGATCAGAGCTTTTTATAAGAAATAGGGTTTGTCCCGAATTATGGGAATTGAATGAAAAAAGAAATTTATACCCTTTAAAAATTTTATTTGGCTCTGAAATTTTTTTAGAATTACAATAAGTCCACATGTGTTGCTATTAACTAATAAATAACAGAATTTCATACATTTCTTGCTATAAAAAAATCTTTTGAAAAGGCCTAAACTAATATGAATCTGTCAATTGAATATACATTCCCAGGAAAATTGATGCTTTGCTATCTCAGGTTCATCCAGGAAAATTTTAATACAATACCCGGATCTGTACCAGGGGGCAGGTCACTCCCGTTTTGCTGACAACTGCCGTCTGAAAAAAAATGTAACCTTTTTTTCGAAATTTCCGTATAATATATATGGTCGATATTGTCGATGATATAATAGAGGAGTGATTAAATGGGATTATTAACTTTACGGGAAGATATAATTTTGAGTGCACTGGTTTTACTATCCGGAAGTTCAGGCGGGGCGCCGATCAGGAATAAAATCATCGAACTCACGGGAAAGGAGATCGTCTACGGCACCCTTTATAATATGATGGAATATCTCATGCGAAAGGGTTATGTGACAACGCATAAAAGTGAACCGGTTCCAGTCCAGGGGGGGAGAAGTAAAACCATCTATTCTATTACAAAGGCAGGCAGAGCAGCACTTCGAGAAACAATGGCCTTGCATGAGAAAATCCGGGGGCGGTTAAAAGATATGGAATTTGAGGTGTAGAAAATGTCCTCCAAGAAAGCTTTACATATCCCTGCCCTGGCGGAGTTTATTTTAAAAAAAATGTCACTGTATTATGAGAAACATTCCATCATCGAAGATTTTGAAGAAACATATCAAGAAATAAGGGAGACAGAGGGAATTCTTAAAGCCAACACCTGGTGCTGGATGAGTGTTATTAAGTCCGTTTCCGGGTACATAAAATTGATCGTTTTGGGGAGGTTTACCATGTTTAATAACTACCTGAAAATCTCATTAAGGGTCTTGAAGAGGAATAAAAGTTTTTCTTTTATAAATATTGCCGGCTTATCTATCGGGCTAGCGTGCACTCTTTTGATAATGTTATGGGTGCAGTATGAATTCAGTTTCGATAAATTCCACTCCAATTACGACAATTTGTACAGGGTTGTGACTGATTTTGAACGGGGGAATCAGAATGTGACAGAAACAATGGTCCCTGTTCCGCTTGGCGCTGAATTGAAAAAAGTCTATCCTGAGATCACTCATGCTGCAATATTCACGGAATACAGCCAATTCAGGGTAGAAGTCGATGGGAAAATTGGATTTAATCAGCAGGCTGGATTCACCGAACCGGATTTTTTTGAATTGTTTTCATTCCCATTGGTATCAGGCAATCCGAAAACATGTTTGAAGGATAAGAATTCCATCGTTATTACAGAAGAGACAGCTGCGCATTATTTTGGTGATAAAGACCCGATGGGAGAAACAGTGCTGTTTGATGACGAAAAATTCCCGCTCAAAGTTACGGGTGTCATAAAGGATCCCCCGGATAACTCCCACATACAATTTAAAATGCTTGTTCCAGTAGGTTCCGGTTATGGTGTTATAACGGGAAAAGACCTCACCAGTTGGGAAAATAATGTCTGGGGCTTATATCTTCTTGCAAGAAATGATGTTGATCCCGCTTCATTCACGAATAAAATTACCAAATTGTATAGAACTCATAATATAGAAAACACACAATATAGAGAAAAAATACGGTCCAGGCTGCAGCCGTTTAAAAATATTCACATGAGATCTGATGTAGACTTCGACACATCGAATCATTTTATGACGGATATTAAATATGTATACATTTTTATATCAATCGCCGGAGTCGTTTTTATCGTTGCCTGTTTTAATTTTATGTGCATGGCAACGGCACGGTCAGCCAAACGCGAGAAAGAAGTCGGAATCCGAAAGGTCAGCGGCGCTTTCAAAAGAGACCTGATAATACAATTTATGTCCGAGTCATTTATTCTGGTCTTCATCTCTTTTGGTTTTGCTCTCTGGTTGGTCTATTTGTTCCTCCCTGCTCTGAATGAAATTTCAGGTAAAGAGATTCATTTCGCCTTGCTGAATAAATGGCATATTCTGATTTCAGTATGTCTGGTTACATTAATTACAGGGCTTTTTTCAGGCAGCTATCCGGCGCTGTATTTATCATCTTTGAATCCAGCGAGTTTATTTCATAGGAAAAGCCTATCAGGGAAAAAAACAGGTATTAACCTCCGAAAACTGCTTGTGACGGTCCAATATCTTTTTACAATTGTCCTACTTTTTGTGTCATTGGTCTTGGTTAAACAGATGAATTTTATCGCTGCAAAGGATTTGGGATTCAGTTATGAAAATGTTGTCTCTCTCGATTTGCCGGGCGGAATAGATCATTTTGAAGCAGTAAAGAATGAGCTGTTGATGCATAACGATGTGATCAGCGTAACCCAGGGAATACGGCCTTCGCTTCGGGATCAAGGCCACTCTGCGCATCACATTGACTGGGAAGGAAAAGAAGCTGATTTCAAGCTCGGGTTTGACTGGTTGGCTGTCTCCTATGACTATGACAGAACATACAATATGACTCTGAAAGAAGGACGGTTCTTTTCAAAGGAGCACCCGGAAGATACATCTAATTTTGTTTTAAATGAAACCGCGGTTAAAGCTATGAATCTCAAAGATCCGATTGGAAAAATATTCAGATTTAACAATACCGAAGGGAAGATAATAGGGGTAATAAAGGATTTTCATTTTTCTTCATTAAGGAAAAAAATAAAACCGCTTTTTCTTACTTTTACCAAGTATTTTGGACTGAGCGTAAAAATTCGTCCCGAAAATCAGGATGAAACAATAAAGTATCTGGCAGCAGTCTGGAAGAAGTTTGAACCTGAAGAACCATTTAAATACAGTTTTTTTGATGAACGCATTCAAAGAATGTACAGCAATGAACGGAAAACCGAAATGTTGGTGAAATATTTTACTTTTCTAACGATTGTAATTTTTTTTATGGGATTGTTCGGTCTTATCGGCTATATATCACAGCAAAGAACCAAAGAGATCGGGATAAGAAAGGTCCTCGGCGCTTCAATCTCGAACATAACAACGATGATATTTAGAGATTTTATAAAGCTTTTACTTATTGCATCTGTGTTTTCATTGCCTTTAGGGTATTATATCGGTGCCAAGTGGCTCAATAATTTCGCTTACAGGATAGACATCAGCATATGGATATTTATCGTGACATTTGTTTTTATCTTTGCTTTTTCATTCCTAATAGTATTCTATCAGACAGTCAGAGTTACGTTATTAAATCCAGCTGATACGTTGAGGTATGAGTAAATAGGGGAAGCCCTGCCCAAAAACTGGTCCAGCCGAAATTATAGTTTCCTGCTTTCAAACCACTCGGCAAACCGCCTTGCCGTCATGTCGTGAAGGGATTTTATTCCCCTTGCACTATTCTCTGTTTGTCATCAGCTCAAGATAAATCACCGTGTCACTTATTGTGTCATTTAAAGAATTTGAAAAATAAAAGAAAGCGTTAGCTGATATCAGCCAGGATTTCGTCCAAGAGATCCAGGGCAGCCATAAGATATTCCTTCTCTGATCCCAGCCCGATCCGGAGATAATGGTCCATCATGAAACAGTCTCCCGGAGCGATGAACACGCTTTTCTCCTCTCTGAGTTTTGTGGATAGCTCTGTCGAGTTGATATTCAGGCTGTATTTCAGGAAAGCTATGGCTCCTGCCCGAGGAGGGATGAAGCTGAAGATTTGGTCATGTTTTTTGACCCAATCCTGGAGGACAGCCAGGTTTTCTGAGATGATCTGCCTGTTACGCCTCAGTATTCTTTCTCTCCGTTCAGGTTGGAGCGCCAGTGCACCCACATGGTTGCTGAGCAGGGCAGAAGAGATGGCTGTGTAGTCATGGCCGGCCCAACATTCTTCGATGGTCTTTTTGGGGCCAACCATCCAGCCGAGTCTTAACCCCGGAAGAGCGTAGGCTTTGGAGAGCCCGCAGCAGACGATCGCTTTATCGTAGAGCCCGTAAAAAGAAGGAGTTTCCTTCCCGTCCAGCTCGGCTCCCCGGTAGACTTCATCCGAATAGAGCCAGGCATCCGCATCTTGAGCCAGGCGGATGATTTCCTTCATCGCCTCATCGCTCAGCACAGCCCCGGTGGGATTATTCGGGTTGCAGACAGCTATCATTCGAGTCCGAGGAGTTATCAGGCTTTTCAGCTCCTCGAGGTCCGGTCCCCATTCCAGCTCTTCTTTGAGATGGAAAGGCTTGACCGTTATGCCGAATGAGCGGGCAATGCCCCACATCTGCATGTAGTTGGGAACCATCAAGATCAATTCATCACCGGGATCGAGGTTGCACCAGATGTTGATGAAGTTGGCCTCTGCCGAGCCGTTGGTGACGAGGATGTTATCCAGGTCCGCTCCCGAATAGAGGCGGCTGATCGCTTCTCTCAGCTCGATGGTGCCGTTTGCCTGCGCATAGCCTATTCTGAGCGAGCCCAGTTTTTTTATCTCTTCCTCGCTCAG
>JGI24422J19971_10001268_pt1 | contig 15242 bp, 12 predicted proteins | sample DeeMarSWOR152_54_FD_19971 | JGI IMG/M metagenome (IMG submission 19971) | reverse complement strand
TGATTACGTAGGCGAGGTTTCTACCCCCGATATCGAAGCTGAGCACGCCGCGCTCTCCGGAGACCATCTGGCGGATCTCCCGGTTATCGATGCGCACCCGATAGATCGGGACGGTGCCGTGCACCCGGCCTGTGAAGTAGATCGATTGACCGTCGGACGCCCAGCGGAACTGCCGGACGCTACGGTCCAGCGGCCGGTTGAGCCAAACCANCTCGCCCACGGGCTCCCCGTCGGCAAGCTCGATCACCCCAAGCTCGGTGTTGGCCAAGGACGCTTCGGCGGTGTCGCGGGCGGTGAATGCTAGGCGCGAGCCGTCCGGCGACCAGGCAGGATTGAAGACGGCGAAGCCAGGGATGTCTACTTTCTGCTGGCTGCCGCCGTACAGGTCAGCGATGTAGAGGTCGCTCTTCAGTGAATAGTCGGGATGGGTTCCCTCGGTGATCGTCGCGACAAAGGCGATGCGATGCGCGTCGGGCGCGAAGTCGGGATCCTCGAAGTCGTAAGGCCCGTCCGTGAGACGCCGCGGCCTCCTGTCCGCGAGGTCGACCACAAAGATCTGCGACCACGCCTCGATGGGGGCGAGCTCTCGCTCGCCCTGGAAATTGAGCCGCGTGATGACAGCGGGTTCCCCCTGCAAGGCGTTCGCGGCCAACCAGTTCCGAATCGCCTCCAGTGAGCCCCACATGGCCGTGTCGGCGGTGGCAAGCGAATCGCTCGTCACAGCCGTGTCCCCCTCGGTCGCCGCCTGCGCCAGTTCCCGGGTCGTCAGCGTGGAAGTGAAGAGGAGCGCCTGGCCATCCGGTGACCAGATCGGGTCCCGGGCACCGTGTTCCAGTTCGGTGAGCTGCCAGGCCTCGCCGCCGTCGGCAGGCAGGATGTAGATCTGCGGTTCCTCGCCGCCGCGATCCGAGACAAACGCGATCCTGCGGGCGTCGGGTGACCAGACGGGGTTGGTGTCGTGCACCTTGCCATGGGTGAACTGCTGTAGCTGATCGCCGTCCGCGCTGGCCACCCAGATGTGACTGTAGTAGGCGTTCTCGGCTGAATCGATTTGGGTCACGACGAAGGCGATATGGCGGCCGTCCCCCGACAGCGCCACCTCGCTCGCCGTGCGAATCTGGTAGAGATCGGTTGCCCGTATGGGGCGCTTGTCCTGAGCGGCCGATTCGGATGGCTGGGCCAGCGCGGCAGTCAGCGCCAGCGCGACCAGGCTCGTGCGACGCAAAGGCCCGAGCGAATCAGCGGCGACCGAGGACATGCAGGTTCCCTTCAGAGAGCCGGACAGGCGCGAGCCCGATCTGGCTGATGCCTGTGCGCGGGGGAGCGATGGATTCTTGCAGCCGCGACCCTGCGGCCGGGCTACTCGATCGGGCAGTAGACGTTCAGGTGTCCGCAACGGCTGCAGTACCAGCCGACCCACTCGGGTGGCAGGCCGGTGTCGCTGCGGAGCAGCGACCGGAAACGGAGGTGCTGGCCGCTGTGGCCCAGCAGTGCGTGGCAGCCTGGAAGCTGACAGCGTACCCGCTGACCGGGGCTGATCTCATCGGGATACAGCCAGTCCCGCAACGCGACCGCGAAAGCCTGCTGGCTGACACGACCTCCGTTCATCCGGTTAACACGATCTCTCATCATCTCGTCGCAAATCTAAGTCCGACACGGCGTTCGCAAAAGGCCACCCCTGAGCGGCTACTCCCCGATGATCTTGAGCACGACTCGCTTCGGCCTGCGACCGTCCCATTCTCCGTAGAAGACGCGCTGCCAGGGGCCCAGGTCGAGCTTACCCTTGGTCACCGGGATGAGCACCTCGTGACCGACGGTGAGATTGCGCAGGTGGGCGGCGCCGTTGTCCTCGCCGGTGCGGTTGTGGAGGTAGTCATCGCCGCGTGCCGGATGCGCTTCCCAGGGAGCGACGTCGCCCTCCAACCAGTCAAGGATGTCCTGGTGGAGGCCAGACTCGTTGTCGTTGACGAACACGGAAGCCGTGATGTGCATGGCGCTGACCAGGCAGAAGCCCTCCTGGATACCGCTCTCAGCCAGTTCGTCCTCCACCCACGGTGTGATGTGGTTGATCTCCTGACTGCGCTTGGTGTTGAAGGTCCGGTATTGGGTGTGCGATTTCAAGCGTCTCACCTCCCTACGGGCTTCTCGGGCCGAGCCCGCGCTCGTGCAGATAGCGGCGGGCCTGTTCGAGACGTGTCGGCAAGGCACGCCTGTGCTCAAGGCACTCTGGCCGCGAGGCGGCACCCCGCTGTGTTAGCGGCCGCGTCGCCTCATGGCGCTCGGATGCTGTCATGCCCTTGCTCGCTCATGGCGAAAAGGAATAGGGCGAGTGGGTTGCGTCGGCTTGAAGACGGGCGATAATCTACGGGCGGCATACTTAGCGGGGAAGGCCGGGCAGGGCTAGACACCCACGAAGATGCGGGGCCCACTCCACACCATTGTCGAGTTTCGGCAGATTCTTTCTTCCCGGTCCCACTGAGGTTCGACCGGAAATCCTCCAGGCGATGCTACAGCCGATCATCGGGCATCGCGGGCCGGAGATGGAGGCGCTCATGCAGCGCGTCGCGCCGCGGCTGCAGGTGCTCTTCCGAACGCGGCGTCCAGTCTACGTCTCCACTTCCTCGGCCACCGGGTTTATGGAAGCGGCCGTGCGCAACTGCGTGCGCCGTCGCGTCCTCACGCTGGTGTGTGGCGCCTTCAGTGAGCGGTTCTACAGAATCGCGCAGGCCTGCGCTAAGCAGGTGGACCGGCTGGATGTGGAGTGGGGCGACGCGAACGAAGCAGCTGCGCTGGCTGAGGCGCTGGCCAGCGGGGTTTACGACGCGGTGACCGTCGTGCATTCGGAGACCTCCACCGGTGTGTTGAACCCCCTCGCGGAACTGGCTGCAACCGTGCGCGAGGTCTCAGCGGAGACGCTCGTTGTGGTCGACTGTGTCACCTCGCTGGGTGCGACGCCGGTGGAAGTAGACGCATGGAGCCTCGATTTCGCGCTCAGCGGGTCGCAGAAAGGCATGGCTCTGCCACCTGGCCTGGCGTTCGCAGTCGCCTCGCAACGGGCATATGACACGTCGCTTGAGATTCCCGGGCGTGGCCTTTACTTCGACTTCGAGGCCTTCGAAAAGGCGGTTGCGAAGCGTCAGACCTCCAACACACCAGCCGTCTCGCTGCTGTTCGCGCTAGATGCGCAGCTGGAACGGATCGAGGCCGAGGGCCTGGAGGCCCGCTGGGCACGCCACCGCGCGATGGCGGAACGCACCTGGCACTGGGTAGACGAGATGCGCGAGGATCACGGCATCGAGTTGAAGCTCTTGGCGCGTGAGGGCCGCAGGTCCCCCTCCGTGAGCTGCGTGGCCGTCCCTGCCGGAGTCAGCGGGGTCGAGGTCGCCCGCCGCCTGGCGGAGCGGGGTTACGCCATCGCGCCGGGATATGGCCGCCTGAAGGAGAGCACGTTCCGCATTGGGCACATGGGTGACCACACGCTGGAGGAGCTCGATGCCCTTCTCGAGACCCTCACCTCGGTGATCCTCGGGATCGTGCAGAAGCGATGAGCCCGGAATCAACGCAGCGCCTCCGCGTCTTGCTGACGGACGAGATCCTGCCCGAGGGGTTGCAGATCCTCCGCGGCTGTGCCGCGCTGGAGGTCGATCTGCGGGCGGGGATCGGCGCCACTGAGCTGAAGTCGATCATCGGCGACTATGACGCCGTGATCTTGCGTGGCCGCACGCAGGTCACCGCTGAGCTCCTCGAGGCGGCGGGCCGGCTCAAGGTGCTGGGCCGGGCGGGGGTCGGCGTGGACAACATCGATCTCAGCGCCGCGTCCCGCCGGGGCATCGTCGTGCTCAACGCGACGGGCGGCAACGTGGTGTCGGTGGCGGAGCACACCCTCGCCCTCATTCTCGCCCTCGTCCGCCACATCGCCCGGGCGGACGCGTCGCTCAAGCGTGGGGCGTGGGAGCGCCGCCGCTTCAGAGGCATTGCGCTATCCGGCAAGACACTCGGTCTGCTGGGTGTCGGTCGCATCGGATCCGAGGTGGCGAAACGCGCGCGGCCCTTCGGGATGCGGGTGGTGGCCTGTGATCCCTATCTATCCCCTGAGCGTGCCGAGCAGCTCGGGATCGAGCTCGTGACGCTGGCGTCGCTCCTGCGTGAGGCCGATGTGGTTTCCGTCCACGCGCCGCTCAGCGAGGAGACACGGGGGCTGATCGGAGCACGCGAGCTGGCGCTGATGAAGCCGACCGCCTATCTGGTCAACGCGGCACGCGGCGGGATCGTCGATGAGAAGGCGCTCGCCGAGGCGCTCAAAGCCGGTGGGCTGGCGGGCGCGGCCCTCGACGTGTTCGAGAAGGAGCCGGTGCCCGCAGATCACCCGTTGCTGAAGTTCGAGAATGTCCTCGCCGTCCCTCACCTGGGCGCCGCCACGCACGAAGCTCAGACCAGCGTCGCCATCGAGATCTGTGAGGCGGTGCGGGATGCGCTCGTGTCCGGCGACCTGCGCGGAGCGGTGAATCTCGCGGAGATCCGAGCACAGGCGACGCAGCAGCCGCACCGCTAGTGCGCCCGGGCACCGGCGCGGCGCGAATGGTTCGCTCGGCCGGGTAGTGTCGAGAAATAGGACAATAAATGGCCGCCCTGGCCTGTTCGGCGATCTTGATGTAGTTTGCAACACAAGCCGAGCGTTGTATCTCCGGTTGGTCCTTGCCTGAACCGCCACCCATCTCGCGCTGACGCCGCGAGTGGGGTGGAGGTCTTCCCATGACACAACGTGGCTTCACCCTGATCGAGCTCCTGGTGGCTATGGCGCTCATGGCACTGCTGGCAGCCATCGCCACCAAGGCCTTGAGCAGCAAGGCCGCAGCCTACAAAGCGGCGCTGCAATCGGATCTGCGCAACCTCGCCTCGGCCGAGGAGGCGTACTTCTGCGTGAACCAGGTCTACGCCAACTCGGTCGATCAACTGAACTTCCAGTCCACCCCCCACGTGCAGGTGACGCTGACGGCCAGCACGCACGGCTGGTCCGCCAAGACGGAGCACGAGGCCAGGGCCGGCTACGCGTGTGCGATGTACTTCGGCTCCGGTGTGACACCCTATGCGCCGGCTACCGAGGAGGGCGAGATGGCCTGCGCGACCGGGGGCGGCGGTGGCTGCTCGGGGCATTAGCTGCGCACGGCACGCCGCGGCCCTTCGTCGTCTGCTATCGCTCCAGCACGCCGTGTCTTCGCAGGATCTCGAGTGTCTCGTCTACGGGTAGTGCCTCGACGGTCCCCCGGTGCCCACTCACCGTGACTGCTTTGAAGAGAGAGTTGTAGACCGCTTCTTCCGTTGCCTCGACGACCGCCTGAAAGAGCGGTGACATCCCCTCGTTGGGCAGGTCGTCCACACCCCGTGGGGCTCTTGGACCGGCGTGTCGCCGCACGGTTTCGGCGGTCGAGAAGGCGATCACGTAGTCGCCGCTGCCGCCTGTGCTGGGCGAGCCGGTGCGGCTGAGCCCATGGGCGACGCGTGAAGCGAGGCGCCTCAGATTGCGGTTGGAGAGCGGCGCATCGGTGGCGACCACGATCATGATCGATCCATCTCCCAGGTCCTCCGGACTCGCCGAGTCCCCCGGCTCCACGTGGTCACGGTACATGTAGCGGCCCAATTCTTTCCCCACCTGCACACCCAGGATCTGCAGGATGCCCCCGAAATTGGATTGGACCAGCACGCCCACGGTCCAGCCTCCCAGGCTTTCGGGCAGCACGCGCGAGCTGGTTCCGATGCCGCCCTTCCAGCCGAAGGCGCTCGTACCCGTGCCCGCGCCGACCGCGCCCTCGTCCACGGGACCCGGACGGGCGGATTCCAGCGCTGCGACGACATGCTCGGGGCGGATGGGACGCGCGCGAATATCATTGAGATACCCGTCGTTCGTCTCGCCGACGACTGGATTGATGGAGCGCACCGTCTCCATCCCCGGTTGGCGGAGCAGGTAGTCGACCAGCGCATCTGCCACCTGCCAGACGCAAAGCGTGCCGGTCAGCGCGATGGGCGTTTCCAGTTCCCCCAGCTCCTGCACCTGGGTCACGCCGAGCAGCTTCCCGTACCCGTTGATCACGTGGATGGCGGCGGGCACCCGCTCGCGATAGAGGTCGCCGGCGTGGGGGAGGATGACCGTGACGCCCGTGCGAATCGAGTCGGCCTCCCATACCGTAGTCTGCCCGACCCGCACTCCTGCGACGTCGGTGATGGCGTTGTGCCGGCCCGGCTGGAAGATGCCCGGCGCGATGCCGACGTCCCGGGCACGGGGCCGATCGCTCTGAGCCGTTGTCTCGGTAGCCATGAGCGTGATGATGATCGGGATTGCGAGCAGGCCGGCAGATCGGGCGCGGCCTGACCGGCGGCATGAATGCGATCGCCTACTCATGCGGATTCATTCGGGTAGCGGTTCAAGGAGACGGCCTCGAGCACGCTCAGCGGCCCAAATGGCCTGCGCGCGCCCGCACGGCTTCGTCCGGCTTCATAGTGATGATGCCGTCGACGCCCCAATCGAGCAACCTGTCAGATGTCCGCCTCTTGATCGACGGTCCCGATGTGGACGGGCCGCGATGCGCTGGCACGAGGGGCTCAGCGGAGAAGTAGCGGTGTGTGGGCGCGGACACCTGCGCTAGTACGTCGGCATGGACGGGTCCACCTCGTCCGACCAGGATACGATGCCGCCCGTCAGATTGAACGCTCTGCGGAAACCCGCGTCCTGCAGCAAGCGCACGGCGTGTGCACTGCGCTCACCGATCCGGCAATAGACGACGATCTCCTGAGTAGCGTCGAGGTGGTTCAGCTGAGCGGGAAGCGTCCCCAGTGGGATGAGTTCGGCTCCCTCCAGATTGCAGATGTCCCACTCGTGGGACTCGCGGACATCGATCAGCCGTATCGGTGCACCGGCATCGAGCCGCGCCTTCAGCTCGCGGGCGCTGATCTGCGGGATCTCGCCCTCGAGTCTGCGCAGGTCCGACTCGGCCTGCGTGACGCCGCAGAACGCGTCGTAGTCAACCAACTCGTGGATGGTCGGGTTCTCACCGCAGATCGGGCACTCGGGATCCCTACGCAACCGCAGTTCGCGGAAGCGCAGCCGCAGAGCGTCGAACAGAAGCAGACGCCCGATGAGCGGTTCGCCCCTGCCGAGGATCAGCTTGATCGTCTCGTTCGCCTGCAGGGCACCGATGATTCCCGGCAGCACGCCGAGCACGCCGCCCTCTGCGCACGGCGGCACTAGGCCGGGCGGTGGCGGCTCACGGTAGAGACAGCGGTAGCACGGCCCTTCCTCGGCGTAGAAGACCGAGAGCTGCCCCTCGAAGCGGAAGATCGATCCGTAGACGTCAGGCTTGTCGAGCAACACGCAGGCGTCGTTGACGAGATAGCGGGTTGGGAAGTTGTCGCTTGCGTCGACGATCACGTCGTAACGGCCCAGGATCTCCAGCGCGTTGTCGGAGCGCAGCCGGACCTGATGGCCCTCGATGGTGATCTCGGGGTTCACGTCGAGCAGGCGGTCCCGCGCCGAGTCCAGCTTCGAGCGTCCTACATCCCTGGTGCCGTGGATGATCTGCCGCTGGAGGTCGCTGAACTCAACGGCGTCGAAGTCTACCAGCCCGATCGTGCCGACGCCTGCAGCGGCCAGATAGAGCGATGCGGGCGAGCCGAGGCCACCAGCCCCAACGAGGAGTACGCGGGCCTGTTTGAGCCTCTTCTGCCCTTCAAGCCCCACCTCCGGCATGACGATGTGCCGGGCGTAGCGTCGGATCTCGTCCGGTGTGAGTTCCACTTGTCCCACTCCAAGCGCGGTGGCAACGGCGCCGGCGATCGAGTGTACGATTTGGATCTCGTCGCCGGGCTTGACGCCGGTCTCCGCCCCACCTTCAAGCTAGCGGATGGCGTGGTCGTTAAAACAGATCTTGACGAAGCTGCGCAGCCGGCCGCCCTCGGCGTAGAGAACGCGCCGCATCGGCGCCTAATGCGCAGTCGGCTCGGGAAAGCGCCTCGCCTAGATTACCGGCATCGATCTCGATCCTGACGATAACGTACACGTACCTGGGTCAAGCGTGTCCGCGGTCGAAGCGTGATCGCTGTGCCGCGGCTCTCACTGTTGGGAACCTGGCGAGCTGTGCGGCGGTTCCCGCCCTACACCTCCACCGCGAGACTGCGGCGTAGGGCCCGCACGTTGTCGGGAATCGAGCCGTGGGAGAACACCGCTGACCCGGCCACCAGTACGGTCGCCCCAGCAGCCACGGCGGCGGGAGCGGTGTCGGGATCGATGCCGCCGTCTACCTCGATCTCGATGCCGGCCAGCCGACCCTCTGCCAGCCGTCGCGCCAGGCGGTTGACTTTGGAGAGAGAGTCGGGGATGAACGACTGCCCACCGAAACCGGGGTTCACGGTCATCACCAGCACCAGATCCACGAACGGGAGAATGTCCATCAGCGTCTCCACGGGGGTGGCCGGGTTGAGCGCGACGCCCGGTCGAGCACCCAGTTCCCGGATCTGCTGGACCGTGCGGTGGAGATGAGGGCACGCCTCTTGGTGGACGGTGAGCCAATCAGCGCCAGCGGTCACGAACTGGCTCAGGTAGCGCTCGGGCTTCTCGATCATCAGGTGGACGTCGAGGGGCAACTTCGTGGCACGCCGCGCCGCCGCCACGACAAGCGGGCCGACCGTGATATTGGGCACGAAGTGGCCATCCATCACGTCCACATGAATCCAGTCGGCGCCTCCCGCTTCACTCGCGGCGATTTGCTCGGCCAGTCGTGAGAAGTCGGCGCTCAGGATGCTTGCCGCGATGCGTGCCATTGCTACGTCTCAGACGACTCCCAGTTTGGCGCCTACCTTCTTCATGGCGGCGAGTACGGCGTCGAGCTGCTCGATCTCGTGCGCCGCCGAGATCTGGCAGCGGATGCGTGCGGTGCCGTGGGGCACGACAGGGTAACCGAAGCCGATCACGAACACCCCTTCGTCCAGCAGCATCTTGCTCATGCGGATCGCTTCGGCCGTTTCCCCTATGATGATCGGTACGATCGGTGTCTCTCCCTCAATGGGCTTGAACCCCGCCTCCAGCAATCTCTCGCGAAAGTACTTCGTGTTCGCCCTCAGCTTCTCGATCAACTCCGGGTGACTGTCCAGGTAGTCGATGGCCGCCAGCGAATGCCCGGCCGTCGCCGGCGGTAGCGCGTTAGAGAACAGCATCGGTCGCGAGCGCTGTGTCAGATAATCCGTCAGCTCGGCGGGCCCGGCGGTGAACCCTCCCGCGGCACCCCCCAGAGCCTTGCCAAGCGTGCTGGTGATGATGGGCACCTTGCCGTGCAGTCCATAGTGCTCCGGCGTCCCACGCCCCGTGGAGCCCAGGACGCCCGTCGCGTGTGAATCGTCGACGGCCACCACGGCGTCATACCTCTCGGCTAGCTCGAGAATATCCGGCAATTTGCAGATGTCACCCTCCATAGAGAAGACGCCATCGGTGATGATGAAGCGATTCCTGGCGTCAGCACTCCCCTGCAACGCCTGTTCGAGTTCCTTCATGTCGGAGTGCTTGTAGATCTTCCGGTTCGAACGGGTCATGCGGACGCCATCGATGATTGAGGCGTGATTCAGCTCGTCGGAGATCAAAACGTCCTCTTCTTCGAGGAACGTGGGCATGAGCCCCATGTTCGCGTTCCAGCAGGAGACGTACGTGAGCGCAGACTCGAGGCCGAGGAAATCGGCGATCTTCTCCTCCAGCTGCCGGTGCAGGGTGAAGGTGCCGCAGATGAATCGCACTGACGACGTCCCGGCACCATATTGCTCGTACGCCGCCCGGCCAGCCTCCACCACCTCGCGCTTGCTGCAGAGGCCCAGGTAGTTGTTGGAGCAAAGGTTGATCACCTCGCCTCCGGTCTCCGCGATCTTGACCACGGCGTCCTGCGGCGAATCGAGGTGGATCAGCTGCTTGTAGACGCCCTGCTCCCGCATCTCCTCGATCTCGGCTTGCAGCCGGCCGAACAGCCCGTGCATCAGAAACCTCCCGTCTCGAGGTTCGGATCCGATCAGCTGGCGGAAGTCCGGTGCTCGCGGCGCCTCTGGATTTGGCGAGCCCGCACGCCCAAGAGCGCGTAGTAAAGAATCGCCGCGCTTCCAAGGATCAGAATCGGAATGAGAACCGCTCCCTCAAGCCCCATCATGCTCTCGTGCTCCGCTGGCTTGTATGTGCATGCCGCCCCACACGAGCGCCCCCAATCGGCCATTCCCGGGACGTTGGCCAACTTGGCTGCCGCCGTGGGGCTGGGCAAGGGCCTTGCGAAACCAGACGCCGCTGGCCGCCCTTTTCCTTTGCCACAGCGAAGCCTAGTTTTATTGAGGGTGGGTTCTCGAGAGCGTTAACGTGAAGGACCGCAGCCGTGAAGCAGCTTACTAATCTCCTGCTATCGGCGTCGCTGCTGCTGGCGGCTCACGCCGCTCAGGCGCAAGAGGACGTGGCCCGCCAGCACATCGAGCGGGGCCTCGCTTTCGCTTCTGCGGGTGACACACTGCTTGCTTTCGCTGAGCTTGAGAGGGCAACCGACGCGGCCCCTTCCCTGGCCGACGCGCACTACCAGCTGGGCCGGCTCTACGGCCATCGCGCAAGCTCGGTCGAAACCGACTTCCGTGATCGGCTGAGGGCCGAGCGGGCCCTGCTTGAGGCGCTTCGGCTCAGGCCGTCCGATCCGCGCTACTTGCTNGAGCTGGCTCGGCTTCGTCTGAAACAGCACATGAAGGTGGACGCTGGCCGTTTGTTCAATCGCGCTCTGTCCGCGGCTGAAGAGCAGGGTGACCCCGACGTCCTGGCGGAGATCCACTTCAACATCGGGTACATCAGGGAACTCGAGTACGAGAGCCAGCGGCATCGGCGCTTTCGCCCGTTCTTCCGTGGACCGCCGGTTACCGAGTTCTACAGGCTGTTCGACGAGCGGCCATCACGCTACGCCGATGCCTATCTGGAGGATGCGCCGGCGATCGAGGATTCGGGTGAGTTGGCGAAGGAGGAGATGCTCGAGCACTTCCGAGCGGCGCTCCGTTACGACCCCAAGCACGTCGCTGCGGCCATCCGATTGATGGGCTATCTGTTCGATGAGCAGCGATTCGCCGAATACCTGGCTCTGGCGCGGAGGCTGCGTTCGGAGCATCCGGAGCGACCGGAGCCGTATCTCTTCATGGGGCTGGGTCTGCATGCTGCTGGTCGGGAAGATGAAGCTGCCGAGGCCTTCGAAGACGGTTTGGTGCGACTCCACGACGACGAGCGTGCAGCGATCGAGAACCTTGCCCCGGTGCTGCAGCGGCGGGCTGCGGAGGACTACCTCGATCTGAGCGAGGATGAGCGGGCCGAGTTCAACTCGCGCTACTGGCAGCTGACGGACCCGCTGTATCTCACGGAGGCGAATGAGCGACGCCTCGAACACGTTGCCCGCGTAGCTTACGCGGATTTGCGATTCGCGGCGCCGGAAGCCGGACTACGCGGCTGGGAGACCGATCGTGGGATCGTCTTCGTGCGGTACGGTGCGCCGGACGACATCGGGGTTTTCGGCCCCGATGTGACGAGTCGTGGGAACCCGTACGCGATCGGGCGGAGGTCGATAATCTGGAGCTACGGTAGGGATGGGCCGGTCTTCATCTTCCAGCAGATGCCCGGCTACCTGGACGCGCGGTTCGCGGGCGACTACGAGTTCATCGCTGAGAGCTACCGGGCCCTTGTCCCCGCGAAGTATGACAACATCCCGTCCATCTCTGAACTGCTGGAATTGCCTGTTCAGATCGCGCGGTTCCGCGGTGAGACGCCGGACGAGGTGGCCGTCGAGATCCATGCGGCGCTGCCGCTGGTTGACCTGGCGCGTGAACTCGATCTGAACAAGGGAGAGCTGGAGGTCGGCCTCTTCTTGTTTGACCGTTATGGTGAGAGCTTCCTGCGGCGCGTGGGCACGGAAGTTGTAGCGTATGCGGAGTCAGCCGAGACGAACGAGTACAGGAGTTGGCGGATTCTGATGCCGCCGGCCGACTTCCTGGTGGCGGCAGTGGAGACGCGGGACGCGGTTACCTGGCGTGCCGCGGCGGCGCGGGACACGTTTAGTGCCTGGGCTTTCTCCGGCGACTCTCTCAGCGTGAGCGACATCTTGGTGGCTGACGCGATCAGACCGCTGGTCGAAGATCCCCGGAAGCGTTTCGATTACGACATCCAAGTCAATCCAGCTTTGGAGTATCTGCCGGGTGAGCCTGTGCACATCTACTACGAGCTGTACGGGCTCGCCAGCGACGCAGAGGGCTTCGCATCATACGACGTGGCCCTGCAGGTGAGGGTGAAGAGGCTTCAGCGTGGTGGACCCATCAGCCAGCTCCTCGGTGCCTTGGCCGACGCCTGGGGGTTCAGTATTGTCGGTGACGACCGGCTCGAGCTGCGGTTCAGCCGCGAGGTGCGGCTGGACGGGCGCGATCGGGTGACGGAGTACCTGGCGTTGGATCCCAAAGAGGTGCCCGCCGGGGAGTATGAGATCAGGCTGCGGGTCTGGGACCGCCTGAGCGAGCAGTTGGCCACCCGAGTACGTGCTTTCGAGGTCACCGAGAAGGAGTAGCCCTATGCCGGCAAAGCTGTTCGGCTCGACATGCGTGCGTCGAACGCTGGCCCTGGCGCTGGCCGTGGCCATACTTGCTGGCCCCACAACGGCTGAGGCGCAAGCGCTCAAGAGGAATCGGCGCTGGTTGTTCGCTGTCGGTGTGGCCCTCGCAGTCGGCGTCTCCGCATACAGCTTCAATGAGGGGAGCACTGTCAATTCGGTTTGTAGCAGTAGGGAATGTGTCGGGATAGTAACAGGCCTCATGGGCGGGGCCGTCGGTTTCCTCATCGGGTTGGAGTTGGATTCGCGGTATGCCCGCCGCATGGCCGCTGGGCCCTCGCTTGAGTACGAGTTCCAGAACGTGCCGCTCGGCCTGGTACCGGACCGCATGAGCGGTTTCATGGGGGGCGCTGCCGTGGTTGGACTTGGCGGTGCCCGCGTCGTGTCGAGGGATGGCGCAGTGCTCAGTCGGGGCTCCGGCGTGCGTGGGATTGAGGACTCGGCTGTCCTGCCGGACCTGGATCTGCTGGTGCTCAGCACCTTCTCGAATTTGATCGGCTTTCCGCTGGAAGATGACTCTGCGCAAGGGCAGGTGGTCGATGAGCGTGGCGGAAGTACACTGGAGGTCTTTGATCGCCGGCTGGCCGTTGCCGGCGCGGACTCGCTCCGCTTGCTTCAGGTACGGAGGCAGGATGACGAGATCTCGCTGGCGCGCATCGGTGCCTTCGAGCAGAGTGATTTTGTCACTGACATAACCTTCAGCGACTTCGGGCGCGTCGGCTGGGTGTTGGCAGGGGATCGTCTCTCCTCTTACAGCCCCCGTCTGGAGAGGCTGGGTGAGGTCGTGTTGCCGGCTGCCGGACGCACTGTACGCGCTGAGGGCAGCCGCTTGGCCGTGGCAGCCGGGACAAGAGGGGTGTTCCTGCTTGACGCGAGGGATCCGCAGGCGCCGCGCGTGGTATCAGAGTATACGGGGATCAGGTTCGCTTATGCTGCGGATCTCGCTGGGGATCTCCTCTACGTCGCCGCTGGACCCGAAGGCATGGCGGTGGTAGACGTGAGCGGATCGGAGCCGCGCGTGATGGGAGTTGCGCGGGAGGTGCGCTTCGTCACCGACGTGGTCGTCGACGACAGCGGGGCAGTCTGGATACTCGATCGGGACAAGCAACTCCTCCAGATCGCCGAGTTGAATCCGGAGCGCGTGGCTGGAGGAACGGACCCGGCTCGCTGACGGCTAGCGAACGTGGATCGATGGCAGTGGAACCGATTGGACAGCGGCTGCGCCAGGAGCGCAGGGTGTGGCGCCTGGGGCTGCTCCTGTCCGTCCTCATTCATCTGAGCCTCCTCCTCCTCTTCCAGACAGGACCGGAGCGACTGACCCCGTACGCGGCCGCGGGCCCGGCGAGTGGTGATGCCCTGGCGGCGCCGGGGGGCGGCAGCACGAGGGCGGTGCTGCTACGGCCACCGGTGGAGATCAGGATACCGCCGCGTCCAGAGACTCCGATAGTGGAACCGGTGCAGTTGCAACCGCAGGAACTCGAGCTCGCGTTCAGTGAGATCGAGCTTCGTGATCCGGGTGAGAGCGAACGTGAGGGCGCAGAGGCGGGCCCCGGTCTCCCCGGCGGCGAGGGGCGCGGCGACGCCGGGAACGCGATGTCCGGCCTGCGCCGGCTCATCCCACCCGTTCCCAGAGGGGTGATCATGGCGCCACTCGATCGGCCGGCTTCCGTGCGCGGGCGCGAGGTGACGGTCTGGGTCTTCATTAATCAGGCGGGCCAGGTGGACAGCGTGCGGCTGGACCCGGCGACACCGGACCGCGGGTATAACGAGAAGCTGACCAGGGAGGCGCGCGATTGGGTCTTCGAGCCTGCACTGCGGGCGGGAAGAGCGGTCGCGACTTGGTATAGCTACACCTGGAAACTGTGATGCAGGGTAGGAAGAACGTCAGGGGGCGAATCCTCTGGGTTGACGACGAGGTCGATCTTCTCCTCCCCCACCGCCTGNTCCTCGAGCAGCGTGGCTACGAAGTGGATACCCTGCCCAACGGTGACGACGCGCTGAGCCAGCTGCGCCGTTGCANCTATGACCTCATTCTCCTGGACGAGCAGATGCCCGGGCGCACCGGCACGGAAATGCTCCAGGAGATCCGCAGTGTCGACTCACGCNTTGCCGTCGTGATGGTTACGAAGAGCGAGGAGGAATCGACGCTCACNGAAGCGATCGTCCGGCACGTCGATGACTACATCGTTAAGCCTACGAGCCCGCGGCAGGTGTTATCTGTTGTGGCGAGAATCTTGGAAGGTCCAGGCCTGCGGCACGAGCAACTGACACGTGATTTCGTACGCGCGTATTCAGACATCCGGGCGCGTATCGATGCGGCGAAAGACTGGCGGGATTGGACCGATGTGCACTCCGAGCTTGTCGATTGGGAGCTCGAGTTGACCGCGTCGGAAGAGCCTGGCCTGGTCGACTCCTTGCTGACACTTGCGGGCGACGCGAGGCGGGGCTTCTCCGACTTCGTCGTCGCGAACTATGGGAGCTGGGTGGCGCGCGGTCGCCAGGAGCGCCCGTACTTGTCCGTCGACGTGGTGCCCCACTTCTTCCTGCCACTCCTGGCCCGCGGGGAGCCTGCTGTGCTGATCGTCGTCGACTGCTTGCGGCTGGATC
>JGI24422J19971_10001267_pt1 | contig 15248 bp, 11 predicted proteins | sample DeeMarSWOR152_54_FD_19971 | JGI IMG/M metagenome (IMG submission 19971) | reverse complement strand
GAAGTAGACTCCTGAGGTGAGCGCGTCCACGTTGAAGCTGTATGAGTGGCTCCCTTCCGAGAAGTAGCCGGAGGGGAGCCGCGAGACCCTCTGGCCGCCGACATTGTACAGGTTGAGCGTGGCCCAGCCGGGAGTCGGTAAGTAGAACGTTCCTTCGACCATTTGGCTCGCCGGATTGGGGAAGGGGTAGCTGAGCGCTACCCCCGGAGAGGCGGCCGTAGTGTCGGCCCCTCCGTTGGGCTCGTTGCCGGGGAAGATGGGGAAGACGCTCATGACCGGCCGATGGTCCGATACGACAGCGTGATAGGCCGCGTACTCGTCATCGAGGCGGAGGGTCTCTGTGAATCCACCCTCGTACGCGCTGGATGCCTCTTCGTCAATCAGCAGATGATCGATCAATGATCCGGTGGAAGGGTACGATGCCCAGCGCGTGTCTCCCGCGAGCGGTGCTGTCATGAAAGAGTAGTTCAATGAGTCCGCGAGAAACAGGTTGAAGACGTTATCCCACGAGGGGTCGTCGAGCTCGTCGTTCCAGTCTCCTGCCACGATGACATCGGGGTCAACGGCCGTCTGTCGCTGTGCATCCAGGTACGCCTTGAGTGTTTCTATTGCCGCCCGCCGTCTCGCTTCGTTATCCTCGCCGCCGCCTGCCTTGAGGTGGAGTACGACGAGATGGAAGTCGAACTCATTTTCTCCGTCGCTGGCCGTCACATAGACCTGAATCGGCGGCCGAGGAAAGGCATAATCGTCTCCTACGAACAGAGACGTCAGCCCAGAAACTGCGATCTGGTCGGCGCGCCAGATCAGGCCGGTCTTTTGGTAGTCCCCCCACGTGTAGGCATCCGGCGACCAGAAACCGTCGTATCCGGGGAGAGAGTACAGGAGAGAACGGAACGCGGCTGTATCCGCGATCTCCTGTACGGCGTACAGATCGATATCGAGATCCTCGACGAGCTGGCGAACGGCTTGCACGGTGGCTTCGCCTTCCCGCGGGAACCACTCGATGTTCCAGGTGACGATCTCGAGTGATGTCTCCTCGCCCCGGGGTGACACGAGCGACGCGCCGACAGCAGCGAGTACAGGGAGCTGGAAGATGAACGTGAGCAGGGCGAGACGGATCCACATGTCGTATCCTTCGGAGCGCAGCCGCCGATGTAGGTGGCGCGCTTCACACTGCCTGTCACCGTCTTTGATTCGAAGGCGGAGGACGCGATCCCTCTGTGGAAGCGGACTACGCCGCGCCCTCCTCGGTATCATCAGCGATAGTAGCGCATCGCTCGAGGCGCTTCAATAGCTTTTTGGCCTCCGACAGGACTCCAGCTGGTTTCGTGAATTCATCCCGCTTCTCTGCTGACACGCCTGATCGGGGCAGAGCCGGGGTCCTTCAACAGAAGGTACGTTTTCCGTATCTCAGATCCTTCCCACTGACTGGCATGTGGGATTGGGCGGAATCGATCCCCCCGAACGGGCAAGAGAGTGAGTCACCGCCGTTTCCACTTCTGTGTCCGTCTTCATCTCTTTTCAGGGGGCACTGACCCGGATGACGCCAGGGATTTCGGGGGTGTCCCACCTTCGTTTCTCCTTGACAGAATGGGGCCGGCAGGGGTAGGATACGCTCCGTTCTGGACGTGGGATAGGAATCGCTGAGAAGAAAGACTGAACAGCCACTGGGGTGAGCATGACCGGCCCCGGTGGCTGTCTTCGTTCAGGCAGCTGCTGTCCCGGGCGCCGGTGTCTGTACGGGCCTACTATCTCTCTGAGCCCGGATGTCTCCTTGTGCGACCGGGAAATCCGTGGGAGCGAGCAATGCTGGCAAGAGTGCACGCGGCGGCGGTCCTCGGGATTGATGGATACATTGTGGAGGTAGAGGTCGATATCTCCCTCGGCCTGCCATCGTTCACCATGGTGGGCCTGCCCACCGCAGTGGTCCGGGAGGCGAAAGAGCGTGTAGCGGCAGCCATCAGGAATGCGGGGCTGCAGCTTCCTCCCCGCCGGGTGACGGTCAATCTCGCCCCGGCGGATGTGCGCAAGGAAGGCCCCGCTTTCGATCTGCCCATAGCCCTCGGCATCCTCGCTGCGGCCGGGGAGCTCGATGCCGGGCGGCTGGAGGAGTTGGTTGTCGTCGGCGAGCTGTCGCTCGATGGAGCGGTGCGGGGAGTCCGCGGCGTGCTTCCGATGTCTCTCGCGGTGAGGGATAGTCCATTTAGCGGACTCGTGTTGCCGCGGGCTAATGTGCGGGAGGCGGCAGTCGTGGATGGTCTGGAGATCTATCCGGTAGAGAGTCTTGTCGAATGCATCGATTTCCTGGCCGGGCGACAGGAGGTGTCGTCGGTCCGCCTCTCGGCCGAACATCTCGTGCGGAGAGCATCGGAGTATCCGATCGATTTCGCCGAGGTGAAAGGTCAGGAGCATGCCAAGCGGGCATTCGAGGTGGCGGCGGCGGGCGGCCACAACATCATTCTCATCGGGCCCCCGGGATCGGGGAAGACGATGCTGGCCCGCCGTCTGGTGACGATACTCCCTGAGATGAGCCTGGAGGAGGCGCTTCAGACCACCAAGGTGCACAGCGTGGCAGGAACCCTTCCGCGGAGCAGGGCGCTCATCGGGACGAGGCCGTTTCGTTCCCCTCACCACTCGGTCTCTGATGTGGGTCTTGTGGGGGGCGGGAGCCATCCCCGTCCCGGTGAGGTGAGTCTCGCTCATAATGGCGTCCTCTTTCTCGATGAGCTGCCTGAGTTCTCGCGCCGCGCGCTCGAGGTGTTGCGCCAGCCCCTCGAGGACGGGGAGGTGACGGTGACACGGGCGGCCCTTTCGCTGACGTTTCCTGCCCGGTTTATGCTGGCGGCAGCGATGAATCCGTGTCCGTGCGGATTCAGCGGCCATCCGACCCGTGAATGCTCCTGCTCTCCCCTCGATATCCAGCGATACCTGGCGAGGATCTCGGGCCCCCTCTTTGACAGGATCGACATCCACATCGAGGTGCCGGCCCTCAGGTACCGCGAACTCGCGGCGCAGGCAGGTGGCGAGTCCAGCCAGGCAATTCGGCTCCGGGTCGATGCCGCGCGGGCGAGGCAGCAGGAGAGGTTCGCGGTGGAAGGGCGCCTCTTCTGCAATGCCCACATGGGACCTCGCGGCGTCAGGCAGTTTTGCCGTATCGATGCCGAGAGCGAATCCCTGTTGCGAGTTGCCGTGGAACGGTTTGGGCTGTCAGGGCGAGCCTATGATCGGATTTTGAAGGTTTCACGAACGATCGCGGATCTTGCGGGGAGTGAGCTGATACGCGCCGAGCATGTCGCGGAGGCGATTCAATATCGCAGCCTCGACCGCTCGGTCTGGTGGTAGAAGTCGGTGTTCGAGAGAATATGGAGGGTCGATGGGACGTGGAGCGTTGGATGGGACGTTGGATGGGACGTTGGATGGGACATGGAGAGTCCTGTTGCACGTGGTGGGTGGCCGGAGCGCGGAAGGTTCGATAGGCACACAGTGTTGTCTGGCGCATGAGGGGTTGGCCGGGACACGAATGGTTCGATGGGATATGAAGCGTTCGATGGGACGCGGGCAGTCCAATAAGGTATGGAGCGTTTGACGGGACCTGGAGGGCCCGATGGGACGTGGCGCGTTCGTTGAGACGTGGAGGGCTCGTTGAGACGCAGATGGTTCCCCGGGGCGTGGATGGTTCGATGGAGCATGGGGGATCTGACGGCGCGTGGGGGGTGGGTGGCGCGCGGAGGGTTCGATAGCGCACGCAGGGTCGTCTCGGCTATGAGTGTTGGCCTGGACGTGGATGGTTCGACGAGACATGAGGCGTTGGCGGGACGTGGATGCTGGTCCGAAGGAGCACGAATGGTTCCCCGGGACATGGAGGGTCCGATGGACCATGAAAGACGGACAGGGCGCGGAGGCGAGCAAAAAGAGGTTGCCTCAGGCATGCGAGTGGAGTAGATTGTGATGGATTCGTCCGACATCCCGGGGCTCCACCGATGCTGCGGAGAGTGGGAGCCCGGGAATCGCAAAGACGATGCCATGCGCCCGGCCAGGCGCGTGTCGTCGAATGGCCGGGCGGCGGAGAATCCAGGAGCGAGGAGGACGCACCGCATGAGAAGGATCGCGCAACTGCTGCGCAGGGTACTACGGGTTCCCTATCGTGGAATGAAGATCGCCGCCGAGCGGAGGTCGACGTCGAGTGCAATGGGAGCAATCAGAGCGAGGAGGAGCGTCCGCGACTACAGCCCGAGACCTGTGTCCGAAGAGCACCTCCGCGAGATACTGGAGGCTGCCCGCCTGGCGCCCCACGGCGGCCCCGTGAAGTGGAAGCTCGGTGTGATCCGGGACCAGAAGGTCAAAGACGAGCTCGCAGAATGCGTCGTCCAGAATGACCTGATTCGCCAGGTGCCTGTCATCATTGCCTGCTGCACCGAGTGTACACCGCTTGAGGAGATGAAGGACGTCGTGCACGGTAAGCTGCGACTGCGGCATGGTGAAGAAGTGTACCAGTGGCTGCGCTCCGTGCCTGCGCGGCTTCGCGACAGCATCTACCAGGACCAGAATGCCATCATCGCTGGTGAGAATCTCGTGATCGCGGCACGCTCGTTGGGACTCGGGACGTGCTGGATCGGTGCCATCAGCATCGACAAGGTGGGTCGTGTCCTTCGGCTGCCCGAGAACTGGCTCTGCCTGTACCTCATCATGGTCGGCCATCCTCTCGGTTGGCCCGTGGAGAAGCGTAAGCGGCCGCTCGACGAGATCGTTTTCTACGATAGATTTTCGTAAGATTTTCGCAGTGTAGTGGGTGTAGATGGAGGTGACCGGATGTCGGCGTTTCTGACTGAGCAGAATCGAGAGTGGCAGACGAAGGCGCGGGACGTGGCGGAGGCGACCGTCCGGCCGCTGGCTGCGAAATACGATCGCTCCCAGACCTATCCTCACGAGATCAGGGAGGGTCTCGCCGGGGCCGGACTGCTGGGAGTGTGGATCGACCGCGAATATGGAGGCGGAGGAGGTTCGCTTCTCGATCTCTGCCTGTGCGTAGAAGAGATCTCTAAGGCGTGTGGCGGCGCGGGGACGATGTACGCGGTGAACGCCCTCGGGTCGCTGCCGATCGTGCTGAGCGGCACCGAAGAACAGAAACAGAAGTACTTGCCCGATATCGCGCAGGGGAAGATCCTGGCGGCATTCGGGCTGTCGGAGAAGTTTGCGGGCACCGACGCGGGAAGCATGCGCACCAGCGCGGTCGAGGACGGCGATGACTTCGTAATCAACGGGGAGAAGAAATGGACGACCAACGCAGGGGCGGCGGACATCTACACGGTCTTCGCGGTCACCGATCCGAGTTCGAGATCGCGTAGAATCAGCGCCTTCATCGTCGAGAAGGAGACGCCCGGATTCGAGATCGGGAAAGAGGAGGACAAGCTGGGCATCCGCTGTGTCCCGGTGCGTGAACTCTACTTCAGAGACTGTCGGGTGCCGCGCGAGCAGATCCTCGGGGGGAAGCTGGGGAGGGGGCTTCTTCAGGCGATGTCGACCATCGATCGGGCGCGCCCGGGTGTCGCGGCGCAGGCTGTCGGGCTGGCACAGGGAGCACTCGAGTATGCGATGTTCTATGCGACACGACGGGAGCAGTTCGGCCAGCCGATCAGTTCGTTTCAGATGATACAGCAGCTCCTTGCTGACATGGCGACGAAGATCGAGGCTGCGCGCCAGCTCCTGTACGCGGCAGCGGCAGCGGTCGATCAGGGGCTATCCGGCACGAGGAAGCTCTCCTCCCAGGCCAAGCTCTTCGCCAGCGACGTTGCGATGGAGGTTACGACGAACGCGGTGCAGGTGTTCGGCGGCTACGGATACATGAAGGACTATCCCATAGAGAAGTATATGAGGGATGCGAAGATAACACAGATCTATGAGGGGACAAATCAGCTCCAGCGGACGGTCATCGCGCACGCTCTCATCAAAGAGGCGAGCCACCTCACCCACCTCGACGCGTACATACCACGTGAGGTCCAACCTTAGACGATCCTCAATTTCCTTGTGGCGATGAAGAGAAAGAGTGCTGCGAAGCAGAGGAGGATGAGTGCGTGCGGGAGGACTGCCGTCACTCCTCCGCCGAAGAAGAAGAGCCGGTGTAGGCCGGCGATCGCCCAGCCGGTGGGGAGGAGACGGGCGATGTATTGCATGTACCGCGGCACGACTTCGATGGGCCACCAGCACCCTCCGAGGGCGGCCATCGCCAGAGTGGTTATGACGCCGGCCCAGGCAGCGCGATCCGGGCTCCTGAAATATGCCCCGAAGACGATGCCGAGTGCGGCCGCAGCCACAACATAGGCCAGGAGGAGGACCGACATCCCGGCCGCCCTCTGCTGAAACAGAGGGAATCGAAACAGAACCACTCCGGCGGCGATGAGAATTGTCGTCTGGAAGATGCCGAGGGCGAGGTGGCCAAGCGTCTTTCCGATGATGATGTCCGACCTCATAACGGGACAGAGGAATGTCCGCGCCAGGACGCCCGTCCTCCTCTCCTCGACCAGAGTAGCTGCTCCTCCCGTGAGCATGGTGAGGAGGATGAACATGACCATCATCCCGGGCAGGATGTGTTCGATGCCGCTCGGGATGATCGGTCTCGGTCCGGCGCCCTCGCTCACAAGCGTCACGCGATCCGGCTGCGCTCGTGCGGTCTGATATCGTTCGAAAAGACCCGGCGGTGAAGTCTCCGCGTCGGCGACGACCGTCTCAGCCACAAGCAGGTCTGCGATCAGGCCAAAGATCGCCTGGTATATCTTCACCTCCGCCAGGTCGGCGCGCAGGTTCCTTTCCCCTCCCTTGACGATGAATTCGAGTTCGGTCTGGCGGCGGAGCGGAATGCTGTCAGAGAGTCCCTCCGGGACCAAAAGATACCTGGTGATCTCGCCAGAAGCCAACAGACTATCAGCCTCTCCTCTGTCACCGATGGATGCGGTCTTGATGTCTTCAGATTCGAGGTCGCCGATGAGTTCCCGGGAGAAAGGACCCCTGTCCTCGTCCACTACAGAGATGATCGTGGGTCGTGGCTCATGGTCGCCGCCCATCATCAGACTGAAGAAGAACGTGAAGACTAGCGGCATCAGCAGCATCCAGAAGAGCGCTTCTTTGTCTCTGATGATGAGTCGAAAGGTCATTCGCGCGATCAGTGTTGATTTCATCGTGTCAATCCATCCCGCCTATCGGAGCGAACAACGCCTATCAGAGAATAGAATGCCATCAGAGCGGACAACGTCGTCGGAGCGAACAACGCCTGTAGGAGCGAAGAATACCATCAGAACGACCAGCGCCATGAGAGTGAACAATGCCTGTAGGAGCGAAGAACGCAATCAGAGCCTACAACGCATATCAGAGCGAACAACGCCATCGGAGCGCACAACGCCGTCGGAGCGAACAACGCCTATCGGAGCGAACAACGCCTATAAGCGCGAAGAATGCCGTCAGAGCGACCAACGCCATGAGAGCGAACAACATCTGTAGGAGCGAAGAACGCAATCAGAGCCTAGAGCGCCTATCGGAGCAAAGAACGCCCATCAGAGCGGACAACGGCTATCAGAGCGAACAACGCCGTCGGAGCGAAGAACGGTATCAGCCCGCAGGACGCCTGAGCTTCCAGAGCATCGCTCTCGAGCCAATAAGAGTAGTCACGATGCCGCATCCCGTGAGGACAACGAGCTCCAAAGCGATGCCGGGAAAGGTCGCTCCCTTCCAGAGCACCTTATCGAATCCCTGCAGTACCCATCCGGCAATGCTGATGTACTTCACTTTTTCCAGTATGGGGGGGAAGAACTGCTGCGGCACAATGCTTCCACCCACCAAGCCCATCAGCATCACAACGATGGTCGAGAGAGTCTGGGCGCTCAGTTCCGTCTTCAGGAACCCGTAGATCATCAGTTCGATCCCTGCGGCGGCGATGAGGTAGCCTATGACGAGGACGAGCAGTTCGGGCAGATTCTCTCCCCAACCGATCTTGAACACGAGCGATCCCAGGCCGGCGAGGACTGCGAACATGACCACCCCGAGGAGCAGGGTCCCCGCCAGCTTCCCCGTGAGAAACGCCAGCATCGACGTAGGGGTCGTCATGATTCTATGCAGAGTCCCGCGATTGTGCTCCCGGATAGTATCCCTGACGGAGAGGTCGGCAAGGAAAAAGAGAGAGAGCGGTATCAGTGCAGGAAAAAAGAGTGCTGAGATCGGGAAGTCGGGTGAGGAGTCGCCTGCGAGCTCTTCGATCTGGAGCGTGACCAGCGGCGGGAAGAGCAGGCCTTCGCACTGTGCGAGAACATCCCCGATGAGAGAACTGATCTCTTGTGTCTGTCCGGCGAAGTCGCCTGTCCCGGTGCCGGTCTGCGCTTCGTGTATCGCCTGGAGCGGTTCTTCGAAGACGAGAGCCCCTTTCGCCACGATGAAGACGACGATGGCCAGGCTCTCTTCGATTATCTCAGGGAGGAACTGCTGGGCGGGATTGCGCACTAATCGGAGCTCGATCGGATGCCCGGCGACGAGGCTATCAGTGAACCCCGCAGGGATGACGAGGAATCCCGATGCCTCGCCCTTATCGATCGCCGCGCGGCCATCCGCCGCTGTCACCTCCTTCACCTCGATCAGGTCGGCCAGCTGTTCCTGCTCCAGAGCCGTCCTGAAGATGTCAGAGCCGAGGCCCTCATCTTCATCTGCCAGGAGAAGCACGGCGCGAGGCATTCCTCCCCTCTCGATTCCACCGAACGAGAGGTGCATGATTCCCCCGATGACGATGGGGAGGAGCAAGATGGGCAGGAGCGACCAGGGATCCCGTGCTCTTCGCGTGAAGTCCTTGACGATGATGAGCCAGCTCCCCCTCAATCTCGTAGCTCCTTTCCCGTCAGGTGGATGAAGAGCGTCTCCAGTGTCGGTTCCTCGACTTCCACCTTTCTGATGCTCGCGCCACGCGAGGTCAGCCGGTCGATGATCAGGGGCAACGCCCCCTTCGCATCATCGACGGAGATCAGCATCTCTTCGGCCTTGACCGTGCCGACTTTGGACCCGGCGATATCTGAGAATGTGCTCGCGAAATCCTCGTCCGGGAAGGAACCGGCGATCTTGACGACATCCTTCTGGCCGGCCTGCATCTTTAGATCGTGCACTGTCCCTTGGACCAAAATCTGTCCCCTATCCATGATCGCAACCCGGTCGCAGAGCGACTCCGCTTCATCCATGTAGTGCGTGGTGTAGAGGACAGTTGTGGAGGCAGATTCTGCCTCGCGGCGGACGACCTCGAGGATGCGGACGCGGCCCTGAGGATCGATCCCCACGGTGGGCTCGTCGAGGATCAGAATCTTCGGCTGGTGGAGAAGTCCGATCGCGAGGTTGAGCCGGCGTTTCATGCCGCCGGAATATCGCTTCACCGGCTCGCGTGCACGCTCACCCAGGCCGACAGTCTCAAGCATGGAGGAGATCCTCTCTCGAAGCCGGGGCCCGCTCAGGCCGTGCAGCCGTCCGAAAAAGGAGAGGTTCTCAGTCGCAGAGAGTTCATCGTACAGAGCGACCTCCTGGGGAACGACGCCGATCATGGCCTTGGCCGCGAGTGGGCTGTGGACGACATCCATTCCGGCAAGCACCACCTTCCCGCGTGAGGGGGTCAGTATGCCGGAGAGAATCGAGACTGTCGTAGATTTGCCCGCACCGTTCGGGCCGAGCAGACCGAAGATTTCGCCTTCTTCGACATCGAAGCTGATGTCGTCGACCGCCACTGTCTCGCCGAAGCTCTTCGACAGGTCTATCACTTCGAGGAGCGCCATCGAAAGATCTCCCCTTTCCTGGTCAGCGTGTGGAGGGGGAAGCCTACACCAGTCTGCGTTGCGTCATTCTAGAGAGGAGGGCGTCTATTGTCAAGACGAACTGCATTCCCTCCTGGTTCCGTTTGTGACGGTTCCATTTCTCCTTGACACGTTCCCCAGACGGGGTACAATCCGTCAACCGCCAACGGTGTGGCGAGCAAGGATGGTGGAATATGTGGAGCGATGAGGAATAGCGACATACCCGAGGGATGGGCGGCGGAGCCCCTGTGGGCACCGCCGCTCTCCGCAGCCGGAGGATGTGCTGCCGACACGGCGCTGAAGAGAGATATTGAAGAGAGACAGGGGGTATGGTGATGGCAGGATCGAGGAAGGCTGTCGATGAGGCCGTGGCGATGCTCGAGGCGGGGGAGATGCCGCCCTGGAAAGTAGAGGGGTACCTCATCGAGGTTCATGGTCTCGCTCCTCCCGAACAATTCGGCCTCGCCGCCGAGGCGAGGAGGCAGTGGATCGCGAAGAGAACCGGAATCGAGTTCCGGCACATCGCTATCCCTGAAACCCCCTACAAGGTGCGCTATGTGTGCGAGCATGATCGCACGACCTTCGAGCTTGATGCCGCCGACACCGATAAGAGATGCACGTTGTGTAGGGGGGCGCTGAAGCCCGCCGACTCCTCGGCGGAGCGGTACGCTCCTCTTGTGAATAACTATGTCGGTGGGACCGAGGACTATTACTCGTTCGCGGGATCGATCCGTCTGACCGGCGACTGTGACGGGGAGTTCCAGATACTGCTGCAGTACGGCACGGGCCTGGGGCCGATCGGTGTGTGCCGCGGGTGCCATATGATTAACAGGTTCGGCGGGGCCAGGGTCAAGGTGGGGCAGCGAGCGAGCGCGAGCAGATGTGTCGGTCTCATCTTTGGGAAGGAGGAGGAGAGGGAGCGGGCCCTCAAGGTCATAGGCGGCGCGATGGGGAGTCTCGAAGACCGGCTGAGAAAGATCTTGGGGAAGTGGGATGGCCAGCCTGCCACTGTCGAGTTCTTCAGGGCCGACGATCCACATTCCTTTTTCCTGTTTGTCGAATTCACCGCGGACTTCGTCAACTATCGGGGTCACGGGGCGATCAGTCAGGCAGTGGGAGCGGTGAAGGAGCTTGTGGACGCAGAACTCCGGAAGCACAGCATCGAGGTCGAGGTGAGTGCGATCGCACAGGGTTATGACGGCGATCTCAAGCCGAGCCCCCGGAACAAGCGGGGGAGATATGCGGCCGCCGAGGTCCACGTCCCCCTTGCCTCATTCGGGAAGTACTTCGAGTGCAGTGCAGAGCGGCTCCTCTCGTTCGTGAGGCTCGATGCGAGCGGCGTGGAGAAGATGGGATGGTTTCACCATACAGGGATGGGGGGAGAGATCATCGCCGGCATGTACAAGGCGACTAAAGTGAATCCCCACTCGCCGCTCGTCTCCTCGTTGGAGCGCATCTACGCCGGTGTGGAGGGTGACGAATTGGTCTATGGAGTGGAACTGCCAAACGTTGAGGCCGGCACTCTATCGTGCAGCGAGGGGCTCATTCCTCCGCCGGGACGCGAGGCGCTCCGCATTATGGGTATCGATACTGCGCGCGAGTTCGCCGCCTGCCTGGCCGCACAGGTGCTGGCAGGTGAGTTCAACCTCTCTCTCGAGATCGCACGCGAACGGCTGTATCGTCCGCGACAGGACTGAACACAGGTCAAAGCTTGACGTCCTTCTCGATCTGCCAGCGCCCGTCGAATTCGCTATTCCAGGCATAGTCGAGTCTGATGACGTCCGCGAATGGGACGAAGATGCGGATGCCGAGTCCGAACCCTGTGAGGAAGTGTTCCTGACTGGGCCTCTGGCTCCAGGTCATGCCGGCGTCGGCGAACAGGGCTGAGGCGACTGAAAAATCGCAAAGTCCAAAGTACGGCAGAGGGAGCTGCTGCTTTTCTACGAGGGGAATGCGATACTCGACAGTCCCGACGACCGAATGTATTCCCTGCGAAACCCCCTGGGGCCATCCGCGGATCGTATTCACACCACCTACCCGTAATTCCAGATATTCCGGCATCGTCCCGCGGCTCAGTTTGGAGGTGAGGCCGATCGCCAGAGTCTGAGGCCCCCAGATCCTTCTGAAGTGTCGGGCGTCGAGTGCGTACGTCGTAGACGCGTAGTCACCGGTGGCCCAGTCGCGCGACTGTGTGGCCGAGAGTTCGAGGAGGCTCCCTGCACTGGGGGAGACACGGAGATCGCGAGAGTCGTACCCGAAGCGCACTGAGGGAGTGAAGAACAGAGCGTCTTCCTCCTCCTCAGACGAGCCGTCGTTGGGCCGACGATGGCGATCCTCGATTCCCGCGTCCAGTCCCACCGAGTGATGCTCGGTGATCCACCGCGTCAGCCCGAGCCCACCCCGGGCGATGGTCTCCTCCCTGGCGTAGAAAGGATCCCGAGTCTCTTCCCAGCCGGCTTTCAGGGAGAGCGAAGTCCGTGTGCTCCCCACCCACGGCGTGTCCCAACTGAGTTCGACGGCCTCTTCCGCCCCCACGCATGCATTCCCCGCCAGTGTCTGGGCCTCTCCCCTGAAGTTGACGTTCTTGCCAGACAGACCGACAGAGATTCCCTCCCTCCAGTCGTCCCTTCCCCTGTCAGGATCCCAGTCGAGAGAGGGGAGGAGATACCAGGAGGGGCGTTCGAGAACCTCCAGCTCGACCGCGACGAACGAGGGATCTTCATTCTGTACCAGGCGGTAGTTGACGTCGGCGAACAGGCCCGTGTTAAGCAGGTGATTGGAGCCTTCTGAGAGCATCTCTTCGCTCAGTTCGTCGCCGGGCTCATAGCGGAGCTCCCTGAGGATAACGAAGTCCTTCGTTCTCTCATTCCCTCTCAGGATGATTCTGTCGATCACCTCCCAGTGCGACACCCCCGTGGGGCCGTGGTCCACACCGAGTGTGCCGAGCACGAGTGCGGAGGCTGCGATGAGGTGGACCAGCACCATCGACTCCTTCCCTTCTGGGCCGGTTGGAGGAACCATGGACTTTGCGTGGAAGTTATCGGCAAGGTATGATGATACATCTATACACCACCACCGCTCTGCGCGCAAGGGCGATTCTGGTGGTACCCGGTGGAGCGAGGAGGCCGGTGCAGGGGGGCCTCGGCGGCACAAAACGACCTGCCCGTGAGGTTCGTCTCACGGGCAGGTCGTTTCTGGGAAAAGCGAGCAGACTCACCAGCTGGCGTTGGACAATCTGCCCCGACCTCTAGAAATTGACATTCGCGGAGGCATTGGCCGCGAGGATCCTGGCCTCGTCCAACGGTAACAGGTAGTTATCGCTGATCTTGACAACCAGCCAGGGATCAGTCGAGCAGAAGCAACTGAAGATGGTGCCCCCGACTTCGAGCATCTCCGGATTGACCCGGTACAGATGACCAGTGTGCCAATCGACGTAGCAGCCCGGAGTCGTGATGTCCTGAATCGTCATGGTCGGCCAGACACCCTTCTTCCACGTGTAGTTGTAGTTGTAGGTCTGGGTGTCGATCTTCTGGGTTTTGGCCATTGCGTTAGCCTCCTTTGCTCACACTTCCTTCGTCCCAACTCTGCTCGCACGCCCAGAATTGTCCGAGGCGCCAAAGACACAGTCGCGTGGACCATGGGCGCCTCGGACCGGCTCTGAGAGAGACAGCCTGAAGGAGCGCAAGAATCGGGCCAAAGTTGAGTACGCCCTGAGGGAAGATGGCGGTATCGCATAACAGTAAATGGGCGAGCAGGTTATCTATATGATGCATGCGCGCTGTCTGCGCCGGTCAGCCGGAAATCGTGCCGGACTTGGGTAGGGTGTTACAGACGTTGGGTAGGGGGCTTCCCGGTGGGCTGGAGTGCCCGGCGGAGTGGTTTGATCAGCGGCTGGGGGTAGTGTCCCCATTCAGGCCTCGAGAGAGGCGGATGGGCAGTTGGACGAAAGGACGCAGATTCCGCACTGAGGGGTGCGTGCCTTGCACACGGTCCGGCCGTGCTCGATCAGCATGTACGAGAACTGAATCCAGTCTTCTTCTGGCACAAGCGACATGAGATTCTGCTCCACCTTCTCAGGATCCTTTTCTCGGGAGAGGTCGAGGCGTTTCGCCAGGCGGTGAACGTGCGTGTCGACGACGATGCCAGCAGTCTTGCCAAACGCAGTCCCGAGTACGACATTGGCGGTCTTCCGCGCGACCCCGGGAAGTTCGACGAGCGCCTCCATCGTGTTGGGCACCTCTCCGTGGTGGCGTTCGACGAGCGCTGCACTCGCCGCCTGTATGTGCTTCGTCTTATTCCGGTAGAACCCGGTCGACCTGATCTCGTTCTCGAGTTGATGCGGATCGGCAGAGACGAAGTCGCAGGCGCTCCGATACTTCGCAAAGAGCCCCCTGGTCACCTGATTGACACGCTCGTCGGTGCATTGGGCCGAGAGTATCGTCGCGACAAGGAGTTCGAGTGGAGATGAGTGATGGAGCGCGCAGCGGGCGTCTGGATAGGCCTGCTTCAAGGCGCGAACGATTCTCCCCGCTCGCGCGCGCTTATCGGCGAAGCGCTCTGGCATGGCTATGAGTCCTGTGTATGAGCCGTTCGTGAGGGAGAACTGTCCGGGGGGAGACCTCCGCACACTCTTCTCGTTGCTCGACAAATCACCCACAACGTGCTAGATTCAATCGTTGTCCCCACAATACCGTCGGGACTCGAATGTATCAGTCGTCGAGATCGACCTGCACAATCACCCGTCACCGTGGCAGTGCTACTACATCGGAGCCTCCATGATGGAGCACCGAAATGGTGAAGTCAAGTCAAAACGGCCGGCGTGGCAGGACTCTGTCCTCATTGCCTCGCTGGTCCTCATCGCGGTGGCACTCGTGGCGGGGCTCACGCCGTTCGCTCAGCTGTGGGGAATAAACCATCTGTCCTATGTACCGATGCTGACAGTCGTCGTGTTGGTCGTCCTGTCGGCGGCCCTGCAGTGCCCGCCCGCGCAGCGGCTCGCGTTGGCGCTGGGAAAGCCGGCCGCGTCCTGGATCGATCGTCGTCGGTCCCCTCGACTGAAAAGGGGATGGTACCTCATCCCACTCTGCTCCTTTCCCCTGCTGTGGGGGTTCCGTTCCCGGACATATCTCCAGGGCGACGGGATGCTGCTGACGCAGGCCCTTCAGCTGGGTCAATCGTTCAGGTGGACTGAGCCGCTCAGCCACTATCTCTATACGAGCGCGTTCGCTCTCGGTAATCGGATCTGGGGGCAGAATCCTGTTCTCGTCTACCAGGCAATCAACTGTGTGGCCGGAGTCCTGTTCGTCGGATTGGCGCTTCTCATCGGCCGCGATCTCGCCAGACAGTCAGCCGCGCGGGTCTTCATCTTCTGCTGTCTCGTTGCGCCGGGGGCCACAGCGCTATATTTCGGATACGTGGAGAACTACTCACTCTTCTATCTCG
>JGI24422J19971_10001265_pt1 | contig 15259 bp, 19 predicted proteins | sample DeeMarSWOR152_54_FD_19971 | JGI IMG/M metagenome (IMG submission 19971) | reverse complement strand
CACCGATATACTGTCGTCGGATGGACACCGACCTTAGCAGCAATGGTTTTCACATCCATAACAACTTCGTCATCTAGTTCTACTTCAGTCGCCATCTCGTATGCATCAATTAGATTTCCTAATAATGGAACAGGGATTAAGGTGGAATGAGTTGTAGCAATTTCAGCTTTTCGTGATTGTGATCCTGTTTGTTGAACTCTGTAGGGTAAATCAACTAAAAACTCACCTACTTGTAATTCTGAAACAGGTTTAGCTTCAACTCCTCGCCTAGTTCTTACAAACACGGAATGATTGCCAGTTGCCCTAATTGTTCCTCCAGTGAATTGAATTTCATATATTTCGTTTACTTTGTGTCTGAAGACGCCTTTCACAGACTTGAACTCAGCACACTCAAAATGGATGTTTCCAAAATTATTGTCAGGTGTTCGAGATTTGAACCCAAGCGTATAAACTCCATCAACTGTTTTTTCAACGTCAGCCTCTCCGTGCTCATAAAATGAATCAACGTATTCTCCTATAGGAACTAGTCTAGTTCCCTGTGAATCTTTTATTAGAATTGGTGTATCACCTGTAACACTCGCACCGATGACTATGACTTGTCCGCGTTGTTGGAGTCCGTCCATGACGGCAAGGAGTTGAGCGACAACGCGTCGTTCAACTTCTCCAATTACTTCTTCACGTTTTGGTGCGATGGCATCAAGTTCATCAATGAATATGATGCTGGGTGCGTTTTTTTCGGCCTCGTCAAAAATCTGGCGAAGGCGTTTCTCAGACTCACCATAAAATTTGCTCATTATTTCGGGTCCGTTTATGGAGATGAAGTGGGCTTCGGATTCATTGGCAACCGCTTGTGCAAGTAAGGTTTTACCGCAGCCGGGAGGTCCGAATAATAAGACGCCCTTGGGTGGGTTAATGCCTAATCGTGCAAAGAGTTCTGGGTGTTTGAGTGGAAGCTCGACCATCTCACGAATTCGTTGGATTTCGTGATCCAATCCGCCGATTTCTTCGTAGGTGATTAGGGGTACACCGACATCGAGTTCTTTGGGCGGTTCACTGAGAATGGTGATTTGAGTATTGAGGGCAATTAAGACTACACCAGTTGGGCGAGAGCGCCTGACGAGAAACCGTACAGGTCGTCCAAGAATCGAAACATGGACTGTATCGTCTTTTACTACAGGACAGTTGAGTAATTTTTGTTTGACAAAATCATCGAAGTCTTTAACGGGAAATCTCATCTCAAGAGGGGCAAGAGTTACAGATAGTCCGGGTCGCTCTTGAACAGGATAAACTGAGAGATTTTCTTCTAAACTGACGCCAGCGTTGCGACGCATGCGACCATCCATTCGAATAATGCTTTGCCCTTCATCTTGGGGATAAGCAGGCCATACGATGCCGGCGGTTTGTTTTCGCCCTTTGATTCCGAGGATGTCACCGGTTTGAACTCCAAGTTTTTCCATTGTCGAGGAGTCGATGCGAATGATGAAGCGTCCTGCATCACGTTCATGTGCTTTCTTTACACGAAGTGTGACTGATTTTCCGGGTGGGGATTGATCTTCTGCCACTGTTAGTCTCCACACTATGAAAAGGTACAAACACATAAAAAACTGTCAGAACTGTCATTCTCTAACGATTAGAGATTGAGTGATTATAAGAGACTGACTGCTTCAATCTCAATCTGGCTAACGCCAGGTATGTTCCTAACAATTTCTTCAACCACGTCAGTTCCTCCAGCTTCATCATCAACGATGAACCGGAGTCGTAAAGCGTATAGAGGACCAAAGATGGGAATTTCCTCCCAAGCTTCAATATGCACTTTCTCTTTGAGAGTTTGATCGATTTGTTGGCGTAATTCACCGATTGGTGCGTTCGCGTCTTCAGGTGTGATTTTCATGATGGCAATAACCTTTCCCATGGAAGAATCCCTCAATAGTATAATCTCTGAAAAGTAACCATTTGTTTAGGGCCCTTTGAAATTACACGCTGGACATGTGTAAGCATTGGCAAACTCCCGGCACTTCTGGCAACGACGAATTGTGTAGTTTCCACATGCGGGGCATGTAAATTGGACTGAATTTTCTCGGGGTGTGATTAGACCCCCACAGCATGAGCAGAATGAGGTTTTGGTTTCACTCATGTTAAATCGCCTTCATTGTAAAAGGGCGTGGTTCAGAAGGATGCTAATAGGCTTCTTAAATTTTGTTCACTATCACACTAATTTTCGCTAGATTGGTTTTTTCTTGATTGCACGCCGCTTGAGGGGTGTGCCACAAACAGGACAGGGCTCATCTTTTGACATATCTGGAGCTTTATGGCCACACGCTGAGCAATAGGTTTCCCATTGAATAACTTCACGGATTCTAGGCTGGTTTGCACCTCGAAATTCGAGAGAAAGGCTCTGTGCAACATTTTGAATAGAATAATCATCAGTGACTAGCACGGGATGCCCATTTTGGCTGGTTAAATCTAAGGCTAGGGCTAGCAGCTCTATATCGGGATCAGATAGATTATCCAAATCTCCCAATTGTTTTGCCACCTCTCTTACTTTTCGCAGTGATATCTGTGTTGGTTCTAAGATGCAGAGTTTTTGTGCACTGAGTAGCATGTCAACCGTTTCTTTCAACCCTTTTTGCCGCATTTCTTTTTCAAGAAGGGGAGTAGTGGCCAGTTGAATGTCTTCGGCGGCATATTGGATTCGATTGAATATTGCGGAGGTGTCAATTACAAAGATTAGGGGTTTTTTCTGAGGCATTCTAGCACCCCAGTAGTTTCCCTTGTAAACGGGCGTAGAAGCGAGATGACCGGCGAAGAATGCGGAGAGAGGATTCGGAATGTTTCACTGTGATTGGGATGTTTTGGTTGACCTCGGTTGAGTATTCACCATCGATGTAGAGATTGGCAACTCGTCCAAGTTGGACTTTAATTGTGGTAGTGGTTGGAACGATGAGGGGGAGGAAACTATGCCGTAGAGGGGCTACAGCGAAGAGTAGTATGCCATCAAGATGAAGGTCTAAGATTGGTCCTCCCAAGGATAGGGTGTGTCCGGTAGAACCCATAGGTGTTGCAATTAGAAACCCATTAGCACGAAATTCAAATTCAGTGCTTTTGTTAAGTTGAACCGTTATCAAGGTTGGGCGTCCTTGATTTATGGGAAAAAGAGCCGCTTCATTTGCTGCATCTGGGAGGCGTTTTTTCTTTAACCAGACTCCAAGCCGCAAAGTTTCTTGGATTGCTAATTGCCCTGCTAACACTTGATCGAGAAGATCCTCAACTTCCTGAATTTCACATTCGGAAAGAAATCCAAAGGATTCGAGATTTACGGGAAGAAGTGGGATATCTGAAGGTAAATGTTGCGCTGCGTAGAGGGTTGTCCCATCTCCTCCAAGGGTTATGACCACGTCCGCTTTCATCTCTTTGATTGGACGGGCTAATTCTGGGCGCTTAAGAGCTTTGGCTAAATGTGGCGGGATGACCACTGTGCGTTTTTTCGTTTCTAGATATGCTAGAATTTGTTGGGAAAACTGAACACCTGATTTGAAGTCCGGACGAGTTAAGAGACCTACGATTTTCAACTTGATAGCCTCCTCTATGTGTGGAGAGATACTCTTATTAGGACTTTTTCTCGGTAGCCTAAAAGTTTAAGTGACCGCTATTGTGTATTCGGGGAAGGTGGCAGAAGATGTCGCACAAAGTTGTCGAAGCTGGTAGCTTAAAGATTGGTCGGTATCTCGTTATCGAAGGAGAACCCTACAGGGTAGTGAGTATTGAGAAGAGCAAATCTGGGAAGCATGGTCATGCTAAGGCCCGCATTACTGCTGTTGGGATTTTTGATGGCTCGAAAAAGAGCATTGTTCTTCCTACAGATACCAAAGTGGATGCACCTGTCATCGATAAACGCCTAGCCCAAGTCAACTACATCACAGATTCTTCACCTCCAATGTTAGGATTGATGGACATGGAGAGCTACGAAAGCTTCGAAGTAGCTATGCCAGATCCAGAGGACTTTGAGGGAAAGGTCGAGCAGGGCATCCAAATTGAATACTGGATAGTGCTTGGCCGCCGGAAACTCGTGAGACGTCGATAGATTCTGAGATCTTGATTGAATAATCGAACCTGGTTTTTANAAAATGGCGCGTCGATACGTCAAACAGATGAAAATCACGAAAGGAATGACTATTGGCGAATTAATGAAGCAGTTCCAACAAGCTGGAGTCTTGGGAGCCGGACGGTTAGCCCGGGCTACACATATCGTACGTAATCTTTTCGAATCTCCGGATTATCTAGTGTTTCTAGCGATGGCAGGACCCATGATTCCTGGCGGGTTGCGAGAAATCATTGCAGGACTTGTGCAGACAAAGCGCATTCATGTGATTGTAACTAGTGGTGCGAATGTTGTCCATGATATTCTTGAAGCAATAGGAGGGCATCATGTAAAGGGAACGTTACAGGCAGATGACCGAGAGCTCGCTGAGCAACAGCTGGGACGCGCAGGTGATGTTTTCATAGAAACGGCGGGTTTTGAGAAATTTGAAACCACCATCCATTCGATTCTCGATAAAATCTCTGAGCCGCAACGCAGTGAAGGGATTTCTCCCTCCGAACTCATTCGAATCATTGGAGAAAATATTGTGGATCTGCACTCTTTTGTGCATCAGGCATATTTACAAAATGTCCCGATTTTTTGCCCCGGTATTCTTGATTCCATGCTTGGTCTTCATATTGCCCTCTTTAATCAAATGAAACCCTTGAAACTCAACGGGCTCAAAGATATGCAAATCCTCTATGACCAGGTACATGAAGCAAAACAGATAGGCGCAATTATTCTGGGTGGCGGACTGCCCAAACATTTCACCTTAGGTGCAAATATTTTGCGTGGTGGATTAAATAGTGCAGTCCAAATAACCACAGCACGCGAAGAGGATGGGAGCTTAAGTGGTGCCAAACTAAGAGAAGGCATTTCATGGGGGAAGGTCGAAGCCACCGCCACCTTTGAGACCGTGATTGGTGATGCTACTCTATTATTTCCGCTTCTTATTGGAGCGGTGTTGGAACAGCTCGATTCAGATTAGAAAGAATTAATATGGCGTGTTGGGTTATCCGAGCAGTAATCATTCGAAGTAGGAAATGAATATGGTCTTAGGAAAATTAGGTTCTTCGCTTCACAAAGCGGTTCAAAAGCTCTTAAGGTCATCCATAGTTGATGAAAAGGCAGTCAAAGAGCTTGTGAAAGATTTACAGCGAGCCCTTCTCCAAGCTGACGTCAACGTCCACCTTGTCATGGATCTTACAAAGCGCATTGAATCACGGTCGTTGAAAGATGACATTGCTCCTGGTGTCTCTCGACGGGAATACGTTGTGAAAGTCGTGTACGAGGAGATAACAGACATCTTGGGTCAGAAAGTCGTTCCTTTGACCCTCACACCTAACAAATCCAATATCTATCTCGTTGTTGGTATCCAAGGTAGTGGAAAAACAACAAATATTGTCAAGCTGGCTAAGTTACTCAAAAAAGAAGGACACAGTGTCGGTATCGTTGCTGCTGACACATTCCGTGCGGGCGCTTATGACCAATTACAACAGCTTTCTGAACGAGCGGATGTTCCGTGTTTTGGTGACCCAAAGGAGAAAGAATCCATCACGATTGCGAAAAGAGGCGTGAAACATTACAAATCAAAGAAAACTGAAATTATTTTGGTCGATACAGCTGGTCGACATAAAGAAGAGAAAGGTCTCATTCGTGAAATGAAACAGATTGCCAAGACCGTAAAACCAGACGAGATTATTCTAGTTGTCGACGGAACATTGGGTCAACAAGCGTCAACTCAAGCTGAAGCCTTCAACGCCGCCACCCCGATTGGATCCATAATTGTAACAAAACTTGATGGATCCGCCCGCGGAGGAGGTGCCCTTTCCGCCGTTGCGGCAACCGGAGCACCCATCAAATACATTGGCACCGGCGAGAAAGTAAATGACTTAGAAAAATTCGAACCCAAGAAATTTGTTGGACAACTCTTGGGCATGGCGGACTTCGAATCTCTACTTAAGAAAGTAGAAGANGCCGAAGCAATGCCAGACAAGGATTTGGCGAAAGCGTTACTTTCCGGGAAATTTTCATTGAAGGATATGATGGCCCAAATGGATGCCATGGGTAACGTGGGATCCATTGGTAAAATTCTCCAAATGCTGGGATTAGGGTATAAAGTTCCTGAAGAAATGCAAGATGTTGCCACAGAAAACTTAGAGAAATGGAAGGTTATCATGAAATCCATGACTGATGAGGAACTAGAAAATCCCAAACTCATCCGAGGATCTCGCACTCAACGAATTGCCCGAGGATCAGGCACTCAACCAAAGGACATCAAAGAACTCTTGAAACAGTACAGCCAATCCAAGAAATTCATAAAACAAATCCGAAAACGCCGTGGAGGTCTCCGAATTCCTGGAATGCCCGGAGCCATAGGCGACCAAAAATTACCGCGAGGAAGCCGCTAGTTGCCCCTCCTGCACATAATCCTTGAATCCCCTGCCCTTTATGAAGTAACAAAAACAGAAGTAGATATCGGCGCAATCACTAAACCATATGTTGACATTGCCCATTGCATCCGCGCAGGTTTTTGTGTGTCTCATGCACTCCGAAAATGGGTGCGAATATCAATTGGTTTTACACAACTGGGTCCGTTAACTATGACCCTTGACCCGAACACAATTCGATATCTGGGAACAGATGAACGATCAATCTTACATGTGATATTACGCGGACAAGAAGCCTTTCGAAAACCGAGAACTAAGATTCCCCATGGTGTGACCCTTTCAGATAAACTAGCTCTCGAAGTTCTTTCGAATGAAACTCGTGACGAGGTAAAGCTTCTGGTTCCCGGCGAGAGCTCAACATGGCAAAAATTGGTCACCTCGGTTGATAAACTGGTGATGTACTGCCCCCTTTCCAAAGAATGGGAACAGAAAGACTTGGCAACCTATAACCCAGATTTTTATTCAAAANACCTTCACCGNGACTTNGCCATTCTTGAAGTGGTTCATGCCATTGATTCAGCCGAAATTGGACTGCAGAAAGACTGAAAAAGTTGCAGAGTTGTCCTTGGCTTGATGACTTTAGGTAAAACGATTACTAGTGCAAAACGAATTCTTCGCAAGTACACCATTTGTGATTGGTGTTTAGGTAGACAATTTGCTATGCAAGGCTACGGATTAACCAACAAGGATCGAGGACTAGCACTGAAAACGCTCCTACTGATGACAGGCACTGAGACATATCATGACAATCCTAAGCAGGGCTTAACTCTCATTCGACACTTAGTAGAACATGGCCAGTATCAACCAGCCAGAGAATTTCTCCTCAAGGAAGGAATAACTGATATCAAACCCAGCCAAGTTTGTGATATCTGTCAGGGCGTAATGGATCGGCTTCCTGAAGCAGCACAGGCAGCAATTCAAAGCCTCCAAGACTGGGAAATTTCCTCACTTCTTATCGGAACCCGAATTGACCCAACTATTATTGAAAATGAGGAGCAGTTGAGAAGTGAACTACAAATTGATTCAGGTGAACCCATCAAGGCTGAATTGAATCGAGAAATTGGGAAACTAGTCACCGAAGAAAAGGGTATAGACGTTGATTTCGAATCTCCAGACGTTGTTGCCTTAATTCAGATTCCTAAATTTTCTGTTGATTTGGAAGTACATTCTCTGTTTATCTACGGTCGGTACCAGAAACTCAAACGGGGAATTCCTCAAACGCGTTGGCCTTGCCGGGAATGTGGCGGAAAAGGGTGTCAACGGTGTAAAAACACTGGGAAAATGTACGCAGAATCAGTAGAAGAACTCATTGCACCTGTTCTCCTCGAACTCACTCAAGGCAAAGATGTGAAATTCCATGGAGCAGGTCGCGAGGACATTGATGCCCTTATGCTTGGAAGTGGGCGTCCCTTTGTCATTGAAATTCTTAGCCCTCACACACGAACCATTGACTTGCAAAAAGCCATTAAACGGATTAACAAGTCAACCAAGGGAAAGGTGAAAGTTAGTAATTTGCGCTTTGCTAACAAAGATGTTGTAAAACACGTGAAGGGAGGCGCTACGACTTCCAAAAAGGTTTATAAGGCGCTTGTCTATGTGGAGTCGCCCATCCGCCAAGACACGCTGCAAACGCTCCAGAGTGTATCCTTACCCCTAGAGGTAAACCAACGAACACCGCACCGCGTCCTGCACCGTCGCGCTAACCGAACTCGGAAGAAACGGATACATACCTTAGAAATTGTACCCGTTAGCTCCAAATCCTTTGAACTAACCATCAGTTGTCAGGGTGGTTTATATGTCAAAGAATTTATATCGGGCGATGAGGGACGCACTGTACCAAGTATTGCAGAACTCCTGGGAACACCAGCTGTTTGTAAACAGTTAGATGTCGTAACGGTAGAAATTGAGGAGGACCAATTACCATGGTAAAACGATCTCACGGTTATCGTGTCGGTAGCCGGAAAATGATGACAAAAAAAGTCCGCGAACGTGGCCTGCCTAGTCTTGGGAAGTTGCTACGAATCTACGAAGAAGACGAACGAGTCGACATCATAATTGACCCATCTATTCATGGTGGTCAACCTCATCGTCGATACCATGGTCGAGTTGGGATTATTCGAGGACGTCGTGGTCATTCCTATGAAGTGGAAACCACACTAGGAAAGAAGGTTAAACTACTAATTATTCGTCCCGAGCATTTACGACCAAGTGGTGGTCAACCGAAATAATCCGGTTGGGGGGTCCAGTATGAGTAAAGAAGTCATCGAATCAGAACCGCTTACATTGGCAGAGGTCAAGAGCACACTAACGAAGCGGGGGAAGAAAGCTGAATTAAGTTACATTCAGCGAGTTACCTTAGATCATACTGTCAAGTTTTCTTCAATTTCCGCCCGCAGTGCAAGATCTCTTGTTAAAAAGCTTAAGAGCAAGTACGATATGGAGGAGCCGTTAGCTATTCAACTAGTTGATATTGCTCCCTCAACAACGGACGAACTTGCTGCTTTTCTTGCCAGAGCACCTCAGACTTATTCCGCTGATCAGATTTCCGAGATTTTAGAGCTTCTTGAAGCAGCCAAACCGAAGGAGGCAGCGAAGAAAAAGAAGAAGTCCTAGGTAATAAACGGGAAAAGAGATAAACCCGCTGAACCTTCCTTTACATTATTTTAGAGAGGTAAAACAATGTCAACACGTCCCCCCACGAAGAAGTTTGAAGAATATGCATATGTCTTAGACCATTTACCGCGTGGGTACCCAGATGACACACGACCGATCTTCAAAAAGGAACCCATCGTCCAAGCCGTTGGTGACACTATTTCACCCTCCTTGAACTGGTTCCACGTAAGGGGGCACGATTCGACCCACAAGAATCTATCTTCATTGGACGTGATCGACGCGATAAAATTGACCACGTGAAACGCCGCATCACCTTCGAAGTGTTAACGGCATCTTCTCGAAGTGAGCTCCCCTTTGTTATTGAAAAGCTTGTAGAAAGGTCGGAGCAGCGGTTCGTAGACTTCTTCAACAATGCTCGACCTCTAACAACCCGAATGCATAGCCTTGAACTTCTCCCGGGCATCGGTAAGAAACTTATGTGGGATCTATTAGAAGAACGCCGCAAAGCGCCTTTCACTAGCTTCCANGATGTCGCAGATAGAACCCAAATCCGCAATCCCAAGGAACTAATCGTGAAGCGTATCCTTATTGAATTGGGTGGTGAAGACAAATACAACCTCTTCACCCGAAAACCTGTTGCAGAAAAGGAACAAGGTCGAAGTTAATCGGAGCCTTAATAGCATCAACACCGCTCTTTTTGATTGACAAAAGCTAAGAAGCCATCTGAAAAAAAACTCATTGCACTTCCAGGATTGTATGAAAGATGACCCCGGGAACACTTCTCACCCGGACCCAACAGTGGCTGAAGACGCATAATGTCCTAGTGTCAAAAAGACTAGGTCAACATTTCCTCATTAACGAAAGAGTACTAGAACGTATTATTCAGGCAGCCGACCTCTCCCTGGATGACCGAATCCTAGAAGTTGGAACAGGAAACGGAATTTTAACACAGGCATTAGCCGATCACGTACTCCAGGTTTACACGATTGAAAAAGATGTGAAACTTTTTCGGATTCTTTCTCAGGAACTAGAATCAAATCAACGCATTAAGGTAATTCCAGGCGATGCCGTGAAAATCGAATGGCCGCAAAGTGACAAACTCATCGCCAATCTTCCATACAGTATTTCCTCACCTGTGTTATTCAAGTTCTTTGAGTCAAATATCCCTATGGCTGTTTTAATGCTTCAAAAGGAATTTGGAGAACGTCTAACAGCAACACCTGGATCGAAACAATATGGAAGATTAACTGTGATGGCAGCATATTATGCAGCAGTGGAATTGTTAGAGTTGGTTACCCCTGAATCGTTCTACCCGCCCCCAGAAGTATCATCTGCACTCGTTCGAATTCACCGACGTTCACAACCTACATTCCCTGTAAAAGATGTGAGTCTGTTTGGACAAATCACGACCGTGCTTTTTAACCAACGAAGAAAAAAGATTCGAACACCTTTGAAGTCCTTCTTAGGTCAAAATGATTTTCAACAATTACAGGAAAAAATTCCGTGGCTAGAGCAACGAGTGGAAGAGCTGGAACCAGACAAGATAGCAGAGATTTCGAACATCATCTATGAGGACCGGCAGGTATGAGTCCTTCAGCAGCGTTTTATGAAGATGTCTGGGTCGTTGTAGATGACGGAGTCTATGAACCGTCTGATGACACGTTCATGCTTTGTGCGAATCTTGGTATTGCTCTTGGTGACACAATGTTAGAAGTGGGGACGGGTTGTGGGCTCGTAGCCATTGTTGCCGCAAAAGCAGGGGCACAGGTGGTTGCAACGGATCAATCTGACCTTGCGGTTCAAAACGCGAAGAAAAATGTTGCGCTTCATAATCTTGACTCCTTGGTCGAGATACGCCAAGGAAATCTCTTTGACCCGATTCACTCGGATGAAAAATTTTCTTTACTGACCTTTAACCCACCTTATCTTCCCGGCACAAAGGCCGATACCGCTTTTGATCCAGCATGGTCTGGTGGTGAGAAAGGCTATGAAATCACTGAGAAATTCATTGCTCAATGTTCACGCTACCTTCATGCAGATGGAAGATTACTATTAATTCAGTCTTCACTCTCCGAACCAGAACACATTCGAACTCAGCTGAAACAACAATTCCACTCCGTCCAAGTGAAAGAGGAGAAGGCATTTTTCTTTGAGCGTTTACTATTATTCTTAGCACGTAAACCGATACAACAACCCTAATTGAACACAATGCTTTAGAAGTCATTGATGCTGAATGAAAAGCGGGTGGTTCCTTGCCAGTAAACTTAACTGCGGAAGCAAAAGCGGCGATGAACGCCTATGAAGAGGCAACCATCCTAGAAGATCGAATAGCGAAGCTTGAAAAATTCATATCACTTATCCCCAAACATAAATCCTCAGAAAAAATGGTCGCACATTACCGCCATCGACTAACAGTCCTACGCCAGGAACAAGAAGAGCGACGTGCACGACGAAAAATGGCAAAGGGAGGACCAACCTACTCTATAGCCAAAGAGGGTGCAGGACAAGTAGTATTAGTCGGGTTAACTAGTTCAGGGAAAAGCGCTCTTCTCAATCGGTTAACTGGTGCAAAAGCAAAAATTGGCGATTATGAATTTACTACCCAACTGCCAGAACCAGGCGTTTTCAAATATGGCGGAACTGATATTCAAATCATCGAGATGCCTGCGTTATTTGAGGGAATGGACGACAGTAGTGTAGGTCGTCAAATATTGGGAGGCGTTCGAAACGCGGATCTTGTAGTACTAGTTATCGATCTTTCTAAACCCCCTCTACCCCAAGTAGAGTTCTTGGTGAGCACTTTAGAAAAGGCGCGAATTAAACTCAATAAGGACCCACCACCCATTCGTTTTGCGAAGACCGGGAGTGGTGGAATTCATATTATTGGAGGCACTAACTTCCAAGAGGATCCAGAACTTATTCGACAACTCCTTCGTCGACGGCGAATTCACAATTGTTCTCTGCAATTTCGTGGTACTGCTACTTTGGAGGATTTCATTGAGGTTCTCGACAGTCGGACACAATACACCCCGGCAATCATTATTGGTACTAAAGGTGATCTGCCGGCTAGTTCTCAGAATTTCAAAACACTGCAGGCGGAATATGGAAAGATGTTTCAAATCTATCCTGTTTCAGTGGAAAAAGACAAGGAGATTAGAATTGCTGGTGCAGGAATCTTTGAAGGACTTGGAGTTATCCGAATCTTCACCCGAAAAAGCTCTGGTGAAATTGGTGACAAACCTTTAATTTTACCCCAAGGATCTACCGTGGAGGATTTAGCGAAACGTCTTCATAGTGATTTCCACAAAAACTTCCGGTATGCCATTGTCTATCGAATGCACACAGGACAAATGAAGAAGAAAGTTGGATTCACCTTCGTATTAGAAGATCAAGATGTAATCCAGATCTTTACATCATAATTTTCATCAGATTCCTAGCTTGTCAGCACGTAAGATTAATAAGACCCCGAGATTTGCACTACTCCCTACCCTGAAACCCAGAGGCGATTATTCAAAATGCCTGCTAGACCAGGACACTGCTATAGACACATTAAACGTCCACCGTATACACGCAAAGAGTATGTCAAGCGGATGCCAGTTAACAAAGTCGTCTTGTGGCGAATGGGGAAAAAACGGAACCGAAATTTCCAACTGACAATTAGCCTCTTGGCTAAAGAAGCCGTGCAAATTCGTCACTCCGCCTTAGAGGCAATGCGAGTTTCCGCCAACCGCTATCTCACGAAAGAGCTGGGAGCAGAAAATTACTTTTTATGGATTCGAACCTATCCACACCAAATTCTCCGCGAAAAGAAGATGATGGCCGTTGCAGGAGCCGACCGTATTCAAGAAGGCATGCGTCGCTCCTTCGGCAAGCCCTTTGCCTTAGCTGCACGGGTAAAATCCGGTCAACCGATACTAACCTTGGAAGTAAATTACCCGCATCTTGATATTGCCAAGAACGCCCTTCGCCGGGCATCCATGAAGCTTCCTACTCCCTGCAAACTTCATCTCGACAAAGCACCTGAAGAACTGCGCAAGCAAATTGGTTTTTAGTCTACCCCGTAATTTTTGAAAGGGTGTTAGCTGACTCTATACTTCCGAAATTGTGTTCCAGCATAGTGTCCTTTTGGTCCCAAATCATGAGAGATTTTGGTGAGGCGATTGTATTTTGCTGTTCGTTCACCTCGTGCAGGTGCACCAGTCTTAATTTGACCACAGGACAGGGCCACTGAGAGGTCAGCAATAAACGTGTTTTCGGTTTCCCCACTTCGATGGCTTACAACAACAGTATACCCGCTAGAGCCTGCAAGGTGTGCCGCATCCGTTGCTTCAGTGAGTGTCCCAATTTGGTTGACCTTAAGTAATAGTGAGTTGGCAGCCCCCATTTCAATGCCTTTCTTTAATCGTTCGATATTTGAAACGAAGATGTCATCGCCAACGATTTGAATCGATTTACCAAGTTTCTGAGTTAGTGCGGTGAAGCTTTCATAATCGTTCTCTTCAAAAGGGTCTTCAATAGAAATGATTGGATATTCATCACAGAGGACACGATAGTATTCATACAATTCGTCTGCAGGTAATTCTCGCCCATCAATGGAGTATTTTCCTTTTGCATGAAATTCGTTTGCAGCTGCATCCAATGCTAATGCAATTTCTTTTCCTGGCTTGTACCCTTCCTGTTCAATGGCAGCCTCGATGGCGTTCAATGCTTCACGGGTTTTTAGCATTGGTGGAGCGAATCCTCCTTCATCACCAAGATTCTTTCCTGATATACCATATTTCTGAAGGAGTACCTTTCCGAGGGTGTGATATATTTGCACTCCAGCACGAAGGGCTTTGTTGAAGTTGTCAAACCCCAAGGGCATAATCATGAATTCTTGTATTGCCAATTCATTCCCTGCATGGATCCCCCCATTGATGATGTTCATCATAGGAATAGGTAATATGTACTCATCCCGTTTGGCTAAGTATTCGAAGAGATGCTGAATGCTGGTATCTGATGCTGCCTTCGCCACAGCCAAGGAAATGCCTAAAATGGCATTTGCGCCTAAACGACCTTTATTTGGTGTCCCATCCAATTTACGTAGCTTATCATCTATTGTTTTCTGTTCCCGTGCGTCCATTCCAATCAAAGCTGGTGCGATAATGTTGAGAATGTTATCCACGGCTTTTAAGACACCGCGACCATGATAACGTTGGGGGTTTCCATCACGTAACTCGGCTGCTTCGAATTGGCCCTTTGAAGCGCCGGAGGGAACCATGGCTCTTCCATACCCCTCTAGGGTAAGCACCTCGGCTTGAACTGTAGGATTTCCACGACTGTCTAAAATTTCCATTGCTCGGATTTCTCTGATTTCATAAGGATTTGGCAATACTTGGAAGCCTCCATTTATGCGAGAATTTTAAGTTAGGAATCCTCGATGCAATTAAGTGATAACAATACAATGGGTCTAAAAAAGGTAGAGGGCGTTCATTTTAATGTTCGTACGACTGCCACGGAAACGCTTGGAAATATTGCTTAGCCAGATATGTGGTTTTCCTGAGCCTTGCGCGAGTAGTGAACAGTATGAAATCTCGGATACAGTGGCTGCGACGATGCTCTTTACGGCAGCAACCTATGGAGATATCGAAGAACAACTTGTGTATGATTTGGGATGTGGACCTGGACGTCTCGCGATTGGAGCGGCGTTGCTCGGAGCACGTCATGTCGTTGGTGTCGACATTGATTCGAAAGTATTAAATGTCGCAGAACAAAACGCAGTACAACTTGGTGTGAAAGATCGCATTGAGTTCGTCGCACAAGATATCAAGGCAATCACAGCCCAGGCAGATACGGTGTTGATGAATGCCCCGTTTGGAGTTCAACGGGTTCACGCCGATCAACCCTTTCTCCAAAAAGCGTTGGAAATTGGAAGTGTAATTTATTCGTTACATAAAGCGTCGGAAGGCGGACGGAAATTCATTACCCGGTTTGTCTCGGAGTTGGGTGGGCGAATCTCATTTGTACAGGAAATGCCGATGGCACTTCCTGCCACCATGTCCTTTCATGAGAAAAAAAGGCACACAATCAAAGTGGATTTCTATCGAATAGAAAAGCAGGAGGAAAATGTATGATAAAT
>JGI24422J19971_10001260_pt1 | contig 15298 bp, 19 predicted proteins | sample DeeMarSWOR152_54_FD_19971 | JGI IMG/M metagenome (IMG submission 19971) | reverse complement strand
ATGGAATGTATCGTTTACGATCGATTGAGTTATGCAGGCTTTTGGAGACGCTTCCTCGCTGACCTGATTGACGGAATCCTTCTGTCAATCGCCTTCAGCGTGGTCAGTGTGATAGAAGGTGCCTCGCTTTTACAGATACTCATCTTCTTTGCCTATATGATTGGGTTTAAGGGATCCCGGGGTACCACGCCGGGCTATCGGGCTGTTGGGATACGGATCGTGGCCATCACCGGCGAGCAGGTCTCCGTCAAGCAGATTGTGGTCAGGCTCTTCTCCGCACTCTTTTCCGCCCTTGCATTCGGTTTGGGCTTCATATGGATAGCCTTCGATAAGAGGAGGCAGGCGTGGCACGACAAGATTGCCGGCACGTATGTGATAAGGGCGGATGTCGAGCCGGTGGGGACGGAGGAGATCCCGCAGACGAGCCTAATAAGGAGAAGGGTATTTGCGCTGGTTGCCGGAGCAGCCTGCGTCATCATTATCTGCTTCGTCGGTGGGATAATGTATCTGATCAAGAGCTCCGGTGCTTATGCCCTGGCAGAGCAGTATATACGGGCCAATCCAGCCATTCGAGAGATGGTGGGGACCCCCCTTGAATTCGGCCTCTTTCCCACCGGGAATGTTTCCGTTTCCGGAGAATCGGGAGAGGCAAACCTTTCCATTCATGTAGCCGGGGAAAAAGGGGAAGTTACAGTGGTGCTTGTGATGGAGAAGCGGGCCGGGCAGTGGGAAATCATCCAAGCATACTACGTTGACAAGGATGGGAACTACGTTGATATCACACAAGCCTGAGCCGCGGAAAAGGCACTGGCAGCAGTATCGGGTAAAAGGAGGCGGCCCTCGACACTGGACATTCCGGCCAATTCTGAGAAAGGCAAACGCTGATACTAGAGCACAGAAACCAAGATTTAAGGCCTGCTCCCGGATCTCTGATCGGTTCGCAAGGGCACTTGATTGTCGCGATAGTCAAAGAAGATTTGACCCAATCGCGCATAGTCTGATATCTTTTGAAAGATGGATCCTTACGGGAATTTGATGAACGTTTTGTCCGAGAAGCCCATATGGCACTGGATCCCAGAAGTACATGGTCACCATTCGTATGAAACAAACAAGGAAGCATAATAAAACTCTATGATTGAAGGAGGTTGTCTATGGAGGAAGAATTAAAGGTTGGCTGCGCAAGGCCAACAGGAGGTCCCGTCGGGGAAACTGTCGAGATAGAAGAAGAACAACCTGAAGCTATGAAAAAGGAGGTTGCTGCCATGATACGGGTTGGAAAAAAAGCACCGGATTTCACCTCCCCTGGATACCATAAGGGGAAGTTTGTTAACGTGAAGTTATCAGATTACCTGGGCAAGTGGGTTTTGCTCTGTTTCTACCCCGGCGATTTCACGTTTGTGTGAGCGACGGAGATTTCGGCAGTTGCCGAAAAATTCCCCGAATTTCAGAAGCTCGGTGTCGAGATACTGTCCATGAGTGTTGACAGCGTATTCGTGCACAAGATGTGGGATGATAATGAGCTCTCTAAGATGGTGAAGGGCGGTGTTCCGTTCCCCATGCTGTCGGATGCGGGCGGAAAGGTTGGAACGGTGTATGGCATCTACGATGAGGATGCGGGAGTTGAGACAAGGGGAAGGTTTATCATCGATCCTGACGGCGTGGTGCAGGGATTCGAGGTGCTCACACCTCCAGTGGGGAGAAACGTGAGTGAGAGCATACGTCAGGTTCAGGCCTTTCAGCTTGTACGGAACAGCAAGGGCACAGAAGCCACTCCTTCAGGATGGAGGCCCGGTAAGATCACACTGAAGCCAGGGCCTGATCTGGTTGGTAAGGTCTGGGAGGTGTGGAAAACCGAGATGGCATTTGATTGATTAGAGAATTATAAAGGAGGTTTCAGCATGCCTGAGTTTGGATCGCCATTTTCTGGTCTTGCCCATGACAGGAAACTCACTCACGAGGAACTGGTACGGGCAATACGGTTTATGGTTGCTGCAGAGTACGAAGCAGTGCAGCTTTACATGCAGCTCGCTGAATCAATTGATAACGATCTGGCCACAGAAGTGCTCAAGGATATTGCTGACGAGGAGAGGGTGCACGCCGGTGAGTTTTTAAGGCTCCTCAGACACCTAGCGCCTGATGAGGAGAAGTTCTATGCTGAAGGAGCCGAAGAGGTGGAGGAGTTCATTACCAAGCTGAAGAAAGGGTAAGACGAAGGAGCAGCTCTCGCATATTAAACCTCGTTGCTTAACAGGGTAACTGAGCGATCGAGAGTGCCAGTTTACTGAGGGCAAGACCAGAGGTGGTTTTGCCCTTTTTGTCGGGACAGCTCTGTCTTGCTAACCAGAGCATATTGTTATTTGCATTGGACATAATTGAGAAGGCTGTGGGATGGTGCAAAGCATTTGGCGCTCTCAGTAGTAACTTTTTGAAAGGAGGACGAAATGAAGCAACTAGCTGAGCTTTTTCAAATGGCAGACTGGAAAAAGGAAAAGCATGTGCCGGTGATTGAGGCACCCGTTAAGGTAAAAAAGGGAGAATACTTTAAGGTTACGGTGACGCTCGGAAAGGAGATTGCTCACCCTAACACAACCGAGCACCACATCCGCTGGATTGAGGTATACTTCCACCCCCAGGCCGAGAAATACCCCTACCAGCTCGGCAGATTCGAGTTTACCGCTCACGGTGAGTCGGTCGAGGGATCTGATACGAGCACCGTGTACACCCACCATGCGGCGAGCTTCAGCTTTAAGACCGATAAGCCAGGGGATATTATTGCCTCATCCTACTGTAACATCCATGGCCTGTGGTCAAGCTCACAGAGCGTAGAGGTTGAGTAAAAAAGGGGGCGACTCTACATCATTGTTAGAGAGGGTGAATTCAAAATGACCGACTGTGAGAAGAAACTCAAGCGATTCATCGAAGAGCTGGACAAAATCTTGGTGAAATACCGGCTCGAATGGGATCGGAGAGAGATATTTGATGAGATCCACGACTAGGTTGGGAGCAGAGCGAGGTCAATAGTTGCCTCGGAGTGAACTCGAAAGCATTGAAAGCATAACCAAGTAGCTCGCACCCCCGCAAGGCCCATCAATGCTGTGGCCATATTGGCAGGTAATGCCCGCCCGAAGGCTGTCTCTCTTTATGAGAATCATCCAATCTCTGCCCTGACATCCGTTGAGGAAACGAAAAAACAGGTAAGAATTGTAACCTTTTTATCTGTTATGCGTTATAGAGGTGATGTGGATAGGTACGGAGCATACTACAGGCAACACAAGGATAAGCTGTTCGCATACCTCATGCGGATGACGGGAGACTACCACCTCTCAAGCGACATCATGCAGGAGAGCTTCACCCGCTGCCTTGAGCGCTATGGCCAGCAACCGCCCAATCTCCCCCTTCTCTATACCATAGCCCGCAATGCCCTTTTCGACCATTGGCGGAGAGAGGAGCACAGATCGCTCCGTGAGGGAGACCAGGCGGACTGCTCCGGTGATCAGGAAAGTGCCCTCATGGTACGTGAGGAGTATCGGCGCGTGCTTTTGGCCATGGAGAAACTGGAGAAGGATGAGAGAGATCTTCTGGCGCTCGCTATAAGCGGCGAGCTCACGTACCGGGAGATTGCCTCCATCGCTAGCATCAGTGAGGCAAACGTGAAGGTGAAGGTCCACCGGGCGCGCCTTAGGCTTCGAGATACCCTTCAGAGAGGAGACATGTGATGGAGCACATGATCAGCATGTTCATCGATGACGAGTTAGGCATTGATGAGAAGATCGAATTCGTTGAAAAGGTACATGGAGATCAGGCCTTTAAGGATGATATTATTGAACTCCTGCACCAGGAGAAGCTCATCCGCTCTGAGGTGGTGGCCCGGATTCCTGAAGTTGAGCTCAAGGCGAGAAAACGGCTCACCTTCAAATCGCTCCTGCGGCCCGTGGGTTTGCTCGTACCAGCCCTTGCCGCGGCGGTCATTATCCTCTTGCTTCTCATGCCCTCTCAGGTGACCACCTCTACCCCATATAGATTCGTGATCTACAATGCCGATGCGAGCCAGGTAGAAATTACGGGAAGCTTCACCGAATGGAGGAAGCTCCCCATGAACCGAAAGGGATCGAGCGGATACTGGGAAGCAACGATCGATCTCCCTCAAGGGGAACATCGATTTACCTATATCCTGGATGGTAACCGGAGGGTTGCCGACCCAACGATCCTTACCCGGGAGCATGACGATTTCGGCGGTGAGAACTCAATCCTTTCGGTGGGGTTGTAGTATGGGGAGACAGATTCTGCTCATTGCTGGCATTCTACTTCTCTTCACCGGATGTGCGAGCCACTACTCCATGGTTAGAGGCGATACCGTATACATCTACCTCAAAGGGCCTGATGCAGGGGCTGTCTACCTTTCATCTTCGCTCGACGGATATGCGCTCCACAGGGCCAAGCGAGTTAATGGCAAGACCTGGGAGGTTACCCTCCCCGCAAATGGTGAGTTCACATATTTCTACATCGTGGATGGGGCAGTGTACGTACCTCCCTGTAGGTTTAGGGAAAAAGACGATTTCGGCTCTGGGAACTGCATCTATATCCCGGACTTGTAACCTTTTTCAGGGCCAGACGTTATAGGGTGAAAAAGGCAAGAAAGGAGTGAGACTATGAAGAAGATATGTTTGATCACCTGTTCCATCTTGTTCTGTGCCTCCCTGGCCTTCGGTGATGAAGTGGATGATAAGCTCCCCACTGAGGCGACCGAGCAGCTGAGGGCCAGCACCAGGGCAATGATCAGCTCTGGCATAGGCAGCGACGATGCTATTAAGATGACCAAGCTCATGCTGGAGAACCAGTTCAGGCACCAGCTTATACTGAGAGCGCATCACATCATCATGAATGCTCAGAAGGAAGGATTGCCGGTGGGGCCCATCATGAACAAGGCTCGTGAAGGCATGGCAAAACGTGTACAGGATAGAAATATCGTTCAGGCCATGGAGAGCGTGAGATCCCGCAATGCCTTCGCCCATCAGCAGGCAAAAACCATAACGCAGAATAGAGCCCAAATGCACCAGATAGGAAACACGATAGCCCAGGGCCTTGCAGCTGGCATGAATCAGGAGGATGTAGGCCGTGTTATGCAAAGCTTACAGCACAGGGCGCGAGAAATGACGAGGGCCGATGCTGAAGAGCTTGCGAGAGAAACCTTCATGGCTGCCAGGACCATGGCACGGCTCGGTGTTTCCTCAAAGACTGCAACCGACCTTGTTTGTCAGGCCCTGCAGCATCGCTACAGCGGAAGACAGATGAAAACGATGAGGGACTCATTCATGGCCCGCGCCAGAAATGCCAACCCCATGAACCTTGCCAAAAGCTACGCCAACACGATCAAAGGTGGAAAAGGCGCGGAAAGCCTCGGTTCTCCTGGCATGGGAGGAGCCGGGATGTCTGGCGGCCACGGTGGTGGAGGCGGCCACGGTGGTGGAGGCGGCGGCGGTAAGTGAGTTGCTTCCACAAGATTTGAGCACATACCAAAAAAGGGGGCCCTAAGCCCCCTTTTTTCTGCTCTTATCACTCACTCTGCGGGTCCATATTGCTTTGAGTTTCAAAGAATGTGCTATATTAACACAGAAGAGATATATGCAGCCGAACCTGATAACGGAGAAGCAGGGTCACACGATGGTTCACGCGGCTTTCACAGAGACGGGATCCCTTATTTCAGTTGACGGCACCAATAACCCCTGAAAGGGGAAGCATGCAAAATGGGCGATTACGGTGGAGAAATTCAAGTGATTCATCGAAGAGAATCACATAAAAGTGAATCATATGACCTTTAACCACTCATGTCACTCCGTGGCTGAGGCCCTCAATTATTGCACTTCCAAGGATAGAGAAAACATAAGTTTCTCCCCCTTTCGAAAGTAAGTGAGCAAAAGGACGTCTGATGTTTACAGAGGGGCAACTGTGTGATAATTTTCAAAATTATGTGTCGGGATTGTGGATTGTTAATTGCTTTCTTAGGGAATCCACCGGAGCCGAAAATATTACGATAATAAATTGAGATATAGCGAGCCAAATTCACGGGAGTGCCTTTCTCCAAAACTATTTTTCAAATAGAAAGAGTCAGCCAAAGACCGGAGAAGGACTTTAATTGAAGAGGGTCTCAGATCCGCATGAATATATCTATTCCAAAGGGCTGGAACTATAAGAGGATTAGTTCGGAGAATGTGCTTTTCTGCCTTTTCCTGGGTGCATTTTTTGCNATGCCACTGGGTACCACACCCTGGACCATATGTGCAGTACTTGCCGGTCTGATCTGGCTTTTTTCAGGCAGAGCTCTTCGCTTTTCACGCAGCTATGTTGAGAATAGGTGGTCCTGGCCAGTCTTCTTGCTTATAGTGTTACCCTGGATTGGCTTACTATATTCACCCGATCCGGCCGGTTTGGGCCTTAAGTACGCGAAGAAAACCCACTATTGGATATACTGTTTTGCTCTGGCTTCGATTGCGTCTGGAGTTTTTCCGGCAAAAAGGCTTGTTCATGCCTTTCTGTTGGGAATGGCAGTTAACGCTCTTGTAGCTGTGTTCCAGGTTATGGGGATTCTTCCACTGTTGAAGGGAGAATATCGAGGCGTGGGGCCGGCGTACCGGACATTATCCGCATACCTGGCAATAGGCATTCTCATGGCCTCGTATTATTTTCGAAGAGCGGAAATCAGAAAAATACAAATCTACCTGCTTTTGCTCATGGCGCTTTATTTCTTTCACTTGATTGTCTTAAAGGGGAGGACCGGATATTTTACCTTTCTAGTGCTTTCCCCATTGGTTGTTTGGAATCTTCTTAAGAGGTTCAATGTCTTCAGGGCCTTGTTGATTTGGGTATTACTTTTCGGACTAATGCTTGCTTCTCCAGTGGTCAGAGATATGATCTCGAAAACAGTGAACCAGTTGAAATATCATTTGAATGCAGATTCGAGTGCGGCATGGGGTAAGGCTTATACGGCTCAACAGGACAGGTTTTACATGTGGTATGGTGCAGTACACATGTTTATGGAACACCCTCTCATAGGCGTAGGAACCGGTGGGTACCAGACCTATTTAAAGGAAAGGGGAGAACCGGAGGACCCCCTGATAGCCCACCCACACAATGATTTTTTATACATGGCTGTAAGCTTTGGTATAGTTGGAATTTTTGCATTTCTATGGCTTTTCAGGGAAATCCTAGGAAATGCCTGGAAGGAAAGAGATACTACGTTGGGGTATTTTGTGTTTTCAGCAGCGTTGGTAATTCTCGTGAGCGGTTTATTCAATGCCCAGACCTTGGATGCCGGTATGGCATTTCTTGTCGCAGTTACTGTAGGGCTGCAGCAAGGGTTTCCAAAGTTCGCAAAGCAGCGCACTAATGACGCTGTTAAAAGCGTTGTGCAGAGGAAAGCTGGGGAAACATAGGCTTTTCTCTGCCCCAATGAACGGAGCCTTTGGGTAATGAGGATGCCATTAGATAGGCCTCGAGTGTCTGTAATTGTATCAACATACAATAGACCTGACGCCCTGAGGGCCGTTTTGGATGGCCTCAACGCGCAGACCCATGGTGATTTTGAAGTGATTATCGCAGATGACGGATCGGGAAAAGAAACCCGAGATATGCTTCAAGAGATACGTGAACGGCTTCCGTATCCGTTAATCCATATTTGGCAAAGAGATAAGGGATTTCGTGCAGCTAAGGCTCGAAATAAGGCCGTAGCAGCTTCAAGAGGAGAATATCTAATCTTTCTTGACGGCGACTGCATACCCTTCCCCAACTTCATTGAGGAACATCTGCGTCTGGCCGAACCAAAATGGTTTGTGCGTGGTAACAGGGTAATGTTGTCTGAATCCTTTACGCAATGGGTGCTTGAGAATGAGGCAGGGGTAACCCAATTTAGGTACTATGAGTTTGTCAAACACCGTATGCGTGGCAACATAAAGCGCATGGTACCGCTGCTGCACCTACCCTTAGGACCAGTACGGAAAATAGTAGCGAAAAAATGGCAGGGTGCAAAGACGTGTAATCTTGGTGTTTTGAAAAGTGACTTTATGAATCTTAATGGGTTTGATGAAAGGTACATTGGCTGGGGGCACGAGGATGCTGATTTAGTGGTTCGGTTGATTCGTTCAGGTATATATCGCAAGGAAGGCAATTTTTCTATTCCCGTTTTGCATCTCTGGCACAAAATGAATGATCGTTCTCAATTGGAAAAAAATGAGAAGCGTCTGCAAAATGCTTTGATTAATGATCATATCAAAGCGGAGCAAGGTATCTCGCAGTATATTGATGGATAACCCTAACACACGGCGCCTTCATTCGGAGGATAGTCTTGCATATTGTTCAGTTTTTTGATGGCGTTATCCCTCCTCCAACCTACGGTGGGATCGAAAGAGTTGTATTTTGGCTCACTCGGGAGTTTGTGAAAAACGGTCACCGTGTGACGGTTGTAGCGCATCCAAATAGCCCCATAGTCGAACGTCTCCCTGACGTGACTCTTGTACCCCTGCATCCCGGCAACAAGGACTATCGAGATTTGATACCTAATGATGCTGAGGTCATTCATTTTCATAATGTGCCTCCCATAGGGAACCAGCCCGATAAACCCTTTATCGTAACAGAGCACGGTAACCGCAAGCGCTTCCGAGGGTATTGGCCGAATACCGTTTTCTTAAGCGAAAGCCATGCGAAAAACCACCACGGATCAGTGTATGTGTACAACGGTATTCCAAAAGAAGATTATCCCCTTAATCCAGAAAAACTTGATTACATGCTTTATATGGCCAAACTGGATTGGCGGGCAAAGAATGCTAAGACGGCAATTAATTTAAGTTTGGATACCGGGATTGCTCTCAAGCTTACCGGTGGAAACCTGTGGCGGTCTCGGAAGGTCTGGGGATTGTGGTTGTTGAGGGGGTTGCTTAAGTTAGATTTACTTCACAATGAGGGGGGAGTGGGTGGCAGGAGGAAGCTCGATTTACTGCAGAAGGCAAGGGTCTTATTTTATCTTATTAACTGGCACGAGCCTTTTGGTCTAGCCCCTCATGAGGCATTGGCCTGTGGAACCCCGGTATTGGCTTCACCAAATGGTGCTCTAGCAGAGTACATAGATAACGGCAAGAATGGCTTTCTCGTATCTGATTATAAGGAGGCATGCGAGGCTCTGGAGCGCCTAAGAGATATGAGCGCAAGCGAGACCAGACACATGGCCGAGTATTGCCGAACCTCGGCACGTTCTATTACTGATTCTGCACAGGCATACCTAGCAATGTATGAAACAGTAATTGAGAGAGGGGAACTCTACCCCCCTGAAGATGCGAAACACATTTGGTTTGATCCGCCTCATTCAAAAATTATCAAACGATAGTGTAGGACACCTCATGCACTCGGAGGCTCCCAGTAGTATGGAAAATCCCATTATTCTGCAGTAAACATGACCGATAGCCCTATACCAAAATGCGTGTACTCGTAGTTACAACTGACATTGACAAACCCGAGACGTACCTTCTCATGGGTCTTCATAAGCAAGGCATTGAAGTGCACGCGATTTGTGATCCGGAGATTCCTCATTACCCTGAACTTAAACAAGCTGGGATCCCATTGACACCGATGAAGATCAAGAGACGCATCCAGAGGGCAGCCATTCGCACGATTAGGGGTAAACTAATACAGGATAAGTTTGATATCGTTCACGTACTGCGGAAGATTGCCCTGTCGAACTCGGTGCTAGCATCAAATGGAACACGCACGAAAATCGTTGCCTACCGTGGCATTGTCGGTAATATCAGTTTTCTTAACCCAACCTCATGGTTGACATTCTTGAATCCGAGGGTCCAACGGGTTATTTGCGTGGCAGAAGCAATCCGAAAGTTTTTCTTAGAGATGAGACTATTGTTTTTCAAATTACCTGAGCGGAAATTTGTTACCATTTACAAGGGGCATGACATCCATTGGTATGACAAAAAGCTGCGTTATGATTGGGCACAGTTAGGTTTACCTCATAATGCCATTGTAATCGGTTGCGTGGCGAACATGCGTCCGCGCAAAGGAGTTGATGTTCTTATTAGAGCATTTGAATCTTTGCCGCAGAACCTGCCCTTACATTTGGTCCTGGTGGGAGAGGTGCGCGATCACAANACACTTCGGGCATATGAACAGAGTAAAGTCCAGGGTAAGATCCATTTTACGGGCTTTAGAAGTGATGCATCATCTCTGGCAGGTGCATTTGATCTTTTTGTCATGCCCTCATTGCGGCGAGAGGGTTTGCCCAGGTCCCTATTAGAGGCCATGGCACAAGGAGTACCTGCCGTGGTTACGGATGTCGGAGGTAATCCAGAGGTAGTAGAAGATTATAGAAATGGGAGAATTATACCTCCTGGCGATCCTAAGAAACTTACAGAGGCCATTGATTTCATGGTATCTGACCCAAACCGTTTGCGGGAATATGGCCACAGCGCCCAAGAACATATCAGGCGGAACTTTAATGTGAAAGACACAATATCCAAGACATTGGGCGTATACAGAGACTTGGTTGGGGATTAATAATAGATGACGAATTCCGTATACGGTTTCTGATTCTCACGATTTTGACCGGATGCTCTGTGAGGGGGACCTGTGGTATCATATATGCCCTTTGGCTTCATGAGCACTTGGGCAAAGGCCGAATCTCGCCATCATTTTTGCCCGCCAAATTGGAGTAGAATATACGGTTTGAGGCATGAAAATACTGCTGGTTCAGACAAGTTTCCTTGGAGACACCATACTCTCTACTCCGGTTATCGAGGGCATTAAAAGGATTTCCCCCAGCGCTGAACTCTGGATGATGACAACGCCCCTTGCCTCCTCACTTGTGATACGGGATCCTCTTCTGACCGGTGTCTTTACCTTTGATAAACGTAATGCGGATTCAGGGCTCGGTGGGCTATTGGGAATGGGTCGTCGGATTAGGACGATGGGCTTTGATAAGGTTTACTCACTTCATCGTTCTTTTCGAACCTCATTATTGCTTTGGCTCTCTGGGATTCCGATTCGAATCGGATTTACGAATGCCAAGCTTAATTTTTGTTATCATGAAACCCGAGAGCGAAAAGCCGCAGACCATGAGGTCCTTCGCAATCTCTCATTACTTTCCGGAGAGGTTTCAATAGGGTCTTTGGATGCGGAAATTCGTCTATTTGCGCCCGAGCGGAACGAACTTCACTCTACCCTTGACAAGGTGCTCCCGCAGCCCGCTGACTATGTGGTGCTTGTGCCGGGAAGCGAGTGGAGGACAAAGATGTGGCACTGGGAGGGGTACCGGGAGGTAGTTCGGTTCCTTCTCAAACAGGGCTTTGCCGTCATTCTCTTGGGAGCGGCTTCGGATAAGGCAGTGAACGCCAAGGTAGCTAATGGGCTCGAAGTCCTTGATTTGGCAGGAACAACAAGTATTTCAGACGCAATGTATATTATAAAGCATGCAAGGCTTGTTGTCTGCAACGACAGCATGGCGCTTCATATGGCATCTGCATTTAAGATTCCAAATGTTGCTATTTTTTGCGCAACGTCTCCGCACTTTGGGTTCCATCCCTGGAAAAACAGAGCCATCGTCGTGGAAAAGGATGATCTTCCCTGCAAGCCCTGCTGCAGGCACGGAGGTAGAAGGTGTCCAACAGGGACCGAGGCGTGTATGACAGAACTTTCACATGATCGCGTAATAGGCGCAGCCAGAGATCTGTTGGGCATTTAAAGACTGCTGTAAGGATCTATCAATTATTTCGATTTACAGTATGGTGATCGGTTAATGCTCGAAGTTGGTCGCATGTTGGTCTTTGAACATAACGGGAGTGGTTTTTTTAAAAAACCGCGGTGAAATGAGGGCCATGCAAGGAAAATGAAGGATGTCATCATCTTCGCTCGAATGCGATCGGAAGATTCCGGTATTTCTTATAAATTGAGGATCAAGCTCTCGGTAAAGTGGTTATGGACATTCTGATCATAAAGCTTGGATCATTGGGGGATGTGATCAATACCCTCCCTCTGGTAATCAACTTGAAGAAACACCTGGAGGCTCGTATATTCTGGCTCGTTGAGCCATTGAGCTATCCTATTATATCGGATCATCCCTGTGTGGATAGGGTTATTCTCTTTGACAGGTACAGGTGGAGAACTTCCCTGGTCAATGTTGGCCGGCAAATCAGGGCGGAGATATTTGATGTTACCCTTGATCTCCAAAGAATATGGAAGTCTGGGGGTTTGTGTATGTTCGCTCGAACGCGGAGACGCATTGGCTTCGATAAAGAGCGCTGCAAGGAGATGTCCTGGGTGTTGCCTTTTGAGAGAATACCTGAGTCCGATCCGAAGTCTCATATGATTTATCAGTACCTGGAGTTCGCAGAGTATCTGGGGGTTCGAACTACAGATGTGCGTTGGGAGTTACCGTTATCAGGAAAATACCCTTTTGCGCTGCCTCGAGACTATATCGTTCTCAACATCGGGGCAACAAAACCGGCAAACAGGTGGACACCGGATGGTTTTGCAGGTTTGGCGCGTGCCATCCATCGGAGATACGGTTTTGCAAGTGTAATCACGGGGGGCCGGGAAGACATAGGCATGGCAAAAAAGATTACCGCCATCACGGGTGGGGAAGTGGTAGATCTCGTGGACAGGACATCGGTGGGTGACCTTAAGGAGGTTCTGGCCGGCTCTAGGCTTGTTGTAAGTTGTGATACAGGTCCCATGCACCTCGCTGTTGCACTGGGCAAGAAGGTTGTGGCCCTTTTTGGCCCTTCAGATCCTCGGAGAACGGGACCTTTCAGAGGACAGGTTATACAAAAATCCCTGGAATGCTCTCCCTGCAATCTGAGCGTATGCGCCAGTGCTGATTGCATGAGAGCCATTACTCATGAAGATGTGATGGAGAAGGTAGCAAGCCTGTTGCCCGTGCGCTCGCGTTCACCAATACCTGCAGGTGGCCTGAAATACTAACGGCTTTGCGTTCGATTCATCTACGATCCTGATCTTGCCTGAGCCCATCTTCCATCATTTCATGAAGCATTGTTGGCAGCCTATGCTTGCTTACTGCACGCTGCCAACGGCTAATATACCGATTTCGGAGTTTTCCCGCCTCTCCATCAAAAAACGATGCCTTATCGAAATCGAGGAGAAATACTCGGTCGGTCTTATCTACCAAAACATTGCCTGGATGTAAGTCGGCATGAAGTATGGAATTTTTGATGAGGGTAGAGACTTCATTGATAACTTTTTTCATTATTGTTTGGGTATGCTCTTGATTGGTGCGGCTCAGTTCCGCAAGTGTTAACGGTTGTTTGATCTCTCTGGTAACAAGCCAGCTTCTGTAAAAAAGACCCTCCGTTGAGGCATAGGCAATGGGCTCGGGTGCGCTGATACCAAGGCTTCGTACCGTTTGCAATACCTCATATTCGGTCTGAGACCGCGGTTTTCCCCGTCTCAGGTATCTCCGTTTGACCACGTGTCGTATGAGTCCACCACGCACGTAGTATTTAACGACGACGGCTCCTATCCCCTCAAACTGAGTCATGGCAACCGCAGTTCTGCCGCCGAGAACTGAGTTAACAGCATGAGTCGGTGTCTCAAAGACCTCAACTAACTGCTTCAACTGGTGATCGGTAAGTTCTAAGGATGATCCGAAATGATAGGCGCCGTATTTCCTGGTAAATGTCCTTGTCATTGAGAGTTTAGCGGTTTTTCAACGGAAAGAAACAGGAGGGAAAGACTGTATTTTTTCTATGTACGAGCTTTCTGTCAAGAAGTATAGGAAGACGCACGCTCATGTGTCAAGCTCAAATCAGGCTAGGATGCTGTGATTGAAGACTGTCTGGCACTTTTCTTTCTATATAGCAATAACCGGTATGAATTGTGTTTCTTATAATTCTCGGCATTTATCTCACCACTGAAGTACCTCTTATCGATTTTTTCAATTTTCCCCCTATATCTCCACCTTAAGAGCTTTGAAATGAGGGGCCTGTTGTTATCAAGATAATAGAAAATCAGCCTTTTTATGGGAAGACCGACCGAATTCAGCATCTCGTTGAACAGGTCTAGGTTCGGTGCCGTCTGTTCGGTAATATCAATATCCTTGACAGGATCAAACGGATATTGGGAAATGGCATCATAAAATCTACTGAGCCTGTGGCCTCCTCCAATAGGGCCCTTACCGATTGCATCTGTTTTGAAAAAGTCGCAGATTAAAAGGTGCCCTCCCTCTTTCAAAAAATTAAGCGACTGCTGAAAAGCCGTTGACAATTCTATGTACTGAAAACTCTCACTGAATATGAGGGTGTCATAACGTCTATCTGATTCCATCTCTTCAAACAGGCATTCGAAAATAGTAGTCCGATTTCCAAGTATCTCGAGGGCGTATTCTGTAAGGAGGGGACTTGGAGAAACACAGTCCACACTAAAGCCCTTATTGAGGAGCCTCGCAGCCAACGTCCCAGCACCGCAACCGACATCTAGGATGGCCCTCGCATTTTTAGGAATATGGGAGATAATAAAATTTGAGTGATTTTCCTGCGCCATTGCAAAATTCTTTCTATTTACCTCAAGCTCTTCTGTCCAGTAACCAAAGTGGAGGTCCTCTGTATCGAAGAAATATTTACCGAGGGACAAACCGGCAAGCAGACCGAGCTCTTTCATTTCGATTTTAGTTTTCTTCATACTATCCCAAAGAAAAGAATATACGCAGAATGAAGACCCTTTCTTTATATCTGTGGGTCACATTTTCAAACCTTCAAATTATAGATGATTAATCCTTCCGCAATTTGTCAATTCCCTCCATTGGATGAGAGCATATAGCTCAGTTAGTTATCAACGGCCTCATGTACCATGGATATTGGACGGGTACAAGGTCATTCGAGGCGAATCAAAGCCCAATAATCACATAAAAGGCACCTCCATAGCCAAGGGAGACGATCTCCAGGTATGCTTAAGAAGCAAACAGTAGGCATCGAAACAAGGGGGTGCCCCTCAGGAAGCCGCGAGCTCGATGAACCGCCAAATGAGGGAGCCAGTCATATAACCAATATCGAAAGATGGGGCTTGACATCGGAGGGCCTCATAGAGGAACTCAACAAATCGGTGAAAGACCTCTGGGATTTAATATTAGGTATCATATGGACTATTCCAGGGTGGCACTCCATACGGACCGCGTTGGTTCTAATTCTCGAGGTCGAACAATGAAAGGATCCACACCTCGGCCTAGCCTCGTTTCACCCATAGGCTATCTTAAAAGAGGACTCCTTTGCATTAGCCCTATTTCCTTGAAATGGGCACG
>JGI24422J19971_10001259_pt1 | contig 15298 bp, 10 predicted proteins | sample DeeMarSWOR152_54_FD_19971 | JGI IMG/M metagenome (IMG submission 19971) | reverse complement strand
TACGGAGGCATCGTCAACATGGTCACCAAGAGCGGGAGCAATGACCTTCGGGGCGAAATCTCCTTTGTCTTCACCGATAAAAGTCTCCAGGCTCCTCGAGAGGAGCAGCTTTCGGTCGTCAGCGAGCCCGATTCTTTCTCTCACTCCAACATCTATTTCAACCTGGGAGGACCGTTCATCAAAGACCGGCTGTGGTTCTTCCTGTCCAACAATTTCTTCATCGACACCGAGCAGACAAGAGACGGCTATGTGGATTATCTCCCTGTTCCAGGCGGCAGCCAAACACTCCGGAGCAACAACCTCTTCAGCAAATTGACCTACGCCGTCAACAGCAATCACAACCTTTCTCTGACTTCCATCTTCCACAAATCTCTGAAGCAAAAAGGGGGAACAGGCATCCCGGAGCTTTTCGAGGAAAAGGACTTTTCCGACCTGATTTTCAGGCTGAACTACAAAGGAATCCTCAATTCGACCACTTTCATCGAGGCGGGATTGGGGCAGGTGAAAAGAGACGCTTTCACCGAGCCCGTGGACAAAGACCTCGGACCGGCCCAGTACTACATCGAAGACCTGGCCCGGAACATTCATAATTCCTACGGCAACGTCATTGATGACCAAGACCGCCTGGACTTCAATGTCAAGCTGACCAAACACATGGAGACCGAGACCCTCGGCCGCCATGAGCTCAGCCTGGGCTTGGAGTACTACCGCTTCTCCTCGCAGTTCAGGGTGGATTTCACCGGCCAGGATGAAGACCTTTATCCGGGCAACGGGTTTGATACCGGGACAAAGTATTATTTCGACAGCTGGTCCGGAGGCGGCGGGACACCCACTTTCTTTTACGAATACGGAGAATTCGACTTCATCAACTCCGCCCGGGGAATCGGGATATTCTTCAAAGACAAGATCACCTGGGGAAGGTTCACCCTTATGGCAGGAATCCGAAGCCAGACTCAGCTCTGCCTGGACAACAACAGAGAGAAGCTCTGGTCCTGGAACCTTCAGGATTTTTTCTCTCCCCGCTTTTCCCTGGCTGTGGACCTAACAGGGAACGGAGTGAATGTCCTCAAACTCGGATGGGGAAGATTCTCAGACCTCATCACCACCATGCCGCTGGGGCTTCTCAGCTCTGGCGCAGGATTGAAGTTCCGCACCTACCGCTGGCAGGGGCCTTCGACTCCCACTGAGTCAGAGCTCCATGACCCTGCCAACTGGCTCTTCGAGAATGAACAGGGTGCTCAACCCTTCGAGATCGAAAAGGGATTGGAGCCGAATTTCCTCAACCGCATCCTCATCGAATACGACCGGAAGCTGGGAAAAAACTGGGCGTTCAAGGCGCGTTATGTACGCACCCAGGCAAAAGACCTGCTTGAGGTCCTGGCTGTCTTTGATATCACAGCCGGGTATAAATTCCTCTACGATAACTTCGAATACAAAAGAAGAAACTATCAGGGTTTTGAGATCGAGCTCAACGGAAAAATAGGGGATGATTTTTTTCTGTATGCCTCATACAGCCATGCTTCGGCCAAAGGGACCAACCCTGGCCAGAGCGAGACCGGATCCTGGTCCCAGGAGGAAGGAAGCACCAATTATATCGGACTCTTCGGAAACCATATCCTCATCCCTGACCTTCCCGGCCTGGAGGATGAAAAAGCCTATTATGACTGGGCCCTGGGTGGGTTGGGAGGAAGAGGGATCGGGGACGAACGCTGGTATGGAAAGCTTCCTTACTCTGTTGACCACAATCTCAAGCTGAGCTCTGTCTACATGGCCCCCTTTGGATTCACCTTTTCCGCTGCTTTTGAGTGGATATCCGGGTATTACTGGGAAAAGCTGGGTTATGTGCCCTTTTTTGGAGGATACTATTCCTTTCCTGAAGGAAGAGGGACGAGAGAGACCGAACCCCATTTCTACCTGGATCTGGGCGTGGAAAAAGAAATTTCGCTGGGCAGTCTCCGACTCTCTCCAGACTTGTCGCTGCTCCTCAGGCTGGATGTCTTTAACGTCCTGGACAGCCAAGAAGCCATCTCCCATGTCAAAGAGGATATTCCCATATTCGGGGAAGTATGGGCGAGGCAGCAACCCCGCCAGGCCAGAATCCTCATAAAACTTAAGTGGTAAAAACAGGAACATAAAGACTTGTTTAATAATTGAAGCATGTCCCAAACTAATGGGACTGAAGTGCCCAGAACAAAAAGTATACTTCAATTATCATTGCGCTTGGCATTTTTTAAATGGTGTCATTGCGAGCGCAGCGTGGCAATCTCATTGAATGAATTTACAAGGTAAAAAAATGTCCGCTTCTCTTATAAGATTGCCACGCTGCGCTCGCAATGACACAATAATGAGATTGCCGCGCTCCCTTTGGTCGCTCGCAATTAAATATGATAGCACACGTATGATAAGCGATATATAATAAATGACTTATGATACACACGAGATGATAGATATTGCCTCACTATTCTGAGAAGAATAGGTCCCTTTTACTCGACGGTGACACTCTTGGCCAGGTTCCGAGGCTGATCAACATCTGCCCCCCTCTTGGCCGCAATATAATAGGCAAAAAGCTGAAGAGGAAGCGTGGTCAGGAACGGTGTAAAAAGAGGATGGGTGGAAGGGATGGCTAAAACCTTATCGACCTTATCCTGGATTTCTTTATCCTCCTCAAAAGCCACGGCCAGGATGTACCCGACCCGCGTCTTGATCTCCGATATGTTGCTCAGCATTTTCTCATACACGTTATCCCTGGGAACAACGGCCAAGGTCGGCATCTTCTCGTCGATGAGGGCGATCGGCCCGTGTTTCATCTCCCCTCCCGGATATCCCTCCGCGTGAATATAGGATATCTCTTTAAGCTTGAGAGCGCCCTCAAGAGCCACAGGAAAATTGATGCCCCGTCCCAGGTAGAGAAAATGGGAAAAAGACAGGAACTTCAAGGATAGATCCTCAATATGCTTGGCCTGGTTGAGAATATTCTCCATCCGATGAGGAATCCTCTGCAGGTCCTCGATCAGGGAAAGACTTCTCTTTTCATCAAGGCGTCCTTTAACCAGAGCGAGATGAAGCGCGAAAAGGGCCAATGCTGCCAGTTGGGCTGAAAAGGTCTTAGTCGCTGCGACCCCGATCTCAGGGCCGGCATGAGTATAGAGGACTCCGTCTGATTCTCTGGTGATCGAGGATTTGACCACGTTGCACAGGGCAAGAGTCAGCGGTTTGTTCTTTTTGGCGGTTCGCAGGGCAGCCAGAGAGTCAGCGGTCTCCCCGGATTGGGAAATGACCATGACCAGGGCATCCTTGTCCAGGATAAAATCCCGGTAGCGGTATTCAGAAGCATACTCCACATCCACAGGGATCCGGGCCAAGCTCTCGATGAGATGTTTGCCCACCAGGCCCGCATGAAAAGAGGTCCCGCAGGCGATGATCACCACCCGGTTGATCCTTTTCAAGGCCGCTTCGGAAATCCCGATCTCATCCAGGAACACCTTCCCGGAATCCAGTGAAACCCTGCCTTTGAGCGTATCCCTGACGACCTGAGGCTGTTCGAATATCTCCTTGAGCATGAAATGTTTGAAGCCTCTCTTCTCGACCATGAGCGGGCTCCAGGTGAGCCGGTCCGCCTTTTTTTCGAGGGTTTTTCCCTTGAAATCGCAAAATTTCACTCCTCTGGATTCGATGACCGCCATCTCCCCATCTTCAAGAAAAACGATCTCTTGAGTATGGCTGAGAAGAGGATTGAGGTCAGAAGAGACAAAATATTCCCCCTTGCCTAATCCGACAACAGCAGGAGGGCCATTCTTGGCAGTCACGATCTTCTCCGGCTCCTGAAGCGATACCACGGCGATGGCAAAGGCTCCCTCCAAATCCCGGGCAGCCTGCTGGACAGCTTTCTCTAGTGATCCTTGATAATATTTCTCGATGAGGTGAGCGATAACTTCGGTATCTGTCTCTGTTCGAAAAGTGTGTCCCTCTTTTGCGAGCTTTTTCTTCAAGGAAAGATAATTCTCGATGATCCCGTTGTGCACGACGACCAGCGAACCTGTGCAATCCTGGTGCGGATGGGCATTCTCCTCGGAAGGACGGCCATGAGTCGCCCAGCGGGTGTGCCCCACGCCACAGTATCCATCAGGAGAGGCTGATCCCAGGTGTTTTTCCAGGTCGCCAATCTTTCCCTTGACCCGCTTCAAATGGATCCGGTTCTCATCCACGACGGCGATCCCGGCTGAATCGTACCCTCTATACTCCAGCTTCTTCAGTCCGTCAACAAGAATAGGGACGACGGCTTTAGGGCCCAGATATCCGATGATGCCGCACATTACTTTTTCCGCTTTCTCCGAGACCAGTTTTTCTTCTCGACCTGTTTTGTCCGGGAAACGGCCAGGGAATCCGGAGAGACATCTTTGGTGATGGTCGAACCCGCTCCGATGTAAGCTCTTTTGCCTATCTTGACCGGAGCGATGAGCTGGGTTCCTGACCCGATAAAGGCTCCTTCGTCGATAAAGGTCTTATATTTCTTTTGTCCATCGTAATTGCAGGTGATCGTTCCTGCGCCGACATTCACTTTTCCTTTGATCTCACAGTCTCCCAGGTAGGAAAGATGCATGGCCTTGGATTGACTTCCCAGGACCGTCTTTTTCATCTCGACAAAATTCCCCACCTTTGCCTTCTTGCGGATGAGCGAACCAGGCCTGAGCCGTGAGAACGGGCCAACCTGGGCCTCATCCTCGATGATACTTTCTTCGATCATGGTCGAGCTGAGAATTTGGACCCGGCTTCCGATCCTGGAATCCCTTATATGGGTAAAGGGATAAAGCCGGCATCCCCGACCGATGACCGAGCGTCCCTCGATGATCACCGAAGGATAGATGACTGTGTCTTCTGCTATGCTTACGTTCAGGTCGATCCAGGTGGTTTTCGGATCCAGGATGGTGACGCCCTTCTCTGTAAGGTCTTTAACTTTTCTCTCCCGCAGGACCTCTATGGCCTGGGCCATCTCATACCGGCTGTTGACACCGATGAACTCTCCGCTATGATCGGTCTTATAGAAGCCGATCTTTTTCCCTTCCCGGGACATGATGCCGGTCACATCTGTCAGGTAGAACTCCTTTTTCTTGTTCTTGTTCGAAACCTTGGACAGAACTTCAAGAAGGCCCCTGATCCTAAAAAGATAGATTCCGGTATTGACTTCCTTGATCTTCCGCTCTGCGGGAGAAGCATCCCTCTCCTCGACAACTCTGATTGCATCATCTGACCGAATCACACGGCCGAAACCCGTGGGATTCTCCAGTTCAGCGCTTAAAAACGTCAGGGCGTTTTTCTCTTTTTTATGGAGAGCCAGTAACGGCCTCAATGTCTCAGGTCTCACCAGCGGAAGGTCTCCGTTGATGACGAGAAGATCCATATCGCTCTTTTTCTGGAGCACATTCTTTGCAGCCAGAACCGCGTGCGCTGTCCCCAGCTGTTCTTTTTGAACGACAAAAGCTACCTCTCCGTGTTTGAATTCTTTCATGATCTCTTCTTTTTGGTAGCCCACAACAATATAGACCTTTTGCGGCTTCAGCTTGAGGACAGTATCCACCACCAGTCGAAGCATAGATTTCCCCAAGAAGGGATGGAGGACCTTGACCTTATCCGATTTGAACCTGGTCCCCTTTCCGGCGGCTAAGATAAGAGCGATAAAACCCTGATTCATGCCATTCTGGTAATCAGTTTAAATTTTTTATCCTCCCAGAGAGGTTCGAAATCACTCTCATTCTGGGCGAGAGTGCTAAAAAACTTATCGAGCTGTATGGCCTTCTTCAGATGTTCAAGACACTGTTCCTGCTCTCCCATAAGGCAGTAGGTATCTGCCATCAAATAAGGTATCTTGCCTTCTTTGGGATTCATATCCCGAGCCTTTTCCAGTAGCTTCAGAGCCTCTTCATACTCTCCTTGATTTATCTTATAAACACTGTAGTAATAATAATCTTCAAACGTACTCAGTTGAACTTTTTCTTTTTTCTCCCTTGAGGCACAGATTTCCAGGTAGATCTGGGCCCGGTCGATCAACTCCCTCTCAGAGGCAAACTTCTCCACAAAGGCTTTGAGGAGCTCGGTCGCTTTACCAAATTCTCCTTTATGAAAAGCCTTCATTGCCTGAGTAAAAGCGTCCAGGGCTTTTTCATAGTCATCTTTTCTGGCTTTTTCCTTTTCTTTTGCTTCAACCATGACCTATCCTTTAGATGTGTTTTTTGATTTTGTCATTCTATCTCAGAAAAGAGACTTTGACAAGAGAAAACTGGGGTCAGGGTATAGCTTCGGCATATTCCGGATTATGGAGGAGAAAGCGGACGGCTTTCAGATGAAGTCTGTGGCCGGCCTTGTGTGCGTTGAAATGTCCGACCACAGGAGAGCCCAGCAGAGAAAGGTCTCCGATCAAATCCAATATCTTATGTCGTACACATTCATCCGGAAAGCGAAGCGGCCCGCTGACCGATCCTTTGTCATCGAAGACCACGGCGTTCTCCAACGAACCTCCCAGGGCTAAATCCTGGGCTCTGAGGCTGGGGACATCCTTCAAAAATCCAAAGGTTCGCGAGGGAGCGATCTCCGTCACGAAACTTTCTGGATTCAGGGCCAGAGTCAACTCCTGTCTCTGGATAAGGGGATGGTCGTATTCAATGCAATAGGTGATCCTGAACGCTACGTCAGGAGCAAAGGATACAGAGGCTCCTTCTTCTTCAAGCTTGAATGGTTTGAGTATCTTAACGAGCTTTTTTTGCTCGGGAAGAGGCTGCAGCCCGGCATCCTGGACAGCCAGAGCAAAAGGAGCGGCACTCCCGTCCATGATGGGGATCTCCTCCCCATTCAGCTCCACAATCAGGCTATCGATCCCGAAGATATAAAGAACAGCCAGCAAATGCTCGAGGGTCTGAATCCGGCATCCTTTGGATTCGAGGCAGGTGGAGTTTTTGGTTTTGACGGTTCCCGGATCGAGAGGAAGCTCTAAATCATTGAGATCCGTGCGGCGAAAAACGATCTGCCCGGATGGGGACGGTTTTAAAAGAATATCGACTTTTTTCCCGGTGTGTATTCCGATCCCTGAGAGAGGAATCTCTTTTCGGATTGTTGTCTTCTGTTTCAAAATAAACTCAAAATTCTGAAAAAACAGATAACTCCTTTTTTCTAAAGGGATTACCCAGTATACCCCAAAACCCGCTTCCCCGGCAAACACGAAGGGGTCAGGGCTCGACATTAGACATTTCATAATTATCTATAATATTTTTAAATTTAATTTTTTTATCGTCGGAATAATGCCTTCAGTAAATCAGTAAACAAAATAACTTAAAGTGTCTAATGTCGAGCCCTGACCCTATTTATATTTATCTGGATATCTGGTAGAATCAGGCTGATGAAATCCCAGCTCGAAGAAATCCTGAAAAAGGTCCAGCAGGGAAAACTTTCTCCTGAAAAGGCCCTTCAAACCCTGAAGGATTATCCTTACCAAGACCTAACCTTCGCCAAAATCGACCATCACCGTGAATTGAGGAAGGGATACCCAGAGATCATCTACGGCCTGGGAAAAACCGAAGACCAAATAATCAAAATAGCTCAAGCGATAATCAAGAAGGGAAGCAACCTGTTGATCACCAAAGTCGGGCCAGAGCTCTTCAGGAACTTGAAGAAAAAAATCCCGCGGGCCAAGTACAATCCTCTGGCCAAGACGATCTATCTCCGCCAGCAAAAGCTTGTCCCTGGAAAAGGGAAAATTGTCATTATTACCGCAGGCACATCAGACATTCCGGTCGCTGAAGAAGCCGCCGTAACCTGCGAGATTCTAGGAAACGATGTGGAAAAAGTCTATGATGTCGGTGTGGCCGGCCTTCACCGCTTATTCGGCGAATACGAGAAAATCCAGAAGGCAAGGGTCATTATCACCGTGGCCGGGATGGAAGGAGCCTTGCCCAGCGTAGTGGCCGGAGTGGTCAATATCCCCCTGATCGCAGTTCCCACCAGTGTCGGCTATGGAGCCAGCATGAAAGGTCTGGCCGCCCTTCTGGCCATGCTCAACTCATGTCCGGGCGGAGTTGGGGTCGTCAATATCGACAACGGCTTCGGCGCAGGATATCTCGCCAGCCTGATAAACCATCTTTAAAAAGGATAAGAAACCTACCTTAAAAAGAGGGTAAGTCTCTATCTTTTTTTACGAGAGAACTCAAGGTATAGCCTCGAATTGGAAGCCTGCTCTTTTTTGCTGTTATATATATAAAACTTTGATTTTTAGTGACTTAGACCTTGACAATTGACCATCTCGTTCCTATATTTACTTGTAGTCTGTTTCGGCAAAAAAAAGACAATTATGGAAGCTATTGACCAGATTAAGCAGGTTTCTAACATCGTCGAGATCGCTTCTCAATACACCACATTGAGAAGACGCGGGCGAAAGCACGTCGGACTCTGCCCTTTTCATTCCGAAAAGTCTCCCTCTTTCACCGTGGACGAGGAAAAGCAGCTCTATCACTGCTTTGGCTGCGGAGCTGGCGGCGATATTTTCACCTTGATCATGGAGAAAGAAAACCTCAGTTTTCCTGAAGCTCTGAGGTTTCTGGCGGAAAAATATAATATCAAGCTTCCGGAAAGAAAAAAGCTATCCCCCCAACTGGTAAAATTGGAAGAGGAGCTGTTCAAGATAAACGAAGATGCTCTCGCTTTTTTCAAAAAGAACATGTTCAACACCAAAGAAGGAGAAAAAGCTCTCCAGTATCTCAACAAGAGGAACATAACTTCCGATACCATCCAAAAGCTCAAGATAGGTTACTCTATGAATTCCTGGGATTCTCTGATTTCCTTTTTTCAGGGAAAAGGTATCAAGCCTAAGATTCTCGAGAAAGCGGGTCTGGTCCTGTATAACGAAAAGAAGGCCAGTTATTATGACCGGTTCAGGGGAAGAATCATCTTTCCCATTTTCACCATCACTGGAAAGCCTGTCGCCTTTGGCGGAAGGACCATATTTGATGCGGAGCCAAAATATCTGAATTCCCCGGATACACCCATTTACTCCAAAGGCAAGCTGCTCTATGGATTGAACTTCTGTAAGGATTCCATACGGGAAAAAGGCGAGGTGGTCATGGTCGAAGGTTACACAGACTTTCTTGCCCTTTTCCAGGCGGGAATAGCCAATGTCGCCGCATCTCTGGGCACCAGTTTGACTCTTGACCAGGTCTCCCTTGCCAAACGATTTGCCCCCCGAATCATTGCCAGCTACGACGCTGATAAGGCTGGGAAAAAGGCCGCTGAACGGGCCATATCACTCTGTTTCGAAAACGGTGTGGAGATCAAAGTCTTGAATTTACCTCAAGGATTTGACCCTGATAGCTATATCATGAAATTTGGAGCAGAAAAATTTTCAGTCCTGGCGAAGGAAAGCACTCCGGGGCTGAAATTCCTGATCAACAGCCATCTTCAGGAGAAAAACGAAGAGACTCCTGAAGAGAAAGCCCGGGTCGCCAAAAACATAATCGGTGAAATCCAAAAAATTCCTGACCCTGTTATCCGGAGTGAATACGTGAAGCAGGCCAGTGAGCATCTTTCCGTAGAAGAGAACGTGTTGAGGTCAATGCTTCAGAAAAAAACTTCAGAAAAAGAAAGAGAAGCACAGCCGGGTTTTCTTAACGCAGAGAAAAGGCTCCTTCAAATTCTTCTTGAAGAAAAGGAAATAGCCCCTTATATCTTTTCTGAAATCAAAAAAGAGTACTTCCAAGGGCTTAAAGGCGAACCCATATTCACCGCTCTAGCAGAGAGCTTCAAGAAAGGAAAGAGTTCCAACCTTCACGAGTTAAAGGTAAAGATCGATCCTTCCTTGTTGAGTTCTCTCTCCGAAACACTCTTGGAAAAAGAGCAGGAAGCTTCCGTCGAAGAGGCTTTTGAATGCCTCAATGCTCTGAGGCAGCTCTCGCTCGAAAACCAGGCTAAAAAATTGAAATCCGAGATCGCCAGATTAGAGAGAAACGGAGATAAGGAGAGAATCCTTCCGCTCGTCAAACAAATACAGGAAATGAAAAAGCAGCTATCAATACTATCGCAACGCAACTATCAGAATTTAAGTTCTAATAAAAGCGATCTTCTCGAAGAAGAGAGGAGTTAACATTGTCTTCGGATAATAAATACCAGAAAGACGAAATCAGCGAACTCATTTCCAAAGGAAGGAAGCAAGGATACCTTCTTTTTGAAGAAATCGATAAAACCTTCCAGGATGACTCTGATTCTGAGGGAAATTTCAAGGAATTCCTCAGCTCAATGGACGACTACGGGATCAAAATCCTCGATTCCAAACAGAGAGAAATCGTCCCCAAAAAAAGAAGGAGTGATCTTGTTTCCCTTCAAGGGCTGGAGAGAACAACCGACCCTGTAAAGCTTTACCTGAGAGAAATGGGGAATATTTCCCTCCTCACCCGGGAGGGAGAGATTTCCATAGCCAGGGAAATAGAAAGGGGCGAAAAAGCAATCATCAAAGCCCTTTCAAAAACGCGCCTTGTCCTGAATGAAATCCTCTCTTTGGAGGAAAAAATCAAAGAGGACCCTGAAATCATGTACGAAATGTTCGACATCAGTGAGGATGAGCTCGCCGAAGGAAAACTCGAGGCCAAGAAGAAACAGATAATGGCTAAAATCAAAAAAATCAGGGAACTCAGTGTCGAGCTGGACAGCATCCCTTCTTTGAAGAAAAATACATATCAGCGGGGGCGCCTGATTGTCGAGATGAGCCGCCTCATCAGGGAGCTCAACATCCGTCCCGGACACAGGGAAGTCATTATCGACGAACTTCAAGAAAAGTTAAAAGCCATCAACGAGTATGAAGAGGCGAAGGAAGAGGTCAATCTTTCTCTCAGCCGGGTCAAAAGCAAGAAACAAGAAGGAATCCTGAAGGAAAAAATCAAGGAAATCAACAAGCTCTTAAAGATATATGAAAAGGATATCGGCCTTGACTCCCAGGCTTTAAGGAAAACGCTCCGGGCCATAGCCACCGGGAAAAAAATCAGCGATCAGGCAAAAAAAGAGCTCGTTGCTGCCAATCTCAGACTTGTCGTCTCCATCGCCAAGAAATACAGCAACCGCGGCCTTCAGTTTCTCGACCTGATTCAGGAAGGGAACATGGGATTGATGAAGGCAGTGGATAAATTCGAGTACCGCAGAGGGTATAAGTTTTCGACCTATGCGACGTGGTGGATCAGGCAGGCCATTACCCGGGCTATTGCTGACCAGGCCAGGACCATCAGGATCCCGGTTCACATGATAGAGACTATCAACAAATTGATCAGAGTTTCCAGAAGCCTCGTTCAGGAAATCGGCAGAGAGCCCACCTGTGAAGAAATAGCCAAGAAGATGGATATGTCCGTTAACAAGGTGAGGAAAATCATAAAAATCGCTCAGGAGCCCATCTCCCTGGAAACACCTATCGGAGAAGAAGAGGACAGCCATCTCGGAGATTTCATCGAAGACAAGGTCTTGCCTTCACCTCCGGATGCCGTAATCAACATAAACCTGAGAGAACAGATCGGAGAAGCCTTGAAATCCCTTACCGAGAGAGAGGCTAAGGTCTTGAAGATGAGGTTCGGGCTGGGGGATGGAAACGAACACACACTGGAGGAGGTCGGTCAGCAATTCAAGGTCACGCGTGAAAGAATCAGACAGATCGAGGCCAAAGCCCTCCGAAAGCTCAAGCATCCCAGCCGCAGCCGCAAACTGAAATCCTTCACAGAGAATAATTAACCTGAATTATTCATAAAATATGCCGACTTTCTATCCAAATCAACCATTATGAATAATATTTCATCCTATGTCGGCATCTTTTCCCCTCCGGGCGAGCCGATCTGACGACCTGCAGTTAAGAAAAATTGTCATCGCGAGCGAAGCGTGGCGATCTCATGTTCATGCGCAAAAGCATGGGATTGCCACTGTCGCTTCGCTCCTCGCAACGACGTCTGCTTTGTTGCGGCCCATTCGCGGTGGACGACCACAGCTTCATGACCCGACGCCTCGCACCTGCTGCAACCTCGACTCGTGAATAATCCAGGTTAACTAAGTCAACTTGGAGGGGGAATTGACTTCCCCCTTCCAACGCTCGCTTCCGCTCGCTGCTTCCCTTTCTCGGGCGGGGCAAAACCCACTCCCTACGACCAAGGAGGCATACCCCCTTGGATTCCCCGAGGATCGGTTCTCCTTGGCAAGCTGCGGGGTAAATCATCCGATCGTTAAAAATTCAGATACAATTTATCGCCACCACATTCCAAACGCTCAACAAACCGATCAAGTGATCAGGTGAAATTGAATATAATTTTGATATGTGCTATAAAAATGAACAGGGCCTATAGCTCAGCGGTAGAGCCACCGGCTCATAACCGGCAGGTCCCAGGTTCGAATCCTGGTAGGCCCATTTTTACAGAGAGAGAAAGATGTGGATATCGAGTTCGACAAACTGATTCATCTTCAGGAGCTTGACACTGAAATAACGCATCTCTCTCGTTTCCTTGAAAACGTTCCCCGCCAAATCGAGGACATCACTCAAAAAAAGGAAGAGGTCTTCCAGATCATCACTCAAGCCAAAGAAAAACTGGCCCAAAACCAGAAAAAAAGGAGAGATTTAGAAGCGGAAGTCAAGGCAATCCGGGAAAAAACCACCAAGTACAACCTTCAGCTCAATGAAGTCAAAACCAACATAGAGTACAAATCCCTGCTTAAAGAAATTGAGGAAGCCAAACAGAGGATAACCGAAATGGAAGATGAGATCCTCAACGAGATGCTCAGCGCAGACGAGATCGAAGAGGAAATAAGGAGTGCCAATCAGAAGTACAACGAAGCTGAAAAAGAATTCTCCAAGGAGAGAAATATCCTCCAGCAGAAACAAAAAGAATCCGAAGCCAAACGAGATAAGCTGAACAAAGAGAAAGAAGAACTGATGGCCAAAATTCCTGATGACCTGATTCGCCTCTATCTAAAAATTTTCTCATCGAAGCACGGAATTGCTCTCTCCCCTGTAACCGGAGAGTTCTGCTCCCTGTGCCATATGCGTGTCCGACCCCAGGTCCTCAATGAGCTGAAAGGGAACGAAAATATTATCCTCTGCGAAAATTGCGGGAGAATTCTTTACTTTCTGGCTCAGAAAGCTTGAGGTCAAGGAATGAAGAGGGATGTCATGCCCTCATTCCCTATACATCGAATCTATGACATTATTGTATCTCTCTTCGATGATATTCCTCTTCACTTTTAGGGTCGGCGTGATTTCTCCTTTCTCGAGCTCAAAATCCTTGTCCATCAGGCTGATTTTTTTGATCTTTTCATAAGAGGCAAGATTCGGAGTCGACCTGTCAATCTCCGCTTCTATGAAACTCTGGATCCTTTCGTCTTTGACCAGGTCGCTCATCGTTTCAAAAGCGATGTTGTTCGACTTGGCATACTCTTCGAGCTTTTCAAAATTCGGGATAACCAGAGCCGATATGAACTTTCTCTTGTCTCCGATAACGACCACATTATCGATATAGGGATTGGTCTTGAGAATGTTTTCTATGGGCTGCGGTGCCACATTCTTCCCCCCTGAAGTGACAATGATGTCTTTCTTCCTGTCAGTTATGACCAGAAATCCATCTTCATCTATATGACCGATATCCCCTGTCCGGAACCAATCCCCGTCGAACACCTCTTGCGTAGCTTCTTCTCTTTTATAATAGGCCTTCATCACATGCGGCCCTTTTGTCAGGATCTCTCCATCATCGGCGATCTTCACCTCGACTCCCGGAATCGGAGGGCCGACCGAGCCGAATCTCAGTTTATCAAACGTGTTGACCGATACGACAGGAGAAGTCTCGGTCAATCCGTAGCCTTCTAAAACCACTAAGCCCATCGCGTAAAAGAATTCAGCGATATCCTTGGAGAGCGGAGCAGACCCGGAGACAAAAAACCTGACCCGTCCCCCTGTTCTGGCAATGATCTTGGAATAGACGAGCTTACTGGCCAGGTTTCGCTTGAAGTTCAGGAACCCCGATATGGGCTGATTATTCAGCCTTCTCTGGCTGTATTTTCTTCCCACCTTGAGTGCCCAATAGAAGATCTTTCTTTTCAAGCCTGAGCTGGCAAGGACATTATCCATAACCCTGGCGTAAAACTTTTCCAAAATGCGAGGGGCAAGAGCCATCACGTGCGGCCTTATTTCAAGCAGATTCTGGGGCACGGTATCAAAACCCTCCGCAAAGCCAATGGTGCAGCCTTTATAGAGATAGACGAATTCAACCATCCTCTCAAAAACATGGGAGAGAGGCAGGAGAGACATGGACGTGTCCTTATCTGAAAAAGGGAGAAGAGGCGCGCAGGTGACAACATTGCTGACGAAATTGCTGTGCATGAGCATGACGCCTTTGGGCAGTCCGGTTGTCCCTGAAGTGTAGATAATGGAAGCGATATCAGAAGGCTTAACCTCCAAAGCTCCTTTTTCAAACAGCTCAGGATTGTTCTTCTCCGCCTGCATGCCCTTCTGGATGACATCTTCAAAGGACAGCGTCCCTTCAGGAGATCCGGGATCAAAACTGATGTAATGGGTTACCTTTGTCAGTTCAGCCTTGATAGCCCAGACCTTCTCCCAGAGATCCGGCTGGGAGCAGAGGATAATCTTAGCGTCAGAATCATCGATGATGTATTTGATCTGGCTAGGGACAAGGGTTGTGTAGAGGGGAACAGTGATCCCACCCAGGCAGAGGTTGGCTACATCTGAAATAACCCACTCCGGCCTGTTTTCGGAAATTATGACCATCTTATCGCCAGCACCCAGCCCCAGCTCTCTCAGCCCTAAGGAGAAGTGCCTGACTTTTTCGGCAAACTCCTGGGTTGAGATAGGAACATACTGGCCCTCTTTCTTATAAAGCATCAAATCGTCTTTGATGTAAGTTTTCACTGAATTGAGGAAAAGCTGACTGATTGTTTCGACCATGATTCCCTCCTTGATAAATGTGCGTTAATTTTAAAGAAGAAAAGAAGCAACTGTCAAGTCCATAGTCAGAAGGGGAAGAATTTCCAAATCCGTTATAAAAAATGTTTTTGGAAATTCCTCTGCTCCCTTCAGATTTTTCACGCCATTCCTTCATCGCCCTCTGCGGCGGCCTCAAAACTGCGCACCTTTACCTCTTGCTCAAAATGAATGCCCGAGCTATCATCTGGCATCTCCTTCTGATTTTTTTCTGCTCAAACATTTCGACCGGCCGAAACGGCTTCCCTTGAGGGCGCCTCAGGAAGGCTAAATCTTCAAGGTCGCCTCGGATCTTTCCAAAAACATTTC
>JGI24422J19971_10001254_pt1 | contig 15331 bp, 12 predicted proteins | sample DeeMarSWOR152_54_FD_19971 | JGI IMG/M metagenome (IMG submission 19971) | reverse complement strand
TCCTAAAGCAGGCAGGCNGCACCTTCAAAATATTCGACATCACCAATGACTACAACGCAACACACGGCCGCATCCTAGCAGGCTGCACCCTTCTAGGCTCAACTTCAGTTAGTGGCAACGGAACGTTGGCAATAGTCACTTTCCAAGCCTTTGATGAAGGGGATACTATCTTAGGCCTTACTGAAACGAAGCTGAGCGACGAAAAAGATCCGCCTCAGCCCATTCCTCACACGACAGTAGACGGCGCAGTTCACGTGGATCGACTCCAAGACGTTGTCAGGGTGTATCCTTCGGATTCCTACGCAAGCTTTGGAGAAGTCTTCGAGGTTAATATAACCATAGTCGAGGTGACTAATCTCACCGGCTGGGAATTCAAACTATTCTACCTCAACACAGTTGCCGGCTGCACCAATATAACTGAAGGTTCCTTTTTGGAACAAGGTGGCAGCACGTTCCACGTATTCAACGTCACCAATGACTATAACGCAACACACGGCCGCATCCTAGCAGGCTGCGTCATTCTAGGACGAGTTTCGGTGAGTGGCAGCGGAACCTTGGCTTCAGTTTCGTTCCAAGCATTTTCTCGGGGGGAGACTCCGTTGGCTCTGGCAGACACGAAACTGACAGACGAGCAGCTTGACCCTCAACCAATTCCTCATACGACAATTGACGGAACAATACACGTAACCGTAGGAATGTGCGACATCGCAGCAATCAATGTTTCTCCTTCGGCTTTTTGCGTCTATAAGCATCACGTTCTAAACGTATCTGCTTTGGTGGCTAACAATGGAGAAACTGCTGAAACTTTCAACGTCACACTCTACACTTCAGAAATCAATGGCTGGCATCTAGTTGACATAGATGAACGCCTTGTTTGGTATTCAGATGGGCAGGACGCAGAAAAGGGCCTCGGCGAAAACTTCTGGGAAACTACGATAATAACTGAAGTCACAGTACCGAGCTCAAATCCTGCACTAGCCTTTGATACACGATACGAATTCGAAAACCTTTATGATTACGGCTTCGTTCAAGTCTCCACGGATGATGGAGAAACCTGGGTTTCTCTGGAAAACCAGTACACNACCTTCAATCACATGCCCTTAGCAGAACCAGAAATAGTCGCTCATCTTCCAGGACTTANGGGAACAAGCGAAGGCTGGCCGGATTGGATGACAATGACCTTCAACCTGAGCGGCTACGAGGGGCTAACAGTACTCCTGGGTTTCCGCTATATGACAGATACGGCGATACTCAAGCAGGGTTGGTTCGTCGACAATGTCACGATAAACTCATTCGAGATATCTAACCATGCTTTGCAGCAGCTCGATCCACCTTTGCTTCGTCCCGTACACACATTGACTGTTACGAACCTGACCTCTGGCAGTCAAGCAATAGTCATTTTTCCATGGAATACAACTACAACGAATTCCGGCACATATTCAATAAGTTGTATGGCCCAAACTCTTGAAGGAGAATCGGACACTCTAAACAACTTCCTGATGGACGGGCGGGTGGAAGTAAAAATGAATCCTGACCTCGACGGCGATTCGGATGTAGACATCTATGACGTTGTTATCCTTGCAGGAGCGTATGGAAGCGTCGAAGGGGGCCCGAAATGGAATCCCAGGGCGGACCTCATAGAGAATGGAATAATAGATATCTATGATGTCGTGGCTCTGGTTGGCTACTACGGTGAAACCCTGGATACCGACTGCACCTAGTTCTTCGTAGGTTCGCGCGGGACTTGTTCAATTCTTTAGGGATTGAATGTTGCGCCGTAGTGTCCACATATCACTACGACGTCATAAATGTTGATGAGCCCATACGGTTCAGCAAGGTCGCAGCTTCCGTTCCATTTTGGATTTGCAGGCGTGGACATATAAGTTCCTGATATCAGCACAACGTCGTAAATGTCGACTTTTAAGTCATGATTCACGTCGGCTGGATTCCAGTAAGTGTTCATAAGAGGATAATAGTCTAGCCCTTTCCAAGGAAGATATGTATCGCCTAGGCCATCGCCATTCAAATCAGCCCCCTCATAGTCGCTCCAGAAGTTACCTTCACAACCGTTATCCCAGATGGCATGGCTGCCGCCAAGAACTTGGAACTTGTTGTCAACGATGTTGTTGTGGCAGTATGTGTTGTTTGTTCCGTTAGCATAGATACCCACAGTATTGTTGAACAGAGTGTTGCCAGTTACAAGGTTGTTATGAGCAAAAACAGCCAAGCCATAATTCTCGCTCTGACTGATCACGTTGCCCTCCACAGCACTGTCATTCGACAAACCAACAAGCGCTATCCCGTCGGAAACTCTAGTTATGTTGTTGGCACGATACGTGTTGTTTGATCCGTTAGCATAGATTCCGACAGCGCCATTTAGGAGAGTGTTGCCGCTGACCAAATTACTGCTAGTTAGGATGGAAACACCATGATTTGTGCACAGAGCAAGCACGTTGTTCTTGACAGTGTTGCCGCTAGACATGCCGACAAGTGCGATGCCGTCATAGCTTTCTTGAATGCTGTTTCCTTTCAAAAGGTTGTTACGTGAGCTTCCGTCTAGCGTGACTGCGGAGGTCACGCTAGTTATAATGTTGTTGCTGATTCTTGAGTTATTTGAGTTCATCAAGTAGAAACCGTGAGTCGCCGACCTCACGGTAAGTCCGCCTACAGCAACGTTCTCGGCGTTTATGCTAAAAGCCGTTCCTTCACCGCCGCCGTCGACTATTGTCTGATCCTTTCTCTGCCCCATTATAAAAACCGACTTGTTGACAACCACATGCTCGTTGTAGGTTCCTGCATGGACGAATATTGTGTGGTTATCTAGAGTTTCGAGTGCATTCACTGCCTCTTGGATTGTTGCGTAGAATGAACCGGTGTTCAAGTTGGAGATTGGCTGGCAGAACGGGAATACTAGGGGGTACTCGTCTTCGTTGTTGTCGTAAATGAAGTATGCAGTATCCCATATTCCTGAAACGTTCAGTTCCGCAGCTTCGGGATATCTCTCACTGTAGTCGCTCCAGTAGTTGCCGCCAGAGGGATAACCGCCATGCCATCGGTTTGTCAAGGATCCAGCGGATGCTTGAATGCCATTACTGATGAAGCTATTTTGGCGAATCGTGTTATTTTCGGAAGTTTCGATGGAGACCCCAAAGGCTTCGTTGTCTTCGACGCAATTCTCCACGACGGTGCAGTTGCCGCAGTTGGCGAGCCCTATGCCCTTATGGAAATTCTCAATGACATGATTCTTGCCAATAGTGATCCCGCTGGAATTCGTTATTAGGATTCCTCTTTGAGTGTTGTTCCTAACGATGTTTTGATGGATTGTGCAGTTGTGTGAATAGCGCGTGAATACACCGTCGTCATTATTGACTATGCGATTTTCTAGAATCATGGAATTGTCTGAATTGTTCAAGTAGATTCCTGTGTCCCCATTTCTGACGGTGAGACCCCGTACAACGCTGTCGTCGGCGGTGATGAGAACAACTACGCCATGGTTATTGCCATCGATGATTGTTGTTTGGACGTTCTCCCCCATAAGAGATATGGATTTGTTCAAATCAAGATGTTCATGATACATTCCCCAAGAAACGTATAATGTCTCTCCTTCGCTCAGGGCGTTCATCGCCTCTTGAATCGAAGGATATTTGGTGAATACTGGGTATCCCTCAGCGATCCAAGCAATCACTCCTCCGAGCATGTTATACACGTACAAGAAGCCATTGTCTATGAGAGTCTGGCTTGCTGTCGCGCTCCAGCTACCTGACTCGTCGTAGACAAGAATTTTATCGGCTCTGTCTAGTTCATCAAGCCTTCCTTCCAAGTCGGGCAGCGGCATTAGTTTTGCGTCTCTTACGTGACCGGAATCGTAGCCAGATTGCAGTCTCACATCTAGAATAGCCAAAGAAGGGTCAGAGTCAATCATAGTCTTCGCAGCTGAAGCGTTCACGTTGGTGTAAGTGGCTCGAGGGCGGACAATCTTAGTGGCGGCTGATGAAAGGAAAGAGGCTCCAACCGGTACGACAGAAATCAGCAAGAAAAGATGTAACGAAAGAATCATGTATGCGGCTGAATCCTTCACCTTTTTCCCTCAGATTATAAAACTTCTTGGAAACTATTATCAGTTTCGCCAAATTCCGCTACCAGATGCGAACGGGCTGGAGACGAAAATCATTGTGAGGCAAATGAGTCGGCACATAATGCTAATAAGGCAAGAACCGCTATGGTTATTTTGCACAGATGGGAGAAGGGAAACTCAGAATCAATGAGGCAGTCTTTACGGCTAGTCGTCGAAGCACTCCGCGTCCAGACGCTTGGCGCGTTCCCCCTAAGGTCGTCCCATGCATTGACATCAACAGCTCCGGATGAAAGGAGGCTTTTCAGTCTCGCGGAGAGGCCCCGCTCTGCAATTGATTTTCTGCGCGCATGCAAAACGGACAGACGCGAACGTAAGTATCTGTTGAGTGTCACTTTGGTTTTCCTTCTGGTGTGCTGGCGTTCTGCACCTGTTTTCGCTTCATCGCCAGCTTGTACAGCTCTTTCGCCTTATCCGACCGCGTACGTTGCGGAAGGAAAGGGCGAGGTTTTTGACGTATTAGTCAAAATCTCCCAAGTTGAGAATCTGTATAGTTGCGAGTTTACAATCAATTATAACTCCAGCTTACTGACTGTAACAGGAGTATCTGTAGGGAGCTTCTTTCCCGAAGACGTTGACTTCGAATTTGAGAATAACCAGTCAAGCGGCTTTGTCACAGCCAGGATGGCTCTTCATGATCCCCACCCTCCCTTGAGTGGCAATGGCATTCTGTTGGAAGTCACCTTCGAGGTCTTCCGAAACATGATGGAGTACGTTGGCAGTACGCTGAAACTCAGCGACGTTCTACTTCTCAATCCCGAATTGGAGCCAATCAGCAACACATTCGTCAGCGCAGTGTTCTTTTGGAAATGGATGCAGCCTAATGCGCCCGAAGGTGAACGCGTGATCGACCTATACACTCAGAATGGTGGTGAAGGACTCGGTGAATCAGGTGGGTTTTTCGAACAAGGAGAAGTCGTGGAGATGATTGCTCGCGTCTCATATGAAGGCTGGCCAGAGCAAGGACTCCTCGTGGCATTTCAAGTTCTCAACTCCGAGGAGCAGATAGTCCTAGTATTCATAAATAGAACAAACCAAGATGGATTGGCACGGACAAGCTTCAGAATCCCAGATATTCCTGAAAGCCTTGGACGCTGGACTGCCATTGCTACCGTCGACATAGCGTGCGAAGCCGTGTGGGACACGATCAGTTTCTGGGTCGTGCTCCCATCAATAGGGGGTTCCACATTATCGATTCCTGAACGCCACACAGAAGCATCTGCAAACCAATATCTAACGCTCACCGGAGCTCTAGCTGTTTGCTTCATAGTAGCCAGACGAATTGCCCCAAACCCCAAGAGAAAGAAGTAGAAACTCCAATCCTGTGGTTAACGAATTTTCAGGTCCGTTTCCACTAATTAGCGAATCACTTCACACGACTGGCAGCGAACAGAGCGAATGCTGTTTCTTATCAACAGGTTTTTCAGTAGTTATTTCATCACTATCTTTTGTATGAAAGACGAATGCGCCATTTGTGGCAGGGTATTGTCTCTCTACTCACTGAGGCGTTGCCCCAGATGCAAGAAGCTCCATTGCCGAAGTTGCATGACCACGAATCTGTGGAGCGAGCAAAGAGACCTCATTTGTCTGAACTGTGCCAGGAGAATTGTGTCGCCAAGAGGCCCAACATCAAAGTACGGACCCTTGAGAGAATACCTGCTTCGCCGAGGGAAGTTTACGATCCTAACGACCTTGACATTCTCAAAGATCGAAGGAGTAATCAACGGCAACCTGCCTTTTGGCGCTCTGCGAAGTGATCAATGGTGGAACAACGATGAGAATACCGCTCAAGGGTATGCGTGGAGAAGTGCTGGTTGGGAGGTGCAAAGCGTAGATTTGAAAGAACGGGCAGTCACCTTTAAGAAGCTCGTTGCGGAAGGACACGCGCCCGTTCCCAGAAGCAAACGTGGAAGGGCTGGAAAAGCACAGAAACCCTTCAAGCCAGTACCAGTGAGACCTCGCGGAATTCGAAAACCCTCGAAGACAAGGGTCGCCAAAGCAATTGCGCGGGCCCGAAACGTGGAGAGAAGAAGAGCCGCAATGCAACTCGGGCAAAGGTCCAAACCGAAATCTGCCTACGAAAAGAGGATGTACAAGCCGGAGGCCAAGCCCACACGTCAAGACTAACAAGCAATTCTTGAAGAGGAAGTCTGTAAGCCCTGAAGTAAAGGTTTAAAGCCAGGGAACCTAGACTATATTGAGTCGTCTTGAGATGATAAGAAGGCTTGTCTTAGACGTTTTGAAGCCCCATAAGCCAAGTGTTGTCGAACTTTCCTTGGCCCTGAGCAACATGGAGGGCATAGAGGGCGTAAACGTACTTGTCTATGAGATAGATCAGCAGGTTGAGAACGTTAAAGTAATCATAGCGGGAAACAGCATAGACTTCGACGTCGTCAGGAAAAAGCTGGAGGAAATGGGAGCTACCATTCATTCCGTTGATGAGGTCGCTGCTGGCAGTAGAATCGTTGAAGAGGTTAGAACGCCTCAGGATAGATCTGCCCGGATTTAACATGGGCCAAAGTTTTCTAGGATTTTTCTGAATACAGCCATGCAGCGCAATGCATACATATATGACTGAAGAAGCAGCACGCATGAGGCGTTCGGACGGAAGCTTAGACTCGTGNAGAAAGTTATGCAGGCTATTCNATATTAGCTATCTCGTCAAGAAATTCCGCTGTCATCCGCCCCTCNGGCGTCAACTCGTAATGGATCGGCATCCGTCGCCTGAACACCAGCTTCTTACCCCTTAGATTCCGCAAGTATTTGTATGTCCTGCGCATGTTTATGCCGACCGTTTTGGACAACGCGCGGGTAGATATGCCGGCTTCGGGGATCACTTCGCAGATCCTCTTCTGGGTTGGCGAAAGCCTTTCCATCTGTAAAGCCCTTTTAGTTCGGAAGTAGAAAACGCGATCAGTGAAGGCGCTCTGTGATATCAGTTTGCGTTCCAGCAAACGTCCCATGATCCTTGACAGGCTTCTTCCAGAGATTATTCGAAGCAAATCAGCGCGAGTCTTCTTGCCATCTAACAAACTCCTGAGGATAGTTTCTTCCTGGCCTATGGAGTGGATTGGTAGTTGCCCTGAAAAGCCGTGCCTCACGACCGCTCTGTGGATCTTTCGGCCGTACAATGTGAGCCCAATGCGCGTCCCAGTTTGTTTGACCAAGCCAGCCTCCATCAAAGGTTTCAGATAATCACTTATCGTATCTTGGCTGTGAGAGAATCCATAGGTTCTCAGTTTATTCTGTAGGTTTTCTATGGGGAGGGGATGTTCGCAAAGAATGTTTAGCATCGCAATTCGCCTCGGGTTCTTAATTGCATTAAGGAGTTTGATGCTGTGGTTGTTCTCTGAGCGTAATGTACTTGTTTCTTTGAGCTCTTTCTTCACGCTCCAATTTCCGCACTGCTCCACGCACAGCATCGGTGAGATTGTGTCACAATCTTTGCAACGTTCTTCCATCACATGTAGTGTCTGTTCCAGACTGCAGCCGTCGTCGATCATTCTTTTCGATAGCCATATTGAATCCCCGGCAAGCTCTCGGCCCCTTGCCCCGCGTTCAATATGGACGCGCGCCATAGGGGTTTGGCTATTATCGCTATTTTTTTTTCGAGGAGAGATAGGAGAAGGGGTGTTGTTCAAAATGGGTTCCTCCATCACCTCTATGACGTGTGTCATAAATATATGACGGGCGTCATGCTTATATACCTTTTCCCAAGACACTATAGACGGAGCGAGAGCCTGTGAAACTCCCCTGTGAAATCGCCTCAAACTCTGTTGTTCCAGCAATACGTGCTCTTCTGGCAAGAGAGCTCTTAGAGACCTATGAAATGAAGCAAACTGAGGTAGCTGGCCTGTTGGGGATAACTCAAACGGCTGTGAGNAAGTACACGCATCNTGTAAGAGGGATAGGATTGCAGATAGATAGAGATGGTGACGTTAGAGTGGTTGTCTTAAGAATAGCTGCAGCGCTTGCCAAGAATGGCTTGGATCGAACCGATCTTGCTCTCCGAATTTGCTCTGCTTGTGAACTAATACGAAGAAAACGTCTCATGTGCAAGCTCTGCGAACGGGCTGACCCGTCCATCGACGTCCAGCAGTGTTTTGTTTGCAGCAAGAAGGCGGCGTCAGGGCAGAGCGAATAGTACTCGGTGTAGGGAGATTCCGAAAACTAGAAGATTAGCGACGAAGAAGTAGACGAAATAAGCCGATACAGAAAGGTAAAGAGACTTCTTTGTGCTGAACTCGTGCATTTCAGCCAACGCAAAGGCTCCCAGGACTATAGGCCACACGTTAAAAATCAGCATGGAAATCAGAAGCAGATAGCTTGAAAGGGCGTCTAGTGTCTCAAAAGGCGGAATCAGCAGGAACAGGAAAAGCCTGATCAGAACGTAAATAATCAAACATGAGAAACAATAGCCTGCTACATAGAACAAGTCTTTGAACGGACTTCTCTTCTTCGCAAAACCGATAATCAACCATAATCCCGCGGCGAAAAGCAACCATTTTAGGAAGAAATCGAAAATCACATAGAGTGACAGCTGGGAAAACCATCCTTGAAAGAATTGAGTAGAGCCAAACAAAACGTATTTTCCGAAGGCTACACCGTCGAGTTTCATTGTTATGTCTATGGAATCAACCCAGCTAAGACGAATGCCGATTCCAGTTATGTTAGTCCATTCTGGAGAGCCGGTGCTTCCCACAAACTCCTCGAAATCGGGGTTTTCTGGGCCTACATCGATTGTTAAGGGGACCCACTGATCGTTTAACTTCGGTGCAATGTTGAGGATGTCGAGTTCGAATCTGCTATCATTGTAACCCGAGAACAAGGTCAGTACCGCCGTGTCTGGGTTGACATCCTCAGAGATTGTCCTTTTGATTGCTACCGTTAACGCTTGAAGATCTCCTGCAGTAAGGTCAAATGTACCAATGTTGGTCAAGTTCAGCCAGATGGTCGAGCTGTTCAAGATAGAGGATACAAGGCTTGCATTGCCTACTATGACGTCAGCTTCGTCGAAAGCGATGTCGTCATTCGAACTCCACAAAGGCCGTGCTTCGGGCTCTGTCCAAGGGTCGGTTTCGGGAAGCGGAACTATCAAAATTTTCGAACCAGAAACATATAAAGCGCCTAGACTAAACGATGAGACAACGATGAGAAGCAGGAGCACACCTTTGACATCAGGCTTCTCGACGATTTCCTTAAACGCTCTTCGGGGAGAATACAAAGTCTCAATAAGCCTTCGAGCAAATAGCCACTTTCTCTGTTTCGGTTTGTCTTCCGTTTCCACGGACGCTTCCTCTGCCAAACTGGACCCTCTGATGGCTGTTACGTTTCCTGCATTCCTTGTTTAAGTCTTCTGTAAGTGGCATAATCTATGTAATGCAGAAATTCGTTTTCAGCCTGATAGGCTACTGTGAATCTCTGCCTAGGCCTCTTGTCAACTATCTGACTTGTGGTAATGAGGGAGTAGGCGTCGCTTCCTGCTCCTGAACCATAGCTTGCCAATAAAATCCTGTCATTTGGCTTAGCTTCATCCAAAACAGCCGCTAGGCCGATGGGGGAGCACCCAGAGTACGTGTTACCGAACGTTGCAACCTGCAGCCCCGGCATATACTGCTCCTCCTTGAAGCCTAACTGTTCTGCAACACGAGTTGGGAAGGCTGCATTTGGCTGATGCGCCACGAAGTAGTCTACATCTCTTGGTTCGAGCTTTAGACGTTCCATGAGCTTCTTGACGGCTTTAGTTACATGTTTGAAGTACGCCGGGAGCCCAGTGAACCGGCCTCCGTGACTCGGGTAGAGTTGTGTGTCTCTTCTCCAAAAGTCTGGCGTGTCTGATGTTACTGATACCCAGCCTTCAAATTGGGCAATAACATCGTACATGCCGAATATGAAGGCGCAGCCTCCGTAACCAACGAACAAGTCGAGTTCTCCTCCTGGCTCACCTCTGGGTGCAGATTGAGAATTGTCGGCTCCTATCACCATCGTATATGATTCATCTGAATATGGGTAATACACCAATGAAGCTGCGTCTTTGAACATGCTGGTTGCTGCTTTGCAGGCGAACTCTGTATCAATGGCGTCTACGCATTGAACACCCTCCGCCGGTTCTTCTTCTCCGAGCTTTAGCACTTGCGCCACCTTTGAAGCAATGGGTTTAACAGCGTAGGGGTTAGACTCCGATCCCACGTACACTTTGTCTATCAATCTATGATCTACGCCTGAGTGAATTAGAGCCATTTTTCCGGCTTCCACAGCGGCTGTCATAGCGTCCTCGTCCAAGAAAGGGACGGAGCGCTCCATGGCTCCCTCTTTGATTCTGAATCTTGAAGAATACACGCCGTATCCTACAATTCCTGGCTTTTCGTACTTCTTTTGGGGGGTAGCCAGCCGATATTCCTGAGCTGGATAATACTCATCAGTAAAAGAGAATGCTAGCGAGATTGTCGGTACTACGTCGCTTGGATCCACAGCATGTCTGCGTCTGAATCGCGGTACAACCTTTCTGCCCTCAAAACTGTCGAGGCGAATGTCCTCGTCTCCTATTATGCAATCGGTCAGTCGACCCGGAAACCGTACCTTTCCGTCGTGGAAGGATACTATACCGTATATGTATGAGCCCAGCCTATTGAACTTGTTTGTTGGCTCATCGATGAGGGTGCAAACCTCAAGAGTTCCTTCTTCGTAGAAGAAGTCGATATACTCCATCTTCCCAAAGCTTTCCCTCCCACAGGCGCCGCAGTAGTCCTTGAGCTTGAAGTACTCTTTTCCACAAAAACTGCAGCGACTACCCCGTAGCCTATCGCCAATGTAAGCGACCCTCCTCTCAATCGGTTCACTGCTCATCTCAATCCACTCCCAAGATGATCACGTACGCTTTCGTGCCAAAGCCCTCCAGCTCTTGAATGCAGCCACACCTGAGCCCGTCGTCTACCTTCACCTGCCCTTCCCCAGCCTCCTGCCTCAATTGCTGAAAAACCTCAAAAACCATCGCCCCCCCTGTTGCTCCGAGGGGATTTCCATCGGCTTTAAGCCCTCCATTCGCGTTAATGTGAAGCTCCTTACCCCCAAGTTCATAGTAATCATAATTTTCCTCAAAACTCCTGTGGACATCAACCCAGGCTCTACCCTTCTCACAAAACCCCAAATCCTCTAAGGATAGAATTCCAACAACTGTGGATTGATCATAGAGCTCTAAAATCTGAATCTCCTCTCTTGTCAAACCAGTTGTCTTAAGGACATTCTCCATCGCAAGTCTGGTGGCCACGAATCCCGTTAAGTCGTTTCGCGACGGATAGGTGATATAGTCTGTAGCCAGCGCGTAGCCAAGAATGTAAACTGGTTTGTCAGTATAAGACCTAGCTAGGTCTGAACTTGTGAGGATCAAGGTTGAAGCGCCATCAGATATCGGCGCGAAATCGAATAATCCTAAAGGCCTCCTTGCCCTAGCTCTTGCCTTGATGACCGTGTCTACCCCGATTTCTTTATGGAACTGAGCATGTTTGTTATTCAAGGCGTTACGGTGGTTTCTTACGGCAAATTCTGCCAATGCATTGTTCAAGACGTCAAGCTGTTCGCCTTTGATCCCGTATTTCTTGATATAAGCTCTGAGCATAAGCTCGTGGTTAGCTTCTGGTGTGCATCCGGCATAGTAGCTCCACGGGTCTTCCAGGAGCATTAGGTCGTCCCTGATCTTGTCCCATCGATCGGTCATTTTTTCCATTCCTCCCACCAGTACGAGGTCGTATCTCCCCGCTTGAATCGCGTTGGCGGCGCTAGAGAGTGCAGAGCTAAAGCAACGTGTGATTTCCATAGGGATATTAAGCTCTAAAAGCTCGGATAGAAAGCCTTCTTCCAGCCCGATTTTGTTTGTTATCGGCAGAAAATAGTCTGAGAAGTGGCAAGCGTCAAGATTGCTACGTTCAATATTCGCTGAGTTTAAGGACTTCAGCCCAGCTTCTTCAACCAAACTTTCGGGATCTCTCTCATAGTGTTCCCCNAATTTGGTTCTGCCCACGCTAATGATGGCAGGGCACTTTGCCTTCATGACAGACGTAACCCCTTTCTCTGAAAGGCTTTTACCGAGTTATATAGTAGCCTTTCTTAAGTGTTTGCTACGGTAGTGGGAGGGCTAATTGCCGCGCTGGTGAGCATCCTGCTGGATGCTTTAGGCGCTATCTGCCGGGGCTTACTCTCTGCTTGCTTATCCGGTACAGGGTTTCCCATTAAACGCTTATATAGCTGATTATCGTAAATCTTACGATAGCGGTGTTTGAATGCGGATTCAGAACTCTGAATATGCTCACCACGAGAAACAGGTGGCTGATGAAGCTACATTGCGAGAAAAGGCAAATCGCGCCGAAAGCCACACTCATCTGAAGAAGCTTGTGTACATAGACCACGTCTGAAGAGCTCTATCCATCTTTTCCACGAGCCCAGATCTTTAGAACACTTCCGGTGAATAGTATTTGAAATCAGAAAGAGATGCAGAATTCAAGCAACCTCGCCACCCGCCAGAGGGCCCAGTCGGTTTCTTGAAGAAAGCAAGAGTTAAGACCGCTTTGCTCGGAGTGACTCTTCTNTTCTTCTTGATTATTGCTTACGTAGAAAACGTTGCTTTCTTCGAGTATTTCGGGAGTCTTTTCGCAAACCCACCAATGGCAGTAGCCGTGGTTTTTATCCACAACGTTCTTGTGGTTTCCCTAATTTTGCTCGCAATGACCTTCTATGTCGAATTGGTGCTTTCCTTCTTCAAACCAAAGAAATACGAGCGCATTGTACTTGAGCACCCACGCCCGTTTGCCGCAGTATACACTTCCGTAATCATCTTGCTGAGTATTCTCAGAGCTAGCACGATTGTCTTCGGCAGCGTCGTGCTGAATGGGCTGGCGACCATTATCTTGTTGAGCCTGCCCAATGGAATAATAGAGGGCTACGGAATCTACCTGACNATCCACAGAACATTGAAAAGAAGCATTACGACAAGAGGACTATCAATGATCTACGGCTTATTCCTAATCGCTGCCCTATTAGAGGTTGGTTTCATCCAATTACTCCTACTAATCAGTGGTTGAAGCTTTAAATAGCGTTCCTTAAGAGTTGTTGAAACGACAACTCTGGAGAAACGGTTAATGCAGCCTTTTCACGTTGCGTCCAACGAGGAGATTAAGAAAGCTCAGACTACTGACGTCTACTTTGTCCGCACGAAGCAGATCTTGAAAGCCAAGGGCCTGGAGAAAGTCCACGTAGTTGCTGAAGTGACCCCAGGCAGCCTACCGGAAAGCTGGCCTTGGGGATTCCTGTGTGGTGTCGAAGAGCTGGCGAACCTATTCAAGGACATTCCAGTCGACATCTACTCCATGCCAGAGGGAACGGTTTTCTATTCCACGGATTTCCAGGGAGTTCGCGAACCTGTGGTTCGGATTGAGGGCTCTTACGGAGAGTTTTGCCTCTACGAAACCCCCCTCCTAGGTCTCATTTGTCAAGCAAGCGGGATTGCAACTCGAGCCGCGAGAATGAGGAAGATCGCCGGAGGCAAGACGCTTGTCTCTTTTGGCGTCCGTCGCATGCATCCATCTCTTTCACCAATGATAGATCGCGCCGCCTTCATTGGCGGATTCGACGCTGTTAGCTGTCTGGCAGGCGCCAAGGCAACAGAAACTGAAGCTGTGGGAACGATGCCCCATGCTCTAATAATAGTCATGCGAGATCAGATAGAAGCGTGGAAGGCATTTGATAGCGTAATAGAAGAAAAAGTACCTCGCGTCGCCCTGGTTGACACATATTCAGACGAGAAGACCGAAGCGGTCTTGGCCGCAACTGCCTTGAAGAAGCTGAGAGCCGTGCGACTGGACACCCCTTCGTCTCGCAAAGGCGATTTCAAAGAGATCATACGCGAGGTTCGCTGGGAGTTAGACCTTCGTGGGCACAAACGAATTCGAATCTTCGTTTCAGGGGGCTTAAACGAGGAATCCGTAAGGCAACTTAGCGAAGCTGGTGCGGACTCGTTTGGAGTAGGCACGTACGTGAGCAACTCACCGACGGTCAACTTTGCCATGGACATTGTACAGATCAACGGGACACCGTGCGCAAAGAGAGGCAAACTAGGTGGAAGAAAGGAAGCCTGGCGATGTCAGAAATGTCTAGTTGACATAGTCTTACCTTCTAACGATCCCCGGCCGAGATGTCCGAAGTGTCAAGGCAAAACGGAACGTCTGCTCAAACCCCTTGTGAAGAAGGGGAGAATTGTTGCAAGAATGCCTAAGCCCAAGGAAATCCGCAAATACGTGCTGAGCCAACTGGCAAGACTTTCTCTTGAGTGAAAACACGTACTTGAATCGGATCCTCGAGCCCCTCTGACCCTTTCGAAAACAATAAGGTGAGTGAAGCTATGACGCTTCATTCAAGAGTGCAGTGAGAAACTGGCTTTTTAACGCTTATATTCATTACCAAACAAAGGTGTAGCCATTAGTGATGTAAATTGCCGTATTGCCCAAAATGTGGGGTTGAACTAACCGAAGAAATGAAGTATTGCCCAAAGTGTGGAGCTTCACTCACTGCTGAGACTGCTCGTAGACCGGGGGCCTATGAGAAAGAGGAGAAGCAGGAAAAGGAAGAGAAACACGAAAAAGAAGAGAAACACGAAAAAGAAGAGAAACACGAAAAAGAAGAGACTAGTCGCTTTTGGGCTCTGATTGGAGGTTTGTTCCTGGTGCTTGTTGGGGTCGTTTCGATTATCACGGCATTTGTAGACTTGCCTCAGCCATGGAGAGGAGCGCTTTGGCTAATTATTGTCGGTGCAGTCATTATGGTTGTAGCCATCTACATGGCGATAAGGGCGTCCGGCAGATCTCCAAGACCTTAGAGAGACCAACCCCACAAGAGCCTGAATAGCCTGTGCTCTAGAATCGTCAAGCGAGTTGACCTCCCCAAGATTCGGAAGTAGTTTTTGCCCATGGCTTCGATCATATCGCCGATTTCATATCGAGGAAAGAGGCATGATGAGACAATTAGCCTTCCCCATTCCCCTCTTTGGAGTTCATGAAGCATTTTTGTCTCTCTTCCAGTTTCAACCTCAAACAAGTACGCATCATAGTTGGGACATATGTAAGGCAGGTCGTCAAGCTGCTGACCGTACACTCCCTCTGTAGCGGTGTACATCTCTACGATTGGCACTTTCCCATAGTAGCGTTGCAGTTT
>JGI24422J19971_10001251_pt1 | contig 15339 bp, 18 predicted proteins | sample DeeMarSWOR152_54_FD_19971 | JGI IMG/M metagenome (IMG submission 19971) | reverse complement strand
CCTGGCGAGCGAATCGTTATGATCAAAGAGGACGGATCGGTGCTTGTTCATCGACCCGCCGGATATGAGCCTGTGAACTGGCAGCCGCCGGGATGTTTGTTTCAGACCCGTGTAACTAAAGATGTTTTGGAGGTTAGGGCTGTTAGGCGTAAACCTTCAGAGTCTGTTAAGGTGTTTTTTGATCGTGTTTACCTTCTTTCAGCTCTCAACTTGATTGACAGAGGTAAGTTTTCGCTTTACGCAAGCGAGGAAGACATGCAGAAGGCGATTCTGCTGGAACCAGAAATTTTGGAACAGGGTTTCAAACCGATTACCTATGAGAAGAAAGTTGAACCCGGATTTGTAGACATCTATGGAACTGATAAGGACGGAAAATTTGTGGTTGTAGAGATCAAAAGAAAGACAGCTGGTAAGGAGGCTGCTTTGCAGCTAGCGAAGTACGTGGACTCTGTTAAGGCTTCGGTGAGCCGTGAAGTTCGTGGGGTGCTGGTGGCTCCGCGTTTGGCAAAGGGCGTTCAGAGGCTCTTGGTGACACTTGGGCTGGGTTTCAGGGCTCTGAATCCGAGGAAGTGTGCGGAAGTTTTGAGCAGGCCGGAAACGAGGAGACTTGAGGAGTTCTTCGGTGAAGGGAAGTAGATGAACTCACTCGTTTGTGAAAGACTTGGGGCCTGATGTTGCTTGTGTTCTTTTTACGTTTGCCGCAGAATTTCGAAGGAGTGTAGAGACTGCGGTTTCTGCACCGAGTATTTCTTTTGTCCCGGGGTTGGAAAGCCCAGCATAGAGCGCTTTGAAACCGCCTGCATCGACTGCAGAGTTTGCTACGCGGCTTGCCCCTACAGGGCGGTTGAGCGCGTGAGGGACACCATCCCTCGAAAGCAGGTTACGATCGTGGTTGATGGCGACCGTTTTGCGGTGCCGGAGCGAGTCACCCTCAAGCGTGCCTTGGAACTGCTTGGTTTAGAGTTTGGAAAGTTCCCCGGCGAGTCCAAGGTTTTTGCTCCCTGCGACACTGGTGGGTGTTACGCTTGTGCCCTGCTGGTTGATGGGGAGCCTAAGCCGGCTTGTGTGACGCCTGTTCGAGACGGAATGAACGTCAGCCTAACCTTGCCTAAAGATTATGTACCACTTCGAAGGGTCTCCGGCTTCCAACCCCACCCAGTTGGAGGCGTCGGCACACCATGGTGGGTGAAGAAGAGTGACCGCTACTACGTGGAGGTGGCATGTTTTGCCCATGGCTGCAACCTGCGCTGCCCCCAGTGCCAGAACTACACGGTTACCTACGACAACATGACACCGGCTCTAAAGCCCCTAGACGCCGCCGAAGTTTTGACGGCTCAACGCAACCGATACGGATTGGACCGCATGGCCATATCTGGCGGAGAGCCCACACTCAACCGAGCTTGGCTGACACGGTTCTTTCAGGAGTTGCGGAGGCTAAATCCGGATGTGCGCGCCCGGCTGCACCTGGATACGAACGCGACGGTTTTGACGCCGGATTTCGTGGATCGTCTGGTGGAGGTGGGAGTGACTGATGTTGGTCCGGACTTGAAGGGACTGAGAACCGAAACCTTCATGAAGATAACGGGAGTCGCTGACCGAAAGCTTGCTGGGCGGTACCTGGAAAACGCTTGGGCGGTCACTAAGTACATTGTTGACAGGTATTATCCTGAACCTCTTTTCGTTGGGGTGGGTATCCCCTACAACAGATACCTCATAACTTTGGAGGAGGTTCGAGAGATGGGTGAAAGAATAGCAAGTATAAACCCTGAGGTCCAGGTTTGTCTCCTCGACTACTTTCCCACCTTTCGTCGACCTGATATGGAGAGACCGTCTGTGGCTGAGATGAGGAAGGCGCGGGAAACGCTTGTGGAAACTGGACTGAAAACAGTTCTAGCCCAAACAACAATAGGACACCTAGGACCATGATCAACAACATGAAGGTTCTCTTCGTGTGCACGGGCAACTCCTTCAGAAGCGCCGTAGCCGAGGCCCTGCTGAAAAAGCTTCGAAACAATCTGGAGGTAGAGTCGGCTGGAACTCACCCCGCCCGAAAAATCGCTTCCAACGCAGAGAGGCTCTTAGAAGAAGAAGACGCTTTGGAGAATCTGAAGGAGAGGCCGGAGGGAATTGAAAAGAAAAACCTGGAGGAATACGACCTGATAGTAGCCATGAAAGAACACCACAAACACGAGATCCTCCAAAGATTCCCCCAGGTCAAGGGTAAGATACGGGTCTGGGACATCGAAGATCCTATATACCTGCCAAACGGCTCAGATCGCAGGGTTGTGCAGGAAATAAAGAGAAGAGTAACAGAACTAGCGAACTCCATTTAAACGTACATTTGCTCCAACTTCTGCTCTCTCGCCACCGTGAACAACAAATACTCGAGGCTCACCGGACTGCAAGACATTTCGCTTCCACATCTTCTACACTTGACCCGTATCATTATGGGCGTAGCCCTCTCCGTGGTACGACCAAGCCCAGTTATGGTGGGAGCAGCGTAGGCAACCTCCACCACCCTTGTCTTCCCCAACTTAAACCGCCCAGACTTCAGGTAGGAAAGGTAGGTGATCTCCCGTGTGCACCCGCAAGCCTTGCACACCAGCCTGTGCGGAGTAGCCAACAAAGGGTTGCCATCGAAAAACCCCTTCCTCGCCTTATCCACAATCTCCCTCTTAGAACCCGCTCTCCTTTCCATTTTCATGCAACCCTACCCCTGTGCATGTATCCGGTGATTTTCTTCTGAAACACCGCGTCTTGCAGCAGTTTGCTCCTTCCTATCCATCGTTCCAGCGGGATTTGAAACTGACTGGCGATTCTGGCTAGTGCCTCCTGCAATGTGTTGCATTTTACGGGAACCTGCCTGACGGCATTTCTGACGTTTTCCGCACCTGCCAGACTCCAACCGGCATGATGTAGCCGGCGTGAACCTCCCTCAGCACAACCACCACCGCCTGCCTCCTCTCTTTCACGAGCATCTCCCCCACCGCCAGTCTCGCCGCGTAATAGCACCCTCCAATTCTGGCGTAGGTGGTGCGTCCCTCAAAACCCTCCCAGTCGGAAAAGAGGACGACTCTCCTTCCAGCCGGGTTCCAAACCGTCCCTGGATACCAGGCCTCCATCGCCTCGTAGTTCCACGCCCCAGGAATCATCAACACTTCGAACTGGTTGTCTAGGTACCTCGACTCGTACACCCGATACTCATTTATCTCTGGAAAATTTTTGATCTGCTCTATCAGATCCTTCGATACGATGCTATCTACCGCCGTGATGCTCCACCGGGTTGGAACCAGACGCCTCTGCTTCTTCAGCCCAAAAGCGCCCACGCTGAACGCCCGCTGGATCCTCGAGGTCAACACTCCCTTCTCGTGCAGCGTGACCACAGCCTCTGCCGCCTTCAAGTCCGTGTCTCCATACGCCTTCTCGATCCGATGATCCCACCGAGAGGTCCCCACGTTCATGGATCGAATGACAGCGGATGGGCCAAAAGGCTGAACTTCATCGTCCAAAACGAAACGTCTCCGAGGCTTCTTCTTGAACCCCAACTCCACGTCCACAGGGCCGCCGGACAGGGCGAGCTCCCTAGTCTTGTCCATCGTCTTTCCGGCCTCCTCAAACTTCTTCACGTGAACCCTGTGTTTGCCTCTCACCAACATTGACCGAAAACCAACAATCTCATCCATGGACTTTCCAAACCATAACTCGGGCAGGTCAAACATGCTGGTATCCTCGTGAACCGGAGGAACCAAGCGGTCCCGCGTACACGTAGGGATAGCCTATTCGACCCACGAAGACGCCGGGTGGAGAAGCGCCGTCCATGTCCATGCCTTGGATGAGAGGCACCGTTTGGAAGTACGACTTCAATCGGATGACCAAGGGACATCTTGTCTTTCCGCACAAAAACTTTGACCCCTTGCAGACCACACACAGGCCCTTTCCCCAAGCCTTCGCCACCAAAAGGTCGGCTTCATAGCTGATGTCTGCGGTGATCTCAGGGTTATCGATAAGTTGCAGAATCCAGAGGTTCTCTTTTTCTGTTATCCTCAGCTTTCTTGGCTTTTTCGACCTTTTGGTCAGCCTTCTCATATTTAGTCGCCCAGAGCATTATTCCAATAATTAGGGTCAAGATGCTTAAAAATAGTTGATAATATTTTAAAGTCGTGAAACCTGTTTCTAATGTTATGCCTAAAAGAGCAATAAGCGATCGCATGTGTCCAAGCATCGATAGATAGTATATTAAAAGCCTGATGATCGCTAGGATTGGGTCTAACGTCAAGGGCTCATAGAAAAATTAGTGACGATGAAAAAGGCAATCAATACACTTGGATTTATATTGTTCTGAAATGTGAATAATTCTTTAAAGTGTAATTGACTTTAGATGGTCAATGGAGCGTTGACCCGTGGGCTCGCAAAGGCTGAGTAAGGTGGCTGTTGCCATAGGCGGTTTGCTGATTTTTGTCGGAATCATAATGATAGGCATGTTTGCGTTGGCCCTTTCCGGTATCGTGGACGTTGGCGTATTTGAAAGAATTTTAGGGAGTGAGGCGTATCGGATGCTATTTTTAGGGGTGTTGTTGGTAATTGGCATGCTTGACTTTGTGTCGGGGATTATTCTTAGACGCAGGTGATCTGTGATGAGGCCTAGAAGAATCCTCGTAGCAATCGTTGGCACGGTACAGGGTCTGATAGGTGTGTTAGCGGTCATCTTTGCCTACATCCTTTACATTGATTTTTTTGGTCTGCAAGCATGGCTAAACGTAACTGCGGAATTCCTTCCTCTCCACATGTTGGCTCTCATAGTTTTCGGCTCTTTCTCAATCATGAGCGGATTATTCCTTCTCACCGAAAGAGAGTTGCAATAGACGGAGCGTTGCAACGGTTGAAAATGAAAAGGGAGCTTGGACTTTTCGATGCGGTGATGATGGGGTTAAGCGGGGCGATAGGATTCGAGATTTTCGTGCTAATGGATTACGCCTATTTCGACTTAGCTGGGCCAGATATGATCTTAGCACTCTTGCTGGGCGGGCTGATAAACCTGTTGACCATGTTCAGTTATTCCGAACTCGGTGCAACCATCCCCGAGATCGGCGGCGAATATACGTACACGAAGGCCGCCTACGGCGGTCTCGTCGCCTTCATATCTGGCTGTCTAAGATGGCTTGCAGGCGTGTTCGGCGCAGCACTAGCCGCCTTGACTTTTGCTCATCAACTCTTGTATCTCTTCTCAAAAGTTGTCCCTGCGGTTGAAGGTTTTGTCTCAGCCCAAATACCATTAATCGCCATAATCGTGACAATCATTTTAGCGGCAATAGACGTTAGAGGAGTAAAAAAGGTCGGAATCGTGATAGTCACCGTGTTTTTGGCTATATTTGCCATTTTTCTTGCTAGTGGATTCTGGCATGGACTGATTCCACCCGAAGTGCTTCGAAAACCTCTAACCGAAGGCTTCTCAGGAGTTTTCGCAGCCACTGCATATTTGTTTCCCATGTTTTTCGGAATGAGAGCACTTATAGCAAGTGCTGCCCAAATTAAAGACCCAGAGAAGAATGTTCCTAGAGCAATAATTGTGTCATCGTTGCTGATCATACCTCTCTATTTCAGCGTTGCCTATGTGGCTGTAGGATTTGTCCCGTTGGGAGATTACGATGAACCCTTCCTAAACCTTGCAGCTGAAGAGATTATGGGTGTAGCTGGAGGTGTCTTATTCGCAATCGCTGGGATGGTTGCAAGTCTATCCGCCTTAGGGACGTCCATAACTGTTCAATCGAGCATCGCTCGTGGAATGAGTAGGGACGGATATTTGCCCAAAATCTTGCTATCGGTTCATCGGCGTTTTGGAACCCCTTACGTTGCAATTGTCGCTGGTTCGCTTTTCATAATGCTTTTGAGTGTGATTGGAGCTGTGGAGTTCCTCGGCTACGCGGCGAGTTTTGGTTCGATTCTAGTGTTTGCCTTAGTTAACCTCTCTCTTCTAAAGCTCAGAAAGAAAAGGCCGTATATTAAAAGATCCTTCAAAACTCCATTGTACCCCATCACTCCTATCGCCGGAATAGTCATGTCTTTTGTGCTCCTCGTGTTTCCCATGTTTCTGGGAGACGTTAACGCCATAAACGCACTCATGTCGGGTCTCGGGTTAATGGCGTTAGTCCTCATAACGTATCACCTCAGGATGGTGGGACGTTATCGCCTGCAGGTTGCTGTGGGAATGATCAGCTTGGGCATAGGGATTTTGATGGCGTCACTGACTTATCTAATCGAAATAGGATTCGTGCCACTCATCTTGCCTCGTATTTTTTTATACATTCTAATTTTTGTCAGCGCAGTGTCCATTCTGGCAGGAATCTTGAATATTTCCACGCGCACGAGCAAGATTTTTTAGCTATTCCACTTGAACAATTGTTGTGGGTGAAATGCCGAAGAAGAAAAAAAGAAGAAAAAAAGAACCGATCGTGGTTCCCGCTCTAGCGTTAAGACGTCGAGAGGAGGAGCTTCTCAAAGATACTACTGGAGTTGAGACGCTAGACGTTTTCAAGGCATCTGCGAGGATAGGTAGACGTTTATCCAGCTTAATGATCGCTGTTGGCGCCTTGCTTTCCCTCTTCTCTGTGTACAGCATCTTAACGTCTGCACAGTTTTTATTTTCTAATCCTCTGTTCATCGGCGCTCTAGGCTTTCTCGGCGCAGTAAACATCTTTTGCGGACTGATATTATTAGCAAAGGAATAAACGAATGTGGAGCATCGAGAGGGAAGTTGCGGTATAACCCAAAAACCAGTCTATACTACGTTAAATCTTTTAGGAATGGCATAAAAAAATGATGGGCTAATGATAGTATTATAACACTTGTTATCACAGCGATTGTCGCGCTTAAAGAGAAACCTGCAATTGCAACTCCCAAGGCGGTGCCTGATGCAGGCGGATGCTCTGTGCCCGTAACTACCATTATGAAAATAGAAAGCCCAACGGCAAGTGAGTACATAGTAACAGAATAAAAGAATGAAGGTTGGGGAACGCAGGCACATAGACAACCAGAAAAGAAGCCGACCAAGTGGCCTCCAATGACATTTCTCGGTTTAGCGGTAATGTTTTTCGGCATTGCAAATATAATAAAAGCAGTAGAACCTATCGATGCCATTATTACTGTCTGTTCTGTACTTGAGAATAAAAGTACTAGAAAGATTGTAAGAATAGCGAGAAGACTTCTAAATATGCAATTCTTCCAAAATAATCTAAGTTCTTCAATCATTTGGTAATTGATCTTTCAAAGCTAAATATAGTTTTTACTTAGCGGCATTTAGGACATGTAATAGTGATTCTGGATTCATAAGGCCTTTAGGAAGTCACGGATAAAAGACGGTTGAAATCAGTGTGACAACAAAAGTGGCGGGGGCGTTAGAAACGTATTTAAACTTTGTTGAAGCGCTAAATGAATGATTATCTTGATGGACAGGTAAGTAAAATGGTGCTCCTTGATTATATTTTGTCTCTGCCTTTCATATTCCTCCTAGCGTTGTTGGTAAGCTCTTTTTTATACATCGTCGGTTCGAAAATCGCTCCAAAAGTTAATGAGACAAAGAGACCAGATGGTAAACTCGCGCCGTACGCTTGTGGGGAAGATATGCCCGCGAGGAAGTTTCAAGTGAATATTCAAAGGTTTTTCCTTTACGTTACTTATTTTATGATCTTCGATATCTCGGCCTTTATGTTAGCATTGTCCTTCAGTAGCCGAGGCATATATCCCATTTTGTTCAGTGCAATAATCGCACTTAGCCTACTCACAGCTATCCCCGTAACTAGGAGGAAGAGAAGATAGGATTAGTAAATTGGGCAAGATCGAGTTCTCCCTGGGTCCTACATTTCAACTCTGGATCATGCAATGGTTGCGATATCGAATTTGTTGCTTCACAAGCGCCGAAATTTGATCTTGAAAGATTCGGTATTCTCGTTCAAGGAAGCCCGAGACATTCCGACATAATGGCCGTTACAGGTCCCGTAACTAGGCAGGCTAAAAGTAGACTTCTCCGCATATACGAGCAGATGCCTATGCCGAAGTACGTAATCGCCATCGGGTCTTGCGCCATTAGCGGCGCTCCCTTTAACGGTTCCTACAGCATCTATGAGGGTGTCGACAAAGTCATTCCCGTGGACGTTTATGTCGGGGGTTGTCCTCCTAGGCCGGAAGCCATTATAAATGGGATGCTTAGGCTCATCAAAAAAATTGGAAGTGCACAATAATGAAGGCATCTAATCTAATAGAAAGCCAATTGAAAGACGAAGCTCGAGAGATAACTGTTCCGCGTGAAAGAAGAATGTTCATCCGCATTGCGAAGGAAAATCTTAGAAAGTCTATGAAAAAGTTGATCGGATTAGAAGGACTCACCCACTTGTCGACGATAACGGGAGTCGATGTCGGATCTCAGGTTGAGCTAATTTACCACATAGTTTATGAAGACATCTTGGTCTCCCTTAAGGTTCAAGTTTCGAAAGAAAAACCAATTTTACCAACAATTGTTGACTTAATTCCAGGCGCACTTCTTTATGAAAGAGAGATCCATGATCTTTTTGGCGTAAGGTTTAAAGGAAATCCAGATTTATCGCGCCTAATTTTACCTGACACGTGGCCTGATGGCGTTTTCCCTCTTAGAAAGGAGTGGACTCCCGAAAGAATCTCTGAGAAAATAGAGGATAATCATGAAAACTATTAAGATACCGTTTGGGCCTCAGCATCCTGCCCTTGAAGAACCGATAAACTTCATCTTTGAGGTTGAAGAAGAACGTGTCGTCAATGTCAAGCCTCGCCTAGGCTATATTCATAGGGGAATTGAGAAGCTAGCTGAAAACCGAACTTATCATCAAAACGTCTATCTTATTGAGAGGATATGTGGAATATGCTCATTCGCCCATACTACATGCTATACTCAAGCGGTCGAAGAATTGCTGGGTATAGATATACCAGAAAGAGCCAAGTTCATAAGAACGATCACAGCTGAAATGGAAAGAGTGCAAAACCACTACTTATGGCTAGGCCTAACTGCAAAAGAGACGGGCTTCGAAACTCTATTCATGTACGCTTGGAGAGATCGAGAGACGATTCTAGAGGTTCTGGAGATGATTTCTGGGAAACGGGTAAACTATGGGATGAACACCATCGGAGGAGTACGCAGAGACATATTGGAAACGATGACAGAACAAATTGAAGATAAGCTTAGCCATCTCGAGGATAGAGCACAATACTACAAGAAGATATGCACAAAAGAACAAACGATTCTGAAAAGGACCGTGGGTGTGGGAATACTAAGACCGCGCGATGCCTTAAGCCTATGTGCAGTAGGTCCAACATTAAGAGCTAGCGGCATACCTAGGGATGTCAGAGCCGACGACCCATACGCTGCTTACGACGAGGTTCCGTTTAAAGTTGTTACCTACAAAAGATGTGACGTTGCGAGTAGAATTCTTGTCAGAATCGATGAAATCCTTGAAAGCATAAACATCATAAGATACGCGTTGGAGAACATGCCGAAAGGACCCATTCAAGTCAAGGTTCCGCAAAGAGTACCTAAAGGCGAAGCAGTTAGCCAAGTTGAGGCACCGCGAGGAGAAAATATTCATTATTTGAAGTCGGATGGAAGTGACAAACCAGTACGTTTGAAGGTTAGGGCTCCTACCCTAGCAAACCTACCCCCTCTTTGTAAGATGCTCATCGATGTTAACATCGCGGATATACCCGTTGTGATAGCTGGAATTGATCCGTGCATCGCGTGTGCAGAGCGGGTTATGCTGGTTGATACGAAAACAAAGAAGCGACGGATATGGAGCGGTGACAAATTGTGGAGGTATAGTTGCGAATGGTACCGGAAGAAATAACCGCGATACTACAGGTCTTTTTATTCCCCGGTTTCTCTTTCCTGTTCTCTCTAGCGTTTTTCGTCGAATGGTTAGATCGCAAGTTAGTGGCCAAGTTTCAGAACCGTTACGGACCATTGCATGTAGGACCCAAGGGAATCCTACAACCATTCGCGGACTTTATCAAGCTCCTATCAAAAGAGGACATCACACCAGCTATGGCTGACAGGGTTCCATTCATCGCGATGCCTCTTTTGATGCTTACCTTGGCGATGACGCCTTTATTTTGCATCCCAATAAATGGCTGTTCCGCTTTAGTCTCCTTTGAAGGCGATCTAATCGTGGTCATGTTCATAATGACACTCATCGCCCTCCTTCTATTTGCAGGCGCATGGGTTTCAACGAACCGTTTCAGCACGGTTGGAGGGATCAGAGCAGGCTTACAGATGTTTGGATACGAAATCCCATTAAACATCGTAATGATTGGACCAGCTATTGGCGCTGGAAGCCTCTCAATAAGTGAAATTATCAAATGGCAGTCTCAGGGGCGCTGGTTCATAATAACGCAGCCATTGGGCTTCGCAATTTTGACGATATGTCTGTTGGCGCATCTTCAGGTGGTTCCCTTTGACATACCTGAGGCTGAAACTGAGATTGTGAGCGGCTGGCTTGTTGAGTTCAGCGGAAAGAAGCTAGCCCTTATCAGGCTTGCAAGAAACTTCAAGCTAATTTTGGCTGCATCATTAATGACATCCCTTTACATGGGAGGAACCTCAGGGTTATGGCAGCCTAATCCATTAACATACTTTATTAAACTCGTCGTCTGCGTCTTTATCCTCTCCAATTTGAGAGCTCTATTCGCAAGATTTAGAATCGATCAATTTCTCGCTGGTGTATGGAGATACTTAACACCGCTTGCGCTTCTGCAGATATCCATAGTTGAAGTATTGGCTTGGTGATCACATGGCAATGGAAGATAACCTAATCAAAAATCTAATAAAAAAACCAATAACCCTGCGTTTTCCCTATGAACGAGCTCAATCAGTTGAAAGAATGCGAGGTAAAGTTACTTGGAAGATCGAAAAATGCATTGGCTGCACTCTTTGCGCCAAGACCTGCCCGTCAGAGGCCATCGAACTAATCGGGGAAGGGCGAAACGCCGAGATAACATACCATGTTGGCCGATGCCTCTTTTGCGGCGAATGTGTAGATATCTGTCCGACAAAAACCATAGAAACCACCAAGGAGTTTGAATTGGCTTTCACACAACCGAAAGACATGATTCTTGAATTTAGAAGGACCAAAAGAGATCGAGAATCTTCAAGTGAGGAATAAAAGGAGGAAAATAGCTTGTTTCCCTACGCTCCATGGCTTTGCTGGATTGCTCCAGCCTGTGGAGCCTTGCTTGTCCTAATGTTCGATGTAGTTCACAGAGCAAGAAAGTATAGAAGTCATTTAGCTGCAGCTTCTATTGGACTGAGTGTTTTTTTCTCCTTCTCGATGATGCCCGAAGTTCTCAGAGGCGAAATTATTGACCTCCGCTTACCTCTCAGGCCGCCCCTTGAGATCGGGGTTCTAATAGACCCCTTAAGTGTACTCATGGCAATCGTGGTAAGCATCATCGGTCTAATTGTCGCAGTGTTCTCGTCTGGATACATGCGTGAAGATCCAAGTTTAACTAGATTTTGGTTTATCATGCAGCTTTTTGTCTCCGGATACATCTTGGTCGTGATAGCGGACAACTTTTTGTTCATGTTCATTGGGTGGGAGATCGTCGGGCTATGCTGCACCTGCCTGACAGCCTTCGAGTACAAAAACAAACATAAAGCACATCTCGGTTTGAAAGTCAACACAATCCTTCGAGTCGGAGATGTGCCACTACTTATCTTCATATTGACCGTTTATGCTTATTCAGGCACATTCAATTTTATAGAGCTGTCCAGAGATACTAGTTGGATAGTTCAGTTGTCTAGGTCTGGCTTATTGCTTATCAGTTCACTTATGTTCTTCAGTGGCATCATGGGTAAGGCAGCTCAATTTCCGCTACATGGATGGCTACCCGACATGTTGGTGGGCACACCTTCGTCATCAAACGCTTTGACTGAATGCCTCGCAGGACCTTATCTTTTGGCTAGGATTCTCCCAATCTTCCACGGTGCATATATTTCTGGATACAGTGAACTGTCCTACTTCTTCCTAACAGTTGCGTGGATCGGAACCTTCACCGCGCTTATTACCGCGTTGATGGCTACTGCACAAAGACACCCCCAGCGGGTTATGGCTTATTCCATCTCAAGCATAATTGGTTACATGTTAGCGGCTCTGGGCTTGGCTGGATTGAACAGTAGCTTCGCATCAGGATATTTGGCAGGAACAACAATCTTGACCGTAGATGCGTTCGTCTCAGCGTTACTGATTCTTACCACGGTATTCGTTTCCTACGCAGTCGAATCGGAGGATTTGCTCAACATGAGCGGATTCAAAAGTAAACTTGCACACCGTGGGATGGAGGTCGCTGTCTTTGCCATGATAAGCGTTCCACCTTTTAGTGGTTTTTGGCTCTGCAATTGGGTCCAAACGTTGGCTTTGGAACTCCCTAGAAGCGGACAGAAGATTTTGATCCATTCTGGTTACTGGTTGTTCGCTCTCCTGATATTAACTGGCGGAGTTACCGCCTTTTACGGACTAAGGGTGATGGGTCTCGTTTTCAGCAAGGGTTCATACAAGAGAAAAATTAGGGATATTCCAAGTTCTATGCGTAATTCCTTTGCCACTTTGCTCGTAATTACCATCATCCTCGACCTTTCTGTGCCCTTTTTCATCCCTTTATTCAATAATTACTTTTTACCAATCGTGAACGAGTTGGTGTTTCCCAATTTTTTTGACGTGCTTATATACATTATTCCTTCCATAAGTACGCTCATGACGATTGCTGCGTTAATAGTTGGAGGTTCTGTTTCCCGTCAACTTTACATGGTACGCAAGATCTCTCCTAGAGAGCTTATGAATAGATACCCGATCTTAACGAAAATCCATACCTTTTTCCTAAACCGTTGCTACATTGACCTTTTGTATTACAAGATTGCTGATTGCACAATCAGCTTCTCAAGGAAACTCTATAATAGTGTGGAGATGAAAGGCGTAAAAAGGCTTAGGATTAGAGGTATAGATGAACTCTTCAACATTGCTGTGAAATGGATGGCCTCGATTTCTCAAAGGATCTATCCATTCATAGAGCTTGGGTATTTTGAGGCGTTCAATCGGAAAATAGCGAAGAGCATAGCTAAGCTTTCGCGGTGGATCTATTCATCAGTAGAGCTCGGATGCTTTGAAATGCTCAATCAAAAAGTGGCGGAGAACACAAGTAAGCTTTCAGAGAAGCTAAGGGGGACCCAGACTGGAGTTTTATCCTACAACATGCTAATTATGCTTATCGGCATACTTGTGCTAGCAGTCTCGCTTCTAATGTTTAGAGGGTATCTGGGGACATAAGAATGATTCCATACACTGCCTTGCTTGCAACCATTATACCTGGAATCCTAGGAATCGTCTTCTACATTGTCGCATATATTTCGGAACATGTTTCTCTTCTCAAACATATTCAGAAATATGTTCAGAAATACACGGGAAGGATTGCTGGGTTGGTAGCTACAGCCGTTGGGTCTTCGTCGGTTCTCTTAATTTTGAGTATGATGAAGCCTGTTGTTGACGCATACAATAATGGAGAAAACTCACTTGTCTTTGTATATCCTTGGGTAAGTTCGATTAATATTAACTTCGGCTTTCTCATCGACATGGTTAGCTTCCCAATAGGCTTGACCATCGCCTTAATCAGCACCCTTTCATGTCTTTACTCTATCAAACATATGGAGAAAGAACCACATCAAGCCAGTTACTATGCCAATTTGCTGATTTTCATGACAGGTATGATCGGAGTCATTTTCTCATTAAACTTAATCCAATTCTATCTCTTCTGGGAGCTGATGCTCATTCCTTCATATATCTTAATAGCACGGTGGGGGACTTCCAGAAGAAAACTAAGTATAGGATTCAAATATTTTATATTCACTCACGTGGGAGCCCTCATGATGCTTCTAGGAATCCTTTCCGTTTTTTCCTACACGATGACTTTCGACCTTACAGAGTTGCCTGCAAAATCAAGCCAAATACCGCCAGAAATAGTCCCAATAATATTTGCCCTTCTTCTACTGGGCTTCCTCGTTAAGATGGCTGCTTTTCCATTTCACACATGGTTACCCGATGCCCATTCGGAAGCTCCAACGCCTATCAGCGCGATGCTGTCTGGCATTATGATAAAAAGCGGTGCGTACGGAATAGCAAGAATCTCGTTGTCAATCTTCAGTTCGACGATAATACAGGCTTCTGACTATTTGTTGACTCTCGGCGTAATCACGATGATCTATGGAGGCTTGATGGCTTTAGCACAAACAGATATCAAGCGGTTACTAGCCTACTCAAGTATAAGCCAGATGGGCTACATAATCTTCGGATTCGCAACTGTTTCCACGCTGGGGATTATGGGAAGCCTACTACACATAGTCAACCATGCAATTTGTAAAGCGCTTCTATTCATGTGTGCAGGGTCAATCATACATCAAACAGGCATGAGAAACATCAGAAAAATGGGCGGACTAATAACAAAAATGCCATTAACCGGGTTTGCATGTCTAATCGGCATCTTCAGCTTAGTTGGAATACCTCCGTTGAATGCTTTTTGGAGTGAATGGATGATCTTCGGTGGGGGTCTTGCCTCCGAGAAGTTTGTCTTCACATTTATCGGTGCCGCAAGCACCTTGATCACGGCCGGGTACATGCTATGGTTTGCCTGGAAAGTTTTCTTTGGGGATGTCCCCAAAGGCTTGGAAAATGTTGAAGAATCCTCTCCCTTGTTGATGATTCCAATAGTCATGCTGGCCTCTACTTCTATCATACTCGGGATCTGGCCTGGATTGATTCTAGATTTTATTACGCCAGCAGCAGAGTTTTTATCAAGCTTCATGGGTGCTAGCTGAGTCGAGGGAAATTGATTGGAATCTTATTCATCGTAGGCATTGTCGTCTTAGCGGTTCTAGCAGTTGAATTAAAGAACCTTTTGCACGCTGTCGTCTGTCTTTTCGGCATGTGCATCATGATGGGGATACTCTTTGGAATCTTGAATGCCCTATATGTGATGGTATTTCAGTTGTTGATATACGCAGGAGCAACTATGGTTCTATTCTTGTCTGTCATCATGCTTACAGCGAGAGATGAAGAATGAAGGGGATATGGTTAAGAATTGGCGGAACATTGTTGGTGGTAGCGAGTGCGTATTTATTTCTGTCGAGTATTCAGCAAGGTTTCAGGCCCTTTGAATACGCAACTTTTCCGATAGGTAATTCTTTAGTTTCAACAGAGAAGGAAATAGCCCACGGTGTAAGCTATGCACTTTGGGATCAACGTTCTTTAGACATGATCTTATTGGCGTTGCTTGTCTTTG
>JGI24422J19971_10001250_pt1 | contig 15358 bp, 12 predicted proteins | sample DeeMarSWOR152_54_FD_19971 | JGI IMG/M metagenome (IMG submission 19971) | reverse complement strand
GATGCCGTCCGATTCCAGGGCACGATAGTCATCGTAGCTTCGGTTCCAGTACTCTTCGAGATGGACAAACAGGACTTTTCTCGCCTTGATTCGTGCTGCCAGTTCGAGCGTTTGTTCGAAGGTATACAGAGTAGTCCTTGAGATATGGTTATCAGGGTATGTGAAGTGATGCTTCAGACCGCTCTCGAATATCCCTGGCTGGATGACAAGGAGGTCGGGCTGTTGAACCTCGTTTCGATGTTCGGGGAATGGTTTGAAATCGCAGGGAGCATAGACGACCCTGCGCCCTTCTCTCGCAAAAACATACACAAATGCTACCTGGGAACCTCGGTCCACCGGGATGGCATCAATGCTTACTGGCCCTATTTTTATATTGTCTTGGAACGACATGAGACGGATAAATTTACTCTTCACATAGAAATCCACCAGAGGGCCATACTGAGATTGGATGCTGCGTAAGTTCTCTTTCAATTCTTCGGGAAGCAGGAGACAAATTTGTTTTTCTGGATAGGCACGCCAAGTGCGAAAATCCAACGTAATCTGCTCCACAACGCGCAATCCTTCCACATGGTCCGGGTCCAGATGAGTTAATATCAGGTAATCAATACGACGGATATGCGAACGATTCAATTGGCTCGCGATTTCTGCAGGTGTATCAATCAGGAGGTTGATATCGTGAAGGAAAGCAGCAGGTCCTGTTCTGGCGTAAGGAATACCCTTTTTCCTGGCTTCCTGACAGACTCGGCACCGGCACAGGGGTTTGGGAATAATCATGCACCCCCCAGAGCCCAAGATAGTCAATTTCATGGAATACGCGAAAGCAAGCCCTGCTTAGCCTTGCCCTATTCCTCCTTTTTTTAGCGCGTGTGCTTCAGGTCACCATCCATGGTGCCACGAACTCGCTCTCTTTCCTCGGCAAAATCAAACCCAGTCCAGATTCCAATAGAACCGAGTATCGAATCCTGGGGGTGAAACTGCCGAAAGATTTTGAAGTAATAGGCCGCCTCTCTGCTATTTATAGTCGCCTTGGGATTCTCTGCCTTGATGCGTTGAAACTCGTCTTCGCTTATCTCACTCTCAGCCAGCTTTTCTCCCAGGTCCTCGCAGCCAGCTCCTTGAGTGTACTGGACTTTGTAACGCCACAGTATCTCGTCGGGGAGATAATTTGTGTCTTCAAAAGCCATGCGTAGAATCCACTTTTCGATCCTATCTCCTACCTTTTCGGACTCGCGAATCTTGAGCTCGGGAGGAATCTTCATGGAAAGGTCAACCATAGCTACATCCAGGAAAGGCACCCTCAACTCCAGACTGAAGTACATTCCCATCCGGTCGGCGCGCTGCAGGTTGATATTATGGAGATTGCCTATGCAGCGCCTGGCCTCCTTATTGAGCACATCCATCGGATAATGCTTCATATAGTGATAGCCAGTGAATAGCTCATCAGCCCCCTCTCCGGTGAGTACTACTGTTACATACTCTGCAGCACACTTGCAGGTGAAGTAACAGGGAACCGCACAACGTACAAGGGAAGGATCATAGCTTTCTAGCTTCTTGATTACGATTGGCAGCGCTTCATAATACTCATCCTCGGTAAAAATCAACTCGTGGTGCGTCGACCCGATGTGCGCTGCTGCAATGCGAGAAGCCTTAAGGTCATCACTCTCATCCCCAGATTCATCCTTCATGCCCACTACGAAGGTATGGAGATGGGGGATTTCGTCAGCGGCGATGGCAGCCACCAGACTGCTGTCTACCCCGCCGCTGCAGAAGGAACCTACGTGGATTTCCTTATCTGCCAAAAGCCTTTTCTTAACTGCCTGAATAAAGGTTTCTCGAATGAGCTTGCAGGTCTCTTCTACATCCGTCAGCAGGTGATCTTCAATCGGCGGTATCTCATAATATTGCACGAACCCGTCTTTGGGAGTGTAGTAGTACCCGGCAGGAAATTCATGAACTTCCTCCACACCAGCCAGAGTCATAGCTCCCAGTTCTGAGGTAAAGTAAAGCTTGTCTCCAACATACCCATAATAGAGCGGTTTTATTCCAATGGGGTCGCGGGCCAGCATGAAATTGTCACCATCAAAGAGAGCAAAAGCGAACATTCCATCCAAGTCCTTCACACATTCTGGCCCTTTTTCCCGGTAGAGATGAAGAATGGTTTCCGTATCGGACAATGTCTTAAACTGGTATTTGGGAGTGAGTTTCTGCCTAAGATCCCAAAAATTATAGATTTCGCCATTGCAGATGATGCCTGTTCTACCACCATTGGCTAAAATCGGCTGATGCCCTCCAACTACATCGACAATAGACAATCTAGTGTGCCCAAAAACGGTACTGTTGAAAGTGTGGAGTCCTCGGTCATTCGGTCCTCGATGGGGCAGTGCATCCAACATCCGATTTATGGTCTTTGTATCCTGTATTCCAAAACAGCCTGCTATACCACACATAAATATTAACCTCTCTTTCTTTTAACTTTGGCTATCTCAAACCTTTCAAGTACTTTAACAGCTTGAAAACCGTCCACGCAATAGGCATCGGCCCCTATCTCCTCGGCAAACTCCTCGGAGACAGCGGCGCCACCGATGAGCACTTTTACACTGCTCCGGAGTTTGTTTTCCTCAAGAGCCTTGATCACCACACCCATTTCAATCATGGTCGTGGTAAGCAAGGCTGATAGTCCCAGGTATCCTGGTTGTTCTTCCTTCACAAACTCGACCAATTTTTCCGTGGGCACGTCTGTTCCCAAGTCATGCACCTCGTAACCAGCGCCTTTCAGTAAGATAGCAACGATGTTCTTGCCGATATCGTGGATATCCCCCTTTACCGTGGCTATGGCAAATTTCCCTTTGGTCTCCACACTTGCTAACTCCAGCACCGGTTTCAGGATATCCATCGCCGCTCCCACTGCCTCAGCGGAGGCAAGCATGTCCGGAATAAAGTACTCTTTGGTAGAATACTTCTCACCGACCACCTGCATTCCAGCAGTCAAGCCCTCGGTTATTATCACCTGCGTGGAGATATTTCTCTCAAGAGCTTGTTGCGTGAGTTCCACCACGCCGGGTGTCTCGGCAAGACTGTCATCTATCCCTATATCATCCTGCGTCTTTCTTCCCTGTATTACATTCTCTTTAATTATGGTAATTATGTCCTTGCTCATACTAACTTCCCCTTTCATAAACGTTAAGTCGTGGTAGTAGGCCAGGAATTTCCTCAAATATTTTGGCAGTTGTTTCTCGGTCTATGTGTTCCACCGGTCTTGCCAGCAAGTCCTTCATCTGCTCATAGGCAAGCTCAAAAACATCGTCCTTTTCACCACTCCCCTCAAAGGGATATATCCCGGATATTTCTCCACTGCGTAAAACAGGGCGAATATAGCTTATGTACAACTTTTGTGGTGTAGCTACTACAGCGCGCATCTGCTTCAACGCTGCTTCCATCTCCGGCTGGTCAATGCGCGGTTGTCGCAAGAAAAATTTTATCATCTTGAAGTGGGCATCATCCAAGACCGCCTGGAGGAGACAGAAGACAGAATTACAGTCCAGAAGACCAAAAGCGCAGTGCAGGTATTGAGGTCCTGACATGGCCACCACTATATCCGAGAACAGCCTCTCTATTGATGATTGCTGGCCAGGTATCTTCGTGTCACAAACGCCAGAGGTAGAATAGTTGGGGATCCCGTAGAAACGTGCCATCTGGGCGCAGTCAATGTTGTACTGACTGGTCTCAACAGAGCCATAGGAATCACTGAGGGTATCCATCCTAGCTCTCACCGGCACGCTACCGTAGAGCACTGGAGTCCCCGGTTTTACCAGTTGCCCCAAAGTTATGCCTGCCAGCACTTCCGCATTTATCTGAGCCATAATACCAGCTTCCTTGATAGGTGCAGTGGTGCCTGCTTGTGGTGATGATGACACGGCAACCGGTAATTCTCGGCGGCATACTTCAATGAAAGTATCTGTGGTATCCTCGACGAACTGGAGCGGGCTCTTCACAAGGCACGTGATAAACGAGATTATGGGGTTATCCTCAAGTGCCTTTTTACCTCCAGCGATGAGTTCTGCCATTCTCACCACGTTGTTAAGCTGCTTCAAACTGGTCAACCCGCTCATGAAGTGCTTGGTATTGTTATTGAGCGAGGCAAAGAATTTATTGACGTCTTTGTTCTCCTCGGTTATGTCGCGATCCTGTATATTCACGGTGCGAATATAGCCATCAACCATATCTAGATGCTCACAGACATGGGCTGACTGGCATAGGTCATCAACTGTACCTCGCCTGGGCTTAAACTCGGGTACCCTAATCTCCCTGGTAGGGTCATCCTTATTCACATAGGCAGGAAAATCTACATCCAGCCAGATATTAGTCTCCGACCCCGTAATGAAATATACCCTGGGCTCATCACCATGCATGATGAGGGTATTACCCGGGTTCCGAGCCCCCAGTTTCACAGTCTTGGGAGCATTATCCAGCGCATTTAATACCAATTGCTCTGGAATCTTCACCTGCCAGCTCTGATGGTCACCAGCGATAGGCTCAACTGCCGCACCGTGACCGTGAAGTATATCCACCGCTTCCCTGTTGAAGCTTATTAGCCCGGGGTCAGTCAGTATCTGCATGGAAACCTGGTGAATTAGCTCCACCTGTTCCTTGGTCAACCTTTCGTATGGTTTATCAACAAGTATTCCTTCTCTCGGCACTAAATTCCTCCCTCTTTTTATAGTTTCCTGATTTATCAGGTTCACTTGCCCAGCAAACTGGTCAACTACAATCAGATTATTGCTATTTTAGCTCTCTATGTCAGAAGCGAGAGCTTCCACCACAGCTACAGCCTGAAAGCCGTCTGCACCGTAGCCATCGGCGCCAATGCTTTGGGCAAATTCCTCAGAAACGGGGGCTCCGCCCACAATAACCTTCACTTGCTCCCTGAGTCCACTTTCCTCCAGCATTTGTATCACATCCGCCATGCGTGCCATAGTGCTCGTGAGCAGAGCGGACAAACCCAGGAACTGTGGTTTTTCCTCCCTTACCGCATCTACAATTACCTGAGCATCAATGTTATTCCCCAGGTCTTTTACGATGTATCCCGCCCCGCGCAGCAACATGGACACTATGTTCTTCCCAATATCGTGGAGGTCGTCCTTTACTGTAGCAACAACTATAGTGCCTTTGGTCTTAATGCCACTCGTGGCAAGACGGGGCTGCAATATCTGCATGGCCGCACCCACTGCTTCAGCAGAGGCTAGCATATCAGGAATAAAATACTCGCCCGCTTCAAATTTTTGCCCGACAACATTCATGCCGCCAGAAAGACCCTTAGTAATTATGTCTCGAATGTGCACGCCAGAGGCAAGAGCCTGTTCAACAAGCTCGGTAACGCCGGGCTGACCTACCATCCCTTCATCCATGCCTTCATCATCCTTGGTTATCCTACCCTGGATAACATTCTCCTTGATTAAATTGATTACGTCCTCTTGCATTGTCATCCTCCGGTTTCAATAATTCACTAAGTTACCTGGCTTGTTGGACATCAGTTAGAGCATTGTGTATGTTCACTTAAATATATTGAATCTTCCAGTCTCTATCGGTAGTTTCGAAATCTGCTGTGGGTTCAATCAACAATATCACCTCTTCTGTGCGCCCTCAGATATGCCCTGCATGAAGTGTCTTTTCCTAGGAGCATATCAGCCACCTTGATAAGGCTCATCGCCTTATTATCAAGCGGGTCAACAATCACTGCATCTAAGCCAGCATAAGCAGCCATCAGCAAGAAGGCACGGTTTATCAACTTTCTCTTGGGTAGACCATATGAAATGTTACTTAGTCCCATCACTATCCTGGCATCAGGATAGCGTGATTTGATTTGCTCTATGGTCTTTAATGTGACCAATCCTTGGCGCGTATCTACAGCGATAGGTAATACAAGCGGGTCAAATAATACTTGCTCTGACTTTATTCCCAAACCAGCTAAGTATGCCATTATCTGTTCGCAAGCCGCCAAACGCTCTTCGACACGGTCAGGTATTCCGTCTGTTCCCATTGCCAGTGCTACCACCCAGGCTTGTCGCTCGGCTACCAACGGGCCGATAGATTCCAGCCTCGCTGGCTCCGCAGTAACCGAGTTAATTATCAATTTTTCACCATGGTATTCCTCTAATGCAGCCTTGATAACTTCAGGAGCATCACTATCAATAGCCAATGGTTGTTCAACGGCAGCCTGTATTATTCCCACCAGCCACCTGATAGCTGTAGTTGCTTCCTGTAGTGAGCCATAACCGCCGCCGGCGTTTACATCGATAAAATCGGCCCCCGATAGCGCTTGTGCTTTAGCCAGGTTTATCAGGAATTCCTCGTCTCTTTTAGCAATAGCCTCAGCGACTGCCTTGTTTGATGCGTTTATGTTTTCTCCGATTACAAGCATGTTTTAAGCAATTATCCCCTTGATTTGTGATAATACTTGCTGTCTTAGTGGTGAAGGAAGACTATATTTAGGCTCAGCCAGAATCTCTTTTACAATCTTTGAAGCTCTTTCCCATGTCGCCTTCCCGCCTTTAGCCAGCCATTCCTCTTGACTATTCCTGTCGCTCAATGTAGGCTGGTAGTGCTCGCTGCGCATGAAGTGCCTTGTATGCCTGGCAGCTACGAAATTACCCCCCGGTCCTACCTGCTTTATGAGGTCCAAGGCCAGAGTGTCATCATTTACTTTGATTCCCTCTACGGCTCTCATCACCATGCCCAGTATCTCGTTGTCTATGACATATTTTTCATAGGACACGGTCATTGCGAATTCCATAAGTCCGGCAGCATCATGGATGAAGTTAGCTCCTGAAAGAGCACATAACAGCCCAGTCAAAGCAGATTCATAGCCACTCTGGGCATCTATTGTTTTCGAATCAGTCATACCACCGGTAGCATAGAAAGGAAGCCGATAGAATTGTGCCATCTGGGCGCCAGCTGCATTGATCAAGCCCATCTCAACCGAACCTGCCAGGTACTTCAGGTCTCTTAGATCAGTATTTGTGGCAACCGAACCAAAAAGGACTGGTGTGCCCGGGTTTACGATCTGGGTAAGCATTACACCCAGTAATGAGTCTGCGGTCTGGACTACCAGATTTCCGGCGAGCGTAACCGGCGAAGTGGCACCACACAACGGTTCAGCGGGGCAAGCCACAGGTATGCCATTCTTGGCAATGGTCACGATCAAATCGCCATATGTCTTGTCCATTCTTAATGGGCTTATGATGCATGCTATCATGGATATCAAAGGGCGCTGGCGCAGTCGTTCAGCAGAGCCAGCAACGATTTCTGCCATATGTATCACCTGTTTCGCCCCATCAGGTGTATAGACACCTCCCATAACATGCTTGGTGGTATTGTCCAGTCCGGCGAAAAACCGGTTCACATCTACCTGTTCCAAGGGCAGTTCATTGGGATATGTCGGTAGTAGATAAAAGTGGATGTTATCCAGCTTATCAACCAATCTGGCGATGCATCTCAGGTCTTCTATGCTCGCCAGTCTTTTCTGGTTAACACCAGGATCATAAACATGGAGTGCCGTGCCGCCAGTTCCAGCATATACTCGCCGCCCGCCCAAAACAATATCATGTGCTTCATCCTGTCCATAAAGTCTAATTTCCGATGGTGCCGATTCAATAAGCTCCTTCACTTTGCTCTCACTCAGTCGCAACAAGTGCTTTTCCCTATCCACCCTGGCTCCAGCTCGTCCGAAAAGCTCCAGTGCCTTGTCTGACTGCACCTCAAAGCCCACCTCTTCAATCACTTGCATCACAGTCTGATGCACCTTCAATATGGATTCTTCAGACAGAACCTTAAAACTGCCCCCATCCAGTCCTTTTCGGGTCATTATCCTTGACTTTACCTCCTTCCTGGACAATCTTGTTTATTGCAAAACTTGCAGGGGTTGTAGTTCTCTACATTGTCTTTTGAGGGTCCGATACCAACAATGCCTGAAATTGACTTCTGGGGAATCATCAGGCACTCCCCAGTCAGGCGCACCCCCACCATATTACCGATTAGAGCATGGAAAATCATCCGTTGTTGACCTATATTCCAGTCGCAATAGCCGGGGCTAAAGCGTCGGCTGATGAAAAGTCCCTTAGCCTCGGCTATCTCTTTTATTCTGCCCTCGACAAAGTCCGCTACCTTCTCCACAGCATCTGACCCTATTGCATCTAAAACAGTCGCCTGGAGCATGAGCCCGTCTCTGGCTAGCTTAGATGTTGTCTCCTCCAGGTATTTGCCTATTGTCACCAATAATATTGCAACCTGGTTGCAATGCTCCAACAACTGGGCAATAACCTGGCTTTTGAAGATAATCGAATCTTCAATAAGGGTCATAGAGCCTCTAGCCCACTCTACATTCTTGATAATATATGAATACAGGGGATTAATGAGGTAATGAGCGTGCTCGGCATAATCATCAATCAAAGAGGAAATACGTGCTGACAGCTCATGGTTATCATCATATCCTATGTAGCGACATACTTGATTTTTATCGATTTCAATATTGATATTGACACTATCATCAGTAACCAACATACTACTTTAGCCTCCTTTCGTTTGGCTTGCCACGAGCAGATGTTCTTGTCTTGCACAAGACGAAATCCGGGGAATAGTGCATGGTCAGTCAGGGGTAATTTTGANGGGTTTGGTGAAGGTTACCTCTTGGTAATCTGGAAAAACTCGAAAAATCGGGACATAAACAAAACTAACTTTACATTATGAACAAGGCAAATAAGCTATTATCTATTTATAGAGGAAAAGCAGATATATAACCCCAGATTAATCTCATCCTGCTCACTTCACAACATGCAGCATCCTCCTTCTGAGCTTTTGTCTCTCCTTTCCTGGTCGTAAGCTGAGGTATGATATCACAAAATTCATCCCTCTGTCCAATTAGGAGTTGAAGCCTAATATCTAACCAAGAAACTTAAAGATATGGCTCGGTCACCACTATTGTGGCCATTAAAATATGCGGGCCTAATAAATCAGGTAACAATAAAAATATGGACGCCAGTCAATTTATATTCACACTACTTTGACTGCCGTTCCATACGCTACCATCTCAGCAGCTCCGGACATCACCATCGAAGTTACAAGCCTGGTACCTATTATAGCATTAGCACCCATCTTCTCAGCTTGCTCAATCATCCTCTGCAATGCTTCCTCCCTGGCCTGTGCCAACATTAATGTGTAATCTTTAACTTCGCCGCCTACAATGTTTCGCAAGCCAGCCATAATATCACGTCCCACATGCCTGGCCCTGATAGTGCTGCCTCTAACCAAACCAAGGGTTTCTGTTATTCTTTTGCCCTCTATATGTTCTGTGGTAACCACAATCATTTTTCCACCTCCTTGAATTTCTCCTTGTCCTCCTTAGATGCTCGATATCTCTCCCGGCCCAATGATACTAAGAGTACGATAAGCCCTACCGCTATAGCGGCAATAGCAATCTTAACTGGCAAGGGCAATGATAAGAAAGCTAGACGGAAGAACCAATAAATCCCCCAGCCTATTAAAACTACCAAACCGACTGCTAGTAGAAAACCGCCTATCTTTCTCAATTCGACTCCTTTCTCACAAATTATAGTCGTGATACGGCCTTCCGTCAATCGAAGGCAATTTATAACGTATTATAAGGAAGGCTCCTCCCTGAATCGGTTGGTGATAGGCAGCCTCCTATCCCGGCCAAAGTCCCTGGGAGTTATTTTTATACCGGGGGCAGCTTGACGGCGCTTATATTCACTCTGGTCTACCAAGCGAGCTACCTTTGTAACTATGTCACGATCAAAACCCATGCCTATAATCTGGTCAATTGTCACATCATCTTCCACGTAGGCCTTTAGTATAGGATCCAATACCTCATATGGTGGCAGGGTATCGATATCTTTTTGGTCGGGTCTTAGTTCAGCCGATGGTGCTTTGGTCAAGACGGCAGATGGTATCACATTCTTACCTGCCTGGCGATTCTTGAATTTGGCTAAATCAATGACCAGTGTCTTAGGGACATCCTTCAGGGGAATAAACCCTCCAGCCATGTCTCCAAAAAGAGTAGTATAGCCGGTAGCTGTCTCACTTTTATTGCTGCAAGCAAGAACCAGCCAGCCGAACTTATTGGACAGGGCAAAGAGAATATTGCCCCTGATTCTGGCCTGAATATTTTCCTCGGTGATATCCGGTTGAGCATTTTTAAAGGTCTCCGCAAGTGTTTCCAAATAAGAGGTGAATGCCTTTTCAATAGGTATTACCTTGAATTCTATTCCTAGATTTTTTGCTAAAGCCTCCGCATCGGACTTGCTGCCCGGGGATGAGTACTGAGATGGCATAGAAACACCTATAACATTTTCAGCCCCAAGGGCGTCTGTTGCTATGGTGGCTACCAAGCTTGAATCAACTCCACCGGACAAACCGACGACTACTTGCTTAAAGCCATTTTTACGCACGTAGTCTTTGGTGCCTAATACAAGGGCTTGGTAAATCTCAGTTAGTTCATCTAGTCTTTCAACTTTTCTTGGTGATAAGGAAGGCCTGACAATTGCAGGATACTCTCTTGACACTTCTATCTTGGTAACCTGTTCTAGTTTCTCTCTAATCCAAGGCGTCTCTTTTCTTCGTCGAGGATCACGCAACTGAGAGCGTAATACCGACTCCACATCCAAATCAGCTACCACAAAATCTTCCTCAAACTGCTTCCCCCGAGCAATAAGTTGTCCTTTCTCATTGATAATCAGGCTATTGCCGTCAAACACAAGCTCATCTTGCCCTCCTACCAAGTTGTTATGGACAACTATAGCCACACTGTCTGTTGCTCTGGTAGCAAGCATCCTTTCTCTGAAAATCCCTTTTCCGGCATGGTATGGGGAAGCGCTTATATTAATCAACACCCTGGCTCCGGCATATGCCTGGACAATTGCCGGCCCGGCTTCATACCACATATCTTCACAGATAGTTATGCCTATGCCAATGTCATAAATGATAAAAAAAGGACATTCACCCCCGACCTGGAAATACCTATTTTCATCAAATACGCCGTAGTTCGGCAAATAGAATTTGTGGTAAACGCCCACCAATTTTTTATCATAGACCACCGCAGCAGCATTGTATATATCACCATCGCTGTCAACGAAGCCCACAACTACCGCTATATCTGAGCTGTGCTCAATTATTTTATTAAGGCTTTCTCTGTTTTGCTGGATGAATTGTGGTTTAAGCAGCAAATCTTCAGGTGGATATCCAGTTATAGCCAATTCAGGGAAGGTTAGAACATCGACTCTGAGTGACCTCGCCTGGTCGATGGATTGCAATATTTTCTTGGTATTACCGCTGAGGTCGCCTACAGTCGAATTAATCTGTGCTATGCCAACTCTGATGCTATGCAATTTGCCTCCTCATAGCAACAAACTATAGTATACCAAACATTAATAAGCATTTTTCGTAGTCTATAGAGTCTAATACAGGATAGACCGCTCTTCTACTCAAATGCCCCTGGCCCACTCCACAGCGTTTAGAAAAACGCGGAAGCCGTCCCCATAATCCCCCCGTAGCTCTCTGGTCCATCTGGGATGTTGTGTCCAACGTATGAATCGCTCCGGGTGTGGCATCAGCGCAAAAATGCGACCAGTAGCATCGCAGATGCCGGCTATATTATTCACTGAACCATTAGGATTGTGAGGGTATCCAGCCTGAATATCTCCTGTCTCGTCAGCATAGTAAAGTGCCACATTTAACTCTTCTGGTACCCTTTGTTCAATTATTACCTTACCCTCTCCGTGGGCCACTGGTAGATACATAAGGTCTATTCCCCGTGTAAAAATGCACGGGCTTTTTTTATTGACGCGGAGGTAGACCCAGCGACACTCAAACCTGCCGGAATCGTTGCCAGCTATGGTTAACGATTGCAAATTATCACCCCTCGACTTAGATAATATGCCAGCTTTTACCAAGACCTGAAAACCATTACAGATTCCTAGAATGAGCCTGCCGTCATCAACAAACTTTTGAACTTCGTCCCCCAGTTTGATTCTTAGTTCGTTGGCCAGGATTCTCCCGGCCGAGATATCATCCCCATAAGTAAAACCGCCGGGAATGACCATTATCAGGTAATTCGAGAGAGGCTTCTGCCGACGGATAAGCTCATCCACATGAATCAAGTCCACCTGTGCCCCGGCTCGTTCGAAGGCAAAGGCGGATTCCACGTCGCAGTTTGTTCCCGGGGCTCGCAGTATCAGTGTCTTTACCTTAGTTATCATGCCAAATCCTACCAGCGAAGAGGTCTCTGCCAAGCCTCTTTGAGTTCATTAATGGGAGCTGAAAGCACTATTTCCCCATTTAGACCATAGACCTCGAGCCTTTCTTGGCCTGTAACCTGACCAATGGCAGCGAAATCAATCCCAGCCATCATATGCTCGAACTGGTGCCTGGCCTCCGGAGCTACCTCTACCAGAAACCTGGTATTCGACTCGGAGAAGAGCACGTAATCGTCTCGATTTATGGCTTCACCCAGCGGCACTTGCCCCAAATGGATGACCATCCCCAAACCCCCGGCGAAGGCCATCTCGGCAGCAGCGACTCCTATGCCACCTTCACTAAGGTCATGGCAAGCCCTTACCAGGCCCTTCTCCATGACGGCACTGAGGGCATCCATGAGTCTCTTTCCTTTATTGGAGTCAACGCTGGGCACCCTGTTTCCTACATAACCATGAATACCGTAATATTGTGAGCCACCAAGCTCATTCCATGTGGTGCCGATGATGTAAACCAGGTCGTCCTCCCGCTTGCAATCCATCGTAACCACCTTCTCTACATTATTCATCACCGCCACTGCAGAGATGAGCAGTGTGGGTGGAATGCAGATGTTTTCTTTTTCAGACTCAAACTCATTATAGAGGCTATCCTTTCCAGAGATGAAGGGAGTTTCATAACCGAGAGCAACATCGTAGCAGGCTTGCGCCGCTCGCACCAGACCTCCCAGTCTATCCGGCTTGTCTGGATTGCCCCAACAGAAATTATCCAGTAGCGCCACTCTCAGGAGGCTGCCCCCTACGGCCACAACTTGCCGCAATGCTTCATCTATTGCGGAGGCGGCCATCCAGTATGGGTCGATATCCCCATACTTGGGATTGATGCCGTTTGTGACGATGATGCCCATATCTGAATCAAGTATAGGTCTGACGATGGCAGCGTCACTGGGTCCATCATTGTTTACCCCCGTGAGGGGCTTTAGAACACTAGCGCCCTGTACCTCGTGGTCGTACTGGCGTATCACCCATTCTTTACTGCAAACATTCCACGAGGCCAGGATATATAACAGGTCTTCACGCAGGTCAGTTGGTGGCGGAAATTCTGGCTCTATATTTTGCGGCGGCTCCCAAATAGCCTCCCTCTCCAACTGAGGCAGCCCTTTATGCAGAAACTCCATATCCAGGTCGCCAACTAGATTGTCATTATAAAAAAGTTCAAGCCGTCGACTATCAGTAAATTCCCCGATGACGGTAGCTTCTACACCCTCACTCCTGAAAAGAGAAATCAACTGGTCGACTGCGTTTGGTGGCACGGCCAGCACCATACGTTCCTGAGATTCAGATATCCATATTTCTGTGTAGGAGAGCCCAGAATACTTCAGTGGGACGCGCTCCAGATACACACGCACGCCGGTTTCCTCGGCCATCTCCCCCACTGCCGATGAAAGTCCACCTCCTCCACAATCGGTGATCCGCCGATATAGTCCCCGATCCCGGGCCTTGAGGAGGACATCGATCAGCTTTTTCTCTGTAATAGGGTCGCCAATTTGAACGGAGCTGCTGGAGATAGACTCCGATTCCTTGGTAAGCTCTCCCGATGCGAAGGTAACGCCATGGATACCATCACGTCCGGTCCTGCCTCCCACTAAAACCACCGAGTCTCCAGTCTGTTGTTGACCCCTCTGACTCATGCCCACTGGTAACAGTCCCACCGTCCCACAGAAAACCAAGGGATTTCCTATGTATCGTTCGTCAAAGAGGATAGCACCGTTTAGCGTGGGTATGCCGAGTCGGTTCCCATAGTCGGCCACGCCAGCGCGGACACCCTTGAAAATGCGGCGGGGATGTAATACACCGGGGGGGAGTTTATCATAGGGGAAATCAGGAGGGGCAAAGCAGAACACATCGGTGTTCAGGATGGGCTTGGCCCCCAGTCCAGTTCCTAGAATGTCTCTAATGACACCACCTATTCCTGTGGCTGCCCCCCCATAGGGTTCCAGCGCCGAAGGATGATTATGCGTTTCTACCTTGAAACAGATAGCATAACGGCCATCAAAATCTATTACACCGGCATTGTCTCGAAAAACCGAAAGGCACCAGGGCTTTTTTAATTCATCCGTGACTTTCATCACCGTGCTCTTGAGTAAATTGTCGACAACAATTTGACCTAGCCTGATTCTACTCTTGAAGGTCTTATGGACACAGTGCTCGGACCAAGTTTGTGCCAAGGTTTCAAGCTCCACATCGGTGGGATCGCGACCCAACTTGGAGAAGTAATCCTTAATGCGCCTCATCTCGCTTAAATTCAACCAAAGTCTGTCCTTGCTCAGCTCCATCAGACCATCATCGTCCAGACTAAGCAAATCTACAGTAGTGAAGACAAATTTGTACGTTGTGGAGGGGCAAGCAACCACCTCTCGCTTTGTGACTACGTGCTGAATCAGGTTATTGACTAACAGCTTGTCGCAGATAGATTGAATGTTCTCTTCCGAGAGATCACCCCATAAAGAATATTTACGGGCAGTTTTCACTGACGTAACTGTACCTATGCCGAGGTCGCGTATTGCCTTGCTGACGCTCTCCTCTACAGGATCCGTTACGCCAGGATTGTAGGCCACCACAATAACGTGTGCATCCCCGCCCTCAATACGAGATAAGGGTCCTTGGCCCCAAGAAAAGTCCTCAACTACAGGGTCAGCCAGTAGTTCCTGGCCAATCTTTCCCACTTCCACCTCATCACAATCTCCCTCCAGGAGATACACATCGCTGACTCTAGCCTGTTTTACACTCGTGATACCAATGTCACGGATGTCCTTCTCTAGCCTGTCTCCCTCGGGGTCTGGGAAACCGGCCTTTATTGAAACCTCAATCCGAAACAATAGACTTACCTTCTTACAATTACAGGAGCCTTACCATCCTTCAAGACACAAGCTGGCTACCTCGAAGTATTCTGTCTTCCTGGTTGTGGGACGGTTTTTGGCTGACTATATTCAAGAAATAGCTATGGAACCTCAAGTCGTCGGTGAACTCTGGGTGGAAAGCACAGGCCAGCAACCGATTTTGCCTGGCTACTACTATGGTGCTATCGGGTAGACGTGACA
>JGI24422J19971_10001249_pt1 | contig 15366 bp, 13 predicted proteins | sample DeeMarSWOR152_54_FD_19971 | JGI IMG/M metagenome (IMG submission 19971) | reverse complement strand
CTGGGGCCCGCGAGAGGATGATAAAATATCCCCTCCCTTAAGGTGGATATCATTGACCAACACCGGCGTTAAGAGCAAAGGCTGTCGAGGAGCTTTCGAGGATAGACCTGCGTAGCCATATCGGAAGCCAAACACGCTCTCGACTCCATACTGCCAAATAAGACTAAGGGTGACGGTTCTTATCACATCATTGAGACCGGGACACAATCCGCCACAGGTCACTATTCCACAGTTTAGCTTCTTCGGGTCAAAGAAAATCTTGCGACGGGGGCCCGCTCTCTCAAACATCGGAAGCTCTTTGTCCGAATTCTCGAACCATTTCAGATTTTCTGAATGTGAATATAAGAGAATCTTCTCGTGATCATTAATAAAATTACGTCTGCTTTGTATCAGAGGAGAATCTATCGTCGGTGAGCCAAGTTTCTCAATGGTCAAATCAGGCAGCTCATCCGGTTTCAAGCAATAAGCATCCATTTATCGTTTACTCCAGATGCGAGTGTTCAAGTTAAGGTCATCAACTATGCCGAGAGCAAGCTGAAGGTCTTCGAAGTATTCCCGAATCGGTGCAAAATCCAGCAATGTCCTGAATATTCTCGGCTCAAAAATATTTTTTGTGTATGAGACGGCAACAAAAACCATCGAACCTATAAAAGACAAGAATATTTTTCTATTTGTTTTTTTCTTAAAGTCAACAATTCGCTTCATCAAACTTGTTGATAAAATATATCTCGCCTCGATTTGGTCGTCGCCATAAACGGCAAAAGCCCTTTCGAATTCAGGGTCTTCGAGCTTTATAAGATTGCCGCGGAAAATGTTCAGTGACTGCAGCTTTTGTCCTATGCGGCCAAACAGCTTCTCAGCGGTATCAGGAAGGACCACTGTCTGCCCGGCAAAATCCTTGTTAAAATCACCAATAAAAAATAGTCCCTTAAATATCGTATAGCGGCGACGATTCTTACCCGAGCCGCTTTCGTGCTCAGCGTGAACTTCAGAAAATTTAATTCTTGTTGCTCCGATCCTGCCTGAAACAAGGTCGTCACCTTTATAACGGTTGGGCTTTGTACTGAAGATTTTGGACAATATAAAAGTCGATTTAGGGATGTAATCCTGCTGGGAATAATTCAGGTCTTCGTTAATAAAATGGATTATTCTTCGTATTACCACGGCCTTAAATTCTGTTACATAACCTCTGCTGATGAACCTACATATTACGCCGCCTATCATAGCACATATTATAATCGGGATGATAATTAGCATAGGCTGCTTGGCCAAAGAATGCCACAGTAATAAAACTACAACCGCCGCAATACATAAAAGCACGATGCCAACATATTGAAATTTTCTGACAACATTCCTGCGCTGGCGCTCAAGAACCTTAAGCTCGGCCAACAAAGTGGTATTATAAAAGTCTCTTAAATCTTCGAGCGTCTTCACATATCCACCCGTCAAAAGCCATTGCCGGTTACTTTAGACTTCTATCCGGCCTCTGGAAGCTTAGCTCTTGAAAAGTTTCTCAGCATCAACATCCTCTCGCTGCTCCTGGCTGATTTCAAACACTTTCTTTAGCTTGTACCTCATCGTGGAAGCAACCACATTTGTCGGAAACATCTCAACGGCGTTATTGTAGTCAGTTACCACCGCGTTATATGCGCGCCTCGCAGCCGATATCTGCTCTTCAACCTCGTTCATCGCCCGCTGGAGCTGCAGAAAATTCTGGTTTGCTTTCAGGTCCGGGTAATTCTCGACCGCCACCATTATACCGCCGAGCGCCTTTGTCACTATATTGTCAAGCTCAACCTTGTCGTCGTCGGACAGCCTGCCTGAAACCGCCTTCGCCCTCATTTGGGTGATTTCCTCCAGCAGCTCCCTTTCGTGCTTCATATACGCCTTAACGGTAGCAATGAGCTTTGGCAGCAGGTCGTATCTTTTCTTGAGCAGAGCGTCGATGGTGCCGAATACGTTCGTCACCTGGTTCTTCTTCCCGATAAGACTGTTATAAAGAAAAACCACAATTAAAAGAATCACTACGACAACAACAATTGCAATCCACATCTTTCGATCTCCTACACTTTATAAATTCAAGGCTTTTGCGAAGTATATAAGCCCCTATAAAATAGTGACTTACAACCATTTTCTTCTCGCGTTCTTTTCAACTTTGAGATTATGCTCTATGAAGTGCTATTTTGTCAAAGAGTTTTTGCAGCTTTCGGAATGGTTGCGGCAAAGTTCCCCCTGAAATGTCATTGAAGGTTCCTGAGCGACTATCCGGCTACGCAAAATGTGCACGTAGAACACATCGCAGGACCTAATGAGGTATCCGCCCCTCAACTCACGCCGAGCGTGGTTATCAATGCAATCAGACTTCGTACGCCTGGGTCCGTTAATCCGGATTCAGCGCCGGCGGGGCCAGTCAGATTTCCCGACGAAAACAACCACCAATTTCCCGTTGGATACTGAACAGTCAAAAGACACGAAAACTCACGGAAGTTCCTGCTCAAGCTTGTCCATGGTGGTTTCCAACTGTTCCTTAATGTTATCGAGTTTTTCTATTTTCTCTTTCGTTTCCGGAGGTATACTTTCAGAATCCTCTATTACATAAGGTGTAATAAATATAATCAGCTCGCTGTTGGCTACTAACGATTGGTTATGGCGGAACAGGCCACCTACGACAGGGACATCACCAAACAGCGGGACCTTTCGTTCAATTATGCTCTCTGTTTGGAAAAGGATGCCACCGAGCATAATGGTTTGGCCGTCCTGCACTATCATATTGGTTTCACTCCTCATCTTGCTTCTTACCGGCTGGTCATTTACAAGTTCCGTCGTAAGCTGTGAGAGATTCACCCTTATGTTCATATCCACATCCTTTTCTGGGGTAATGCTTGGCCGGGCCTGCAACGTCATACCTACATCCTCAAAAGTAACATTCTGGGTCGTAGTCTGTGTTGTGATTGACTCACTCGCCAGGAATGCAACGTTTTTACCCTTGAAGAACATGGCTTGTTCGTTGTCTTTCGTCCATAAACTTTGTTGATTAAGAATCTTTGCGTTAGTTTTCTTGACTAAAAAATCGATCAAGGCATAAAGGTCCGATCCAACGGCGAGCACTGTTCCTGTTCCTGTAGCACCAATTGGTGATGGAAGTGGAGAAGCAGTAGCTATTGTACCCGTAGCTGTACCGTGAGTTGCCAGATGCGTAAGATTGGACAGGGCCAGGATTGCATTCTCGCCCACAGCACCAAATGCATCCGGGTTCGTCGATAGTTGTACACCAAGGGAAGTCGCACTACTGTGTTCGATTTCCACAATTATTGCCTTTATCAACACCTGTTTGCCGGGTATATCGAGATCTTGAATCAGTTTTTCTACCTCGTCTATAAACTCCGGGGGAGCAAGAACAAGAATAGACTTGGTGTGAGGGTCGGGAACAAAGCGAATCCTGCCTATGACGTTGCTTATGGGCACCTCTTCTCCGACCCTGCTGCGTGCACCAGACTGGGACCACCACGGTGTATATTCGCCCTGGCTCGTGGTGTCCTGGCCTTGCCCTTGGCCGGAACTGCCCTGATTTCCCTGCTCTGACTGTGCCAGTGGATCTTCGCTGAGACCCTGCTCACTAAGCCGAATCCTGGCCGACGTACCGGGCTCGTTGAACATAGCATTCAGGCGTTCACTGAGGTCTTCGGGGTCTGCATACTTGAGCGTTACGACTCTGGGCACCTGTGCCATCTCCTGTCTGTCAAGCTCGAGTACCAACTCCTTAATAACTTTGTACGCCTCTGGAATCTTGCTTATTACGATTATCTTGCTTGTCCCCGGCACATCCGCAAAAGTCAACTGGCCATACAGCGGCCCGACAATTTTTTTCTTATCGTCCTGGGTGCCGTAATAAATATCCCAAAACGACATGCTTCTGGCAGATTCTTCGCTGAAAAGCGTCGAGAGCAAATCAGCCATCTCAATCGGGTCTGAATTATGCAGCTCAATTATCAACGGCTTGACTTGGGCCACATCGAGCGGAACGTCCCATTCTTCTATCTGCTGAGCAATTTTGACCATATTCTCAGGCGAGGCAATCACCGTTACCTGTTGCATCGTCGGAAATGATATTACTCTTACCGTTTCCTGAGATGAAACGTCGCGTGAGCGTCGGCTAGAGCCGCTATAACTATAACTGTAACTATAAAAACTACCGGCTTGTTGTTCATAAAGACCTTCGAGATTTGTCTTGATCTCGTCAGGGTCAGCGTTCTTCAGTTTGAAAACCCTTGTTTCAAACATACCTGCGGGGATGTCTACCTCGGCAATAAGTTTCTTAACCATTTCGCGCATATCCTCTCTGCCGAAGATCACAATCTGCCTTGCCTGGATCAATGGCTGAATAAGAACACTCTCCTGTAATTCTGACCCCGGCATCTGCTGCAATGCCTCGTTGAGGCGGCTTGCCACTTCGCTGACATCAGCATATCCTATAGTAACGGTTTCGTATTCTTGTTTGATCGGCTCTTTTTTGTCGAGCTTGTCTATCCACTCGCCAATCCGCTTCATATCTTCAGCCGATGCCCTTGCAATAATCCACCTTCGCTTTGGCTCCGGGATAAGGACAATCGGGAACTGGCTGGTTCCCATCACAGCGGGAGACGACGACCCTGCCCTGTAACTTGATCTCGAGGGATAGTAGGACATACCACCTCGACCGTAACTGCTGTAACTGCTGCTTCGACTGTAACCAACGCTTCGGCCGGTAGCTCCACCGGTGCCCTCGGCACTTAAGAGCATCCTCAACAACTGAACAATCTCGGAAGGATCACCATTATAAATCTGAAAAATATCCCACACGGTTTGCTCAGCTTCGGGCACATCAAACTCTGTGATAATCCTCTCGTAACGCATCAGATTCTCAACCGTGTCAATCACCAACAGATTTCCGGTATTTTCCTCACCGCTTACATGGCCGGACTCGCCAAGCAAAGGTTTAATGACCTCGCTCATCTGCTGGGGACTGTAGTTCTTTAGTTTAAAGAACTTCTGCACTACCTGACTTTTATTTTGAATTTGGGCGAGCGGAACATCAACAAGTATTGTTGAAACGGGTTTGTCAAGCTTCTTAATCCACTCGCCAATCAGCTTTATATCTTCAGCCGTTGCTTTTGCAATAATCCAATTGTTCTTCGGTTCGGCTATCAGTGTGGCTGGCGTCCGACCGATTCCAACGGTGACCGATATTGACTCCCCACTGCCGGTGCCGCCTCTACCAGGAGGCCGAAAACCACGACCTCGGCTGGGCCCCCTTTGACTGGTAATGCTGCTGCGTTCGTCAATTAACAGAGTCTCTAACAACTGGACAATCTCTGAAGCATCACCGTAAGAAATTTGAAATATCTCCTTCACAGTTTCTACCGCTTCGGCCTCATCAAACTGTGCCACAATCTTCTCAAATCGAATCAGATTCTTGACCGTATCAATTATCAATAGAGTGCTGGTGGTTTCATCAACACCCACAAAGCCGTATTCGCCGATCAACTTCTGAATAATGTCACCCATCTGTGTAGGACCGTAGTTCTTCAGCTTAAAGAACTTCTGAACCACCTGGTCCTTATTCTCAATCATTGCAAGAGGAACATCATCGGGTATCGTGGGGACCTCGCCAAGTTTTGCATCCTTTATAGGCTTGAGATAAATTGTGTCGTCGCTACGTTCGGCAATGTATCCTTTCAGGCGCAGCGCACTGTAAATCATGGCAAGCGCCTTACTTCGTGGCAATTTCTTGGGGGCGTATATAGTAATTTTCTGCTTCATCGACTCATCGTCTGCGGGAATAATCGTCTTGCCGGTCCAGTCCGCAAGCTTCGTAATGATGTCTTTCATCTGGACATCTTTGAGGTTCACAGCTTCCATCGGCTCATTCGGCTCGGCGGCGGCAACTACTTTCCCGGGTTCATTAACGTCAGCCAATTTTCCTGGTTCATTAACATCAGAAGCCACTACAGGTTCGTTTGCATCACCCGGCTTTTGTCCCTCGCCAGGTTCGCCGGGCTCAGCAGCTACTTCGGTTTCAGCTGGCTTTGCTTCCGGTTCGGGGGGCGATGGGTAAAAACCAACCCTCCAGATAATAAGAACCGCCGCAATGCCAACTACAATCGAAATTACTAATTTTGACCGTTCCATTTTACTCACCTCATTTCTAATCACTCAAAACCATTTTCTCGGCGTCTGGCACCTTGTCGCCGTCTGCCGCCAAATCTCTCACTCATAAATTTTTCTCTTTCTTCGTCAGACATATTCTCGAATTTCGCTCTTCTTTCTTGCATTTCGGCCCTACGTCTTTCTCTCGCTTGCTCTCTTTCTTCCTCAGACATGTTCTCCCATTTTTCACGCATTTGGGCCATGAACTTTTCCCTTTCCTCCTCGGACATATCCGGCCATCTTTCTCTTAACTTGGCTGCTTCTTCGGGAGGAAGCATTTGAAACATTGCCATGCCTTCACGCCCCCCACTTCGACGTTGCCCCGGCCCGCCTTCAGGGCCGAACATTGGTCTTCTCTCGGGGGGGACTTGAGCCATCTCGGCAGGTTCGCTTCCAGGCTTACCTGCGTCTGTCGGCTTTTGTATCTCGGCGCTCATCTGAGGTTCGGTACCCGCTTTGGATTCGATGCCGGCGTTGCGGAACCTGACATGTCTGATGCATAGACCAATCCCCCAAGAGCCAATAAGCACCGCAATACAGACTATTACAAATATTATTGTCGTTCCTGACTGTTTCATTTTTTCACCTCACTTCAATCATTTTATTACCGTCCGCCGCGCCGTCCGCCACCTGGTCCGCGTCCGCCACCGAACCTTTCACGCATTTCAGCCATAAATCTTTCCCTTTCTTCCGGGGACATATTCATGAATCTTTCTCTTCTTTCACGCATTTCGGCCCTAAATCTGTCTCTTTCTGCCTCAGACATATTTTGGAATCTTCCCCCCATTCCCCCGAACCCCCCCATCATGGGAGGCTCCCCTCTGTCTCTAAGGCCGGGCCCTGCCTCAGGCCGAACTACAACCATCTCAGCACGTCCTGCGGCTCCTCCTCTTGCAGGGGGCCCTGGACGCCCCGGCCCACCAGGCCCGGAAGCACCTCCCGTACTAATAGGGGCAAAGATTGTTTCCTTCCCATCCCATAGAATCTTAACCTGGGTAGGTTCGATTGCCACAATTTTCGCGTCTCCTACCATTTCACCAGCCTTGTACCAATTGCCGTTTATGAACACCTCATCACCTAATATGGCCGGCACTTCTCTTACAGGGTGCTGCTTCGGTGGAGGCGGCGCAAACAAATTATCCCTCTTTAACTCGTCAGCAATCGCTTTGGATTCAGCAAAATACTTTTCCTGGTCTTCGGCATCCAGCTTACTTTGCGCAAGAGCCTTTTTAACCAGATTCTCTGCGTTTGCCGAGGCTGTAAAAAAGCTTGCTGCCTTAATCAAGATTAAAACCGCCAAAAACGCCGAGACGCCAAGCAGTACGACTGAAACCAATTCTTTCTTTTCTTTTAGATAATCAAGTTTCATAATCTCCCTTTCTCATTTCACAAATGTTGACACTGTCAGATTCAACTCCACTTCCTGTGGCTTTTTTGGATCGCACTCTATACGCATCTCTTCGATGCCGACCAGATAAGGATTCTCCTTCAGGTTGGCAAGTAAATCGAGCACCTGTGTGAACCTGCATTTGGCGGTGCATTTGAAACGCAACAATCTATACCCAGCCTGCCGCGATTTTCTGATAGCCAGCTCTGTCAAAGGCTCACTCTTTATCCCCACCTTCTTTAATTGTTCGTCAAGCTTATCTCTAAACAGAAACTTTTGCTTATCTTCCTCCTCCGGCATCTCAAAGACAGGCACAATTGACATCANGCCCGCTTGTTTAGCCTCTTTCACATCGATAACCTTCAACTTAGCTTCGAGATCAGCAAGTGATTTTTTAACTTCCCCCCAGTGACCGAGCCACTTCGATCCAATCCAAAATGTCAAGATTCCTACTGCACACACAGCAAGAATCTTTACCATCAGTTTTTCTCTTTGGTTTAGTTTTCTCATTATAGTCTCGCTAATCTTCACACTTTTACTCAAGTTCTCTACCTGGTAAAATTCTTGTAATGAAAAGTTATATTAAATTTGAGCTTCTTACTTTTGGCGTCCGGGCTCGAGGTCATCTTCACATCTGTTATACCCTTTTGGTCCTGTAAACTTTTCTCAAATTTGTATAGCTGCTCATTGCCTGGTGCCTGGCCGCTTATAGTTATCCGCTGGCCCTTTTTAAAATACAAACTCTCGAGCTTTATCCCTCTGTCCCCGCTTGCACTGACTTGTTTTAAGAGGTCAAGCAAATCCGGCCTTTGCAATGCAACTATTTTGATTAGTTCCTGCCGCTGCATCAGCATATTCATATTTGTATCTGAAAGAGATGCTTCCAAACGCCTTGTTATTGCTTTAGGACTGGCCACATCCACCGCATAAGAGACAACAACCAGCAGGACCAACATCACCGCTGCAATCGCGCATGCCACTATTGGTGAATACCACCAGGGTCCCTTTTTCTCTTCCCCGGCCGGGTTGTACAAACGCTCAAAAATGTTAAGCTCGTCCGCGTGCTCATCAAGAGTCATCAGCCCAAGGCCTATCGGCACACGATACTCGTAGGCTTCTTCAACCTCAAGCTCCTCCTCCGCCCCTAATTTTTTAATCTCCGGCAATGCTGCTCTGGCATTCAATCCTGCCGACCTAAGAGAAGAAACCATGCCTACATAGATAGCGCTGCCGTCCGAGAGCACAAAAACCGGCAATTCTGCTCGCTCGGTATAGCCAAACAACTCCAACACGCTCCTCATATCCAGAACAAATCTCTCGGTAGTCTCGGTATTTCCCACAAAATCCCCCTCAGCAGCAAAATCCTCTGTGCCCACATCGAGGACCACGGCATTGCTCAATCGCCCATCCTCAACGAGACAAACCTGTGTATTCCGCGCCCCCGTACTTACAACTACAGCGGTTGTTTCATCTCCGGTAAAGAACACACTCCACGCCTTTACTATCCCCTCGCAGTCTAATAGTATTTTTGCCGGCTCAAAGTCGCGCACTTTTTCCACAAATCCTTGTAACTGTTCTCTCCTGGCCGCTACTATAGTGAGGGGTACTTGTCCATCCCGCATCTGTCCGGTCCGCCAGGCAAGCTCCATTTGCTCGGTGGGCAAAGGCAGCCGGGTCTCAGCCTGTAACTTAACTATCGCCGCGGTCTCTTCCTCTCCCACCGCAGGCACACCAATGCGATAAAAAGCTACGCCTGCCGAATTAAAGCCAACCACCACTGTCCTGTCACCATCGACATCTGCGCGCTCTGTTGGCTCAACGGACAAGCCACAGTCGGCTGCAAAAAGCCGCCAGTCGACATTACTGCCTTCGCTGCTCTTTGTCCAAAGAATTTCAAAAGCCCCGCTCTCTTTTCGAAGCTCTACAGCCTTGAGTTTATTATCCTGCTGTGCTATTGCTACGACGGACGGCCGTGTTTCCATATTTATCTTGTCATTAGTCATATTATTCAACTTTCAGTGCATAGGCCACAAACAACCCAGAGAATAATCAATTATCAATTACTTGCCCCCTGATACCAGTAAAGCACCCTACAAGGTGTCGAACTCCTATCCACCACTGCCTCTGTCTCCAGTGTTGCTCCACTAAGGCCGTTTCTGTCAGCCGTCGCAACACAGCGAATTGTAAAAACATCAGACCGCGTGGTTATAAAACCTACAATTCTCTTGAAATCATCGATGTTCACCGACGCCACCTGCATCACCTCTGCAATGCTTTCCATCCCATACAGCAGCCCCTCTCTATATGCAACTATATCCTCCGCAGCTTTGTCGGCCGAGTCGCCACCACCCAGCAAAGCAGACAGAACAATCGCTGAAGCCGTATTGATGTTTACCTTTCCCGGTGCTTTTGCCTCGCTACTGACTGTTATTTTGTCCGCTATCTGATAAAACGTTTGTAAATCCAAAGGTTCAGCCTCATTCGAACTGCCTGAATCCTGCTGGGACGTTTCAGGACTTTGATCACTTATCAAATCGCCGATGCTCTGGTATCCATTGTTTGGGCGTTCATCCACAATCCATTGGGCCTGGGATTGTGGTATGCTCAGAGAGCTCGTCAGCTCCCTCACGTCCGCTTCGTTGATATTAACCCTCGTATTTCCGCTGGCATCTTTATTGCTGTCATACGAGTAGCACGTCAGGTACGCAATCCATCCCAGATCCAACTCACTATCTCCGTCATCGGCGGGTGGGCTTTTGTCACCGTCTCTCTCGTTGTAGTCCAATTGTCCGTTGAAGTTGGTGTCTTCTCCATATAACAGCTTTTCCGTAATATCCTTTACCAAGAGCAGCTCCCGTATTGTTCTGAAAGGACCGTTTCGAGCCATATATCCAAACTCGAGATTCTCATAATACCCGCCTTCGACACCACCCTCGCTCGGCGTATCATCGGTGTCCCGCCAGTCAATTATCGCATCTGCAATTTCTTCAAGCATTTCCGGCAGCTCCAAAAGCTGCGCTTTCGTAGCAGTATTTATATTTAATTTACTCGCCTCATCAATAACCTGGACAGTAAAGTAGCACCTCTGCAATGGAATATCATTAAAATCTTCATCGTTATCACTCCAGAGGTCTGTCAAGCAGTCACTTTCCCTTGTGTCCTCGTTCAGCACCCCAATAGCTTTCTCTATCCCCGCCCGACAGGCCCACTTGCACCTCAGTGCTTCGGTCCTGGCGAGGCAGACTTTTGCATCGAGCCGGCTTTTGCGCCCCAGAACCGCAACAATGATTGTAAGCACGATTACCACCCACAGCACTGTTACAAGAACAAGGCCCTTTCTGTCACCATTAGTACCCATTCTTTCAGCTAAACTTTCGCTCCTCGATTCTTTTACCTTTTCCTATCTGGTCATCCCGATCTAGTACCAGAGCTGCTTTCCCCACTACTTTCTTCGCCTCCTCCCTCTCCCTCACCGCTCTCGAGAGTACCGGCTGCACCAACTGCAGACCTGACAAAATTCACAACAAAAGATTCCATAGTCGGTTCTCCCCGGTCCGGCAATTTTCCCACTATGGTTACTTCAACCAACTGAGGTAAAACCTCCATTTCCTCCGGCCATTCATGGGACCATTCTTCCCCATCAAAGAACCTGACCTCGAAAACGTCAATATCCTCGGCAATTATAGTCAGGATTCCACCCGGCTCGGCTTCTTCATTGGGATTCGGCCACAATCGCCTCATTAGCGCCGACTTTTCTTCATCCTTTACGAGACAATATTCGACTTCATATATATCGCCTTCCGGCTGGCCGATTCTGGCCCTTGCTCGGCTGAGAGTGTAAAAAACCAGATAACTGATACTATCCTGCCCTGACACTTCAACCGTCCCAATGAATTTGGTATTTTCTATATTCTCGTCACGGTACAGATTCACAAGGTCCCTTGCGATCATATTCGCTGCAAACCTTACCTCAGCAGCAGCGTTAATATTATAATCCACCATCTCAGAACTGGCCGTAACAGTCCTCAGTGTCGCCACCGCCACCAAGGCAATAAACGTTCCGATGGTCGATGCCACCAACACTTCCACTAATGTAAACCCATTTAGAAATACTGCTGCTGAGGTTCCTGTCCTAAGCTGTGCAGGAATCTCTAACGGGGTAAATCCTGTCTTTCTCGAATACATGTTCTTAATCACTCCAGCTCAGCCTCAACCTCAACCTCAATAAACACACTTATCCCATCGAGCATGGTATCGACAGAAAGACTATAAGGACGATTGTTCTCAACCCAGCTAACCGTTATAGTTACCAGATAGAGACTATCAATATCCTGATATTCAGTAACAACTTCCCAGTGATACGCCGGTTCAAACTCTTCAAAGACCCCTTCAGTTTGTCCTAATTCGATGAATTCATCGATTCCGACGTAGTCAATCAAACGAAGCTGCTTATCAATCAATGACGCTGCCATTTCATATCGCCTGTTAAGTCTTGTTCCGGTAAGAGCCCTCGTGCTGATTGCTCCTACCGTTAAAACAGCTCCGCAAAGGATGGCGCTCGCAACGATTGTCTCAACCAGAGTGAACCCCGTTAGAAGTGAGGCTCCGGAGGCAACCGTCTTGCTTCTGGCAGAGATTTCTAACAGGGTAAAGCATCTCTTGTTTCTTTTTGCCCATACCATCATTCTGCGTCCAAATCAATGGGGATACCAATTTTCACATCGGTATCGCTTTTCACATCGTCAATCGTGCCCTCATACATCTTGGCCCTGCCGGTCGCAGCGCTGATAACTATCGTATAATGGGTTTTACCATCACCAAGCTGAACAACGACTGACTGTGCGGTGCCGTTCTGCGAAAACACTATTGCCTGCTCATCTGTGCTCTCAGGCACTGTCTCTGAACCAATCGGCGCGACTTGAACGTCCTCAAATGTGACTTCACCCTCGAATTCAACCGGCCTGCAGTAAAAATTCCGTACGATTGTCTCCTCCGATTCCCCGGACTCCTCATTGAATTGCGTTGTAGCCAAGTAAAATCCGTTATTTACTACATCCAACCGTATTTTGTACGGCCTTTGTTCCTCAATCGCTACTATCCTTGCGTATTTAGCTGTAAGCAGAAAATTGCGTGCGGCTTTGTCCACCAGCATCTTCTTATATGTCCCGACATAAAGCCCCCCACCAACGCTGGCGATGAGTGCAATAACAACCACGACCAGCAGCATCTCGGTAATGGTAAAGCCCGTGAGAAATAAGACGCCAGACGGACCTGTCTTGCGTTTAGCAAGGATTTCTAACGAGGTAAGGTCCCATCGCTGAGATTTGACTTTCGTCTTGAAGTTTTGTCTTCTCCTTCCCATAATTACAACCAACGATATCTTACAGCATTTAGTATTGTCATTCCTGTACAAGCAAGAACGTATAATCTATATGCTATCTGCTATAATTATCCGCTATTCGTTCACAACATCTCCATTGTCACCTTCACCACCCTCCATACCATCCGCTCCATAGCTTATTAAATCGAAACTACCCGGATTGACCTCACCTTCTGCAACATAGATATAAGGATTGCCCCATGGGTCAACCAGATCACTTGGCTTTAGATACCGCCCGTTCCACTTTTCCTCAAGGTCCGCAGGTGCAATAAGCAGCACGTCAAGACTCTCTGAGTCGTCGGGGTATCGTCCACAATCGATATAAAATCTGGCCAGCGCATCCTCGATAATCGCCATCTTCGCTCTTGCTATGTCCTGCTTGGCCTTGCCGAGACCTTTGAACATCCTCGGCGCAACAAACGCTGCAAGCATTGATATGATCAAAATTACAACAAGCAATTCTACAAGGGTAAATGCCTTTTTTTTCTGCTTTTTCCGTTTCATTGGGCCACCTTTCCTAAAATCTATATCGTGAATCGAGCCAGGAACCACGAACCATTATCAAAACGCCCCCCCACCGAGTTCCATTACAACTATTGGCAACAGCGTTGCTGCAATTATAAATCCAATGACCAAAGCCAGGAGCAATATCAAAATCGCCGGGAAAATCGCCATAAATCTACTTATGGCCGAGTCCGCCTCTGCATCGAAAGTCTCAGCGGCATTGAGGAGTAATTCATCGAGCTTTCCCGTCTGCTCACCTATCGATGTAATCTGGACAAGCAGTGGCGGAAAATATCCCGACTCACCCAAGGGCCCGGCCAGCGACTCGCCGCGCTTGACCTTTTCAGCCACAGTATCAATTTCTCTGCCCAACAGTTCATTACCAAGGGTATCACGAACAACACTAAGAGCCTCGAGAATGATAACGCCCCCTTTGGTCAGCGCTCCGAGCGTTCGTGCAAACCTGCCCACCGCTATCGTCCTCAAAACCGAACCAAGGACAGGAATCCTGAGCTTAAAAGCGTCCCATTTGATTCTGCCCTCCGTCCTCGTCCATCGTATCAGGTAATACAGCCCCACCACAAACAGAACCATAGCAAGCCAGCCATACACCTTCGTAAACAAGGTTTTGGTAAACCCGCTTAATGCCATCAGTATCCTTGTCGGCAAGGGCAGCACCGCAATGCCCCCGCCTATGGTCGTTAATATATTTGGCAATATCCACGTTATTATGATAACGACCGACACAAGCCCGATGGTCAAAACAAATAGAGGATACGCCGAGGCATTTTTCATATTTGTTTTTATTTTCTCATCCCTGTTCAATATTCCCGCCAACTGGGCCGTTGTCTCATCGAGAAGTCCACCTGTCTCACCAACTCTTATCATTGACAGATACAATGGGCTGAAAATTTTCTCGTGCTCGGCCATAGCTTCAGAAAGCGACTGGCCGGAACTGACCGCATTGACAAGCTGGCCCATCATTTCTTTCATCGCCGGCCTGTGCTGTTGTTCACGAATAAGCGTAAGACCGTTGAGCAGTGGAAGCCCCGCCTGCAAAGCCGTGCTCAACTGCGTAGTCATGGCCAGAATGTCTTTGCTGCTAACTCTTCGCGAACCAAACCTCACAAAACCGGACAAATCAAGCGGTGCTTTCTCACGGCCTTTGACACCTGTCGCTCGAATTTCCTCGGCCAGTTCCGTTACGAAATGCCCCCTATCAGCGAGAGCGACTACAGCACTTCGACGGTCAGCCGCCTCTATCGTCCCTGTAACGTGCCCGCCCCCTTTGTCAACCGCCTTGTAAGAAAACCAGCCCAAAATTCAGCCTCACATAATTCGTATCTCGCAGTTTATATCTCGCCTCTCGTGTGTCAGGTCACAGGTCACGAGCGACGATTCATTCTTCTTCACCAATACTCTTTGCGACCCTGAACAGCTCCTCAGGAGTCGTGATACCTTCTAACACCTTGCCAATACCATCATGCACCATAGTGATATGATCTGCCGGGGCTGCCCTTACGATCTGGTCGGTCGTTGGCTTTGCCGCTATCAATTCTCTGACTTTGCTGGTTATCCTCAGCAGCTCAAATATGCCCGTCCGCCCGGCCATGCCCGTCTGGATGCACTCATTACAACCTACACCGTGATAAAACTTCGTACCAGATTTAATCTCTCCTGAGCCATTTAGGGCCTTGATTATGTGTTCATCCGGCTTATATTGTTCCTTGCAGTGGGGACAAATCACTCGCACAAGCCTTTGAGCCAATACAGCCTCCAACGAACTGGCCAACAAAAACGGCTCAACACCCATATCAATCAACCTCGTGACCGCCCCCGCAGCATCGTTTGTATGAAGCGTCGAGAAGACAAGGTGTCCGGTCAACGCCGCACGAATTGCTATATTAGC
>JGI24422J19971_10001248_pt1 | contig 15371 bp, 15 predicted proteins | sample DeeMarSWOR152_54_FD_19971 | JGI IMG/M metagenome (IMG submission 19971) | reverse complement strand
GCTTTTGCTCATGAGTCTGGTATTCACACCCGAGGAGTGACGGTTAAACCCTTAACGTTCGAGCCTATAAAGCCTGAATTGGTAGGACGTACAAGAAAACTCGTCGCTGGCAAGCTTGCGGGAACTCGCGGTATCAAAGCGGAACTCGAAGATGTAGGAATACATCCCACTGAAGATCAGCTGAAAGAAATTGTTCACAGAGTCAAAGATTTAGGCGACAAGGGCAAACTGGTGACCGATGCCGATCTACTCGCGTTGACATCTGCGGTTATAGGTGAAGTTATTCCAGAAGAAAAAATCGTTGATCTGTGCGACATGGCCGTGGTAACAGGAATTAAGGTGATTCCAACAGCATCAGTCCGACTGGTCTTAGACGGGAAAGAGTACATCGCAGCGGAAACAGGGGTAGGTCCAGTGGACGCTGTTTTAAAGGCTATACAAAAGCTTACCAGTAACTTAGCCAAAATCAGACTGAACGAATACCGCCTTGAAGCCATAACAGGCGGCTCAAACGCCGTGGCTGAAGTAGTTATAAAAGTTGAAGATGAGAAAGGACACGTGGTATCAGCACGAGCCGCTAGAGAAGATATAGTAATGGCCAGCGTCGAGGCGATGATTAACGGAATAAACAAGTGCCTAATAAAACATCGAAAGCTGGGAAATAAAAAGTGCGAGTAGCCTTTCAAGGAGAGAGGGGCGCATACAGCGAGAGTGCAGTCTATACCTTTTTCGGAAATGATGCGGGCGTTAAGCCCTGCAGGGACCTCGCTGAAGTTTTCGAGAGCGTGGACAAACAAGAGGCGCAGTTTGGAGTTGTTCCAATAGAGAATTCCCTCGAAGGAAGCATAAACCAAACCTACGACCTTTTCCTAACTTATAACCTAAAGGTCCGCGGTGAAATCATCATCAGGATTTCTCATTGCCTAATAGCAAATCCTAATACAAGCCTAGCGGCGGTTAAAACAGTTTACTCGCATCCTCAGGCTTTAGCTCAATGCCGCAGCTTTCTTGAACGCTTAGGTCGCGAACTCATTCCAACTTATGACACGGCAGGCAGCGTGAAAATGCTTAAGGAGAAAGGACTGAAGGAGGCTGCAGCTGTGGCTAGTGAAAAAGCAGCTGAAATCTACGGAATGAAAATCCTTGCAAGAGAAATAGAGGACAATCCAGAGAATTACACGAGATTCTTTGTCCTATCCAAAGAGGACTCGTCAATAACAGGTAGAGACAAGACTTCAATAATTTTCGCAGCCGTGCATACTCCAGGCTCGCTTTATCGCGTTTTAGGGGAATTTGCGAAGCGAGACATAAACCTTACAAAAATCGAGTCAAGACCGACGAGGCAGAAGCCTTGGGAATACAACTTTTACTTGGATTTCGAAGGGCACAGAACTGAAGAAAACTGCGCCGCAGCGCTGAAAGCGCTAGAAAAAAGTACATTGTTCCTAAAAATCTTGGGGTCGTATCCCAGAGCCGCCTAGCCTCGCGTTTAAGCTTTTTAGTTCTCGGCAGCCTCTAACATTTTATACATGATCTCGTACGATCGCTCGTAATCGCGGCTTGTTTTCATAAGCTTTGATTTCAACTCTTCCATCTTACTGGTGATAGCCTCTCGATCTTTCTGTTTGATCAGATTTAACAATTCATGTGCTTTTTCAATAAACGAACTCTCGATTTTTTGTAGCTCTGGCAAATTCAGTTGGAGACTAGCTAAGAGCTCTGGGTTTTCCAATGCTGCAACCTCCGCCAATGTAAACAACATTCGATAAGTTGTGCCAGCCACACGTTTGGTTTCAGAATAATCAGCTTGTTCAAGTAGAGTGTCACAAGCAACCAAACCTAGGAAATGAGGCAAGCCAAGAACAACCGACATCAACTTGTCATGCTTTTTAGGAGGCATCACAAAGACACGGGCTTTTTTCGTTTCTAACCATTTCTTGAAACTTTCAGCAAATTCTTTTTCCTGGCTACTGGTTGGAGTGAGAATGAAAGTGTTATTTTTGATGCTTGTGCTTCCAGGACCAAAAACGGGATGCGTGCCCAGAACTACACCATTTCTTATGTGCTTATGCATGATTTTGACTGGGTAATCTTTGATGGAGCAAATGTCCATGACAACTTGACCTTTGCGTATGCCTGGGCTGATTTTTTTGACAACATCCTCGAAAGCACTGATGGACACGCATATCAGAACTCTGTCAGCGTTCTGAACGGCGTCCACAAAATCGGCGGTTTCAACCGCAATCTCGCTTTTCAGTTTTGATAATTTCTCTTTTTTCCTGTCCGCGACCACTACAGAGTAACCTTCTTCTAGGAAGAACTTTGCGAACCACACGCCCATTTTTCCCGCGCCGATTATTGCGATTTTCATTTCAAGGTGGCCTCGCAAATCTTGTTCAGAGCTGTGTTGAGGTCATCGCGGGGCGCAGTCAAAGATATTCTGAAGTGTTCCCTGTAATCGCCAAACGAAGTGCCTGGAGCTACAGCTACTCCGGCGTCAAGCAGGTCCAAAGCGAACCTTTCAGAGTCTAAACCGCGACGCCTCGGAAATACGTAAAACGGCGCATCAGGCTCTGAGAATTCCAGTTTTGCCTTAGAAAGAATTCCACAGGCTATCTTCGCCCTTTCTCGATATTCTTCTTTGATTTCCTTTGTGAGTTCATCGTGTAATCCCAATGCTTTCAGTGCTGCTTCTTGAATGAAAACCGGCACGTTGGAAAATGTTATCTGGTTCAACTTGGCGATTCTGTCAATTAATTCCCTATTCGCGATGACATAGCCAATTCGCCAGCCCGTCATGGTAAACATTTTAGAAAAACCAGTAACCAATATGTGATTGTCTCCGTAGTCTAAGATGCTCTTCGTTTTCACGAAACTTATGTCCGCATAAACTTCATCGGACAAAATTGTAATTTCGTTATCATTGGCTATTTGGACGATGCCGTCGAGGGCTTCTGCGTCCATAACTTTGCTGGTGGGATTACTTGGATTGTTCAGTATTATAATTCGCGTTTGTTTGTCAATAAGCCTTTCAAGAGCTTCAAGGTTAATTTTCCAGTTGGAATCAAGTTCTGTCTTCAATAGTCTGGTCTCAGCGCCAAGAGTTTTCGCCGTTAACTCGTAAGCTGTCCAGTAAGGCGTGGGAATTACCACGTTTCCGCCGTCTTTCAATGACAAGTACATGTTGGCGAAAATGCCCCATTTCGAACCAGGCGTAATCACAACATTATCAGCTGAGACACCGTGAATATTTGCGAGTTTTTCGCGGAGACTCTTCTCGCCATAAGCAGAAGAATACTTTGTTTTTCCCCTCTTCATAGCATCATAAGCAGCTTCAATTATCTCAGTGGGCGTGGCGAGGTCTGGGTCGCCTATGTTCAACTTGATTATTTTTTTTCCTTGGCTTTCAAGTTTCAGAGCTTTCTCGTTTATTTCATACAACATGTTTGGCAATTCTCCAGCGCAATCTTCATTTTTCGCAGCTTTGGTTTAATTCCTGAACGGCGCTACACATGTTAACTATTTGACGATAGATCGCCTCCACCTGGACAGGGTCGAGGCCTAAATCCGCTGCTTTTTCCTTAATATGCGCGTATACGTCGTTTTCTCTGGGAAGGTCCTGAAGGGGAATTCCATGCTTTTTCTTCACTGAGCCGATGGACTTGCATATCTCCATTCTTTTACTTAGAGACCGCAAGATTTGCTTATCTACTTCGTCGATTCTCTTTCTTAATTGTTTGATGCCCTCCACTTCATTTCCGCTCCTTCAAAACCTTCGGTATGACACCTGCGCGGATCATGTGGTCAGCAAGAATGATTGCCACGGCAGATTCTACAACTGGCCCCGCCTTGGGCACCACACAGGGATCATGCCTACCTTTGATTTTTAGTGTAGTGTCTTCCATCTTTGGCAAGTTAACGGTGCGCTGCTCTTTCGCAATAGATGATGTGGGTTTCACAGCTACCCTAACAATAATCGGCATTCCAGAGGACAATCCCCCTAAAACACCCCCAGCATTATTCGTTAAAGTTACAACCTTCCCACTCTTCATTAGATACACATCATTATTCTCTGAACCTTTCAATTCTGCGGCCTTAAAACCTGCTCCGAACTCAACGCCCTTCACAGCCGGAATAGTCAGCAGCATCTTGGCGATGTCAGCGTCCAAGGAGTCAAACAACGGCTCGCCAACTCCCGCTGGAACGTTTAAAGCGATGCATTCGATTATTCCGCCTAGGCTGTCGCCTTCTTTTCTAGCGTTCACGATGGCGTCTTCCATCGCTTCGGCGCATGCTGAATCAGGGCATCTTACGGCCACTTCGGACCTTCGTTTGCGGATTTCCTCGAAACCGAGTGGTTTGCTCAGTTTCACTTTGCCTATAGCTTTGGTGTAAGCCAAGACATCAACATCGAATAGGCTCAGCAGTTTTTTGGCTACGGCACCAGCCATTATCAAGGCTACAGTGAGTCTGCCCGAGAATCGCCCACCACCGCGGTAATCATTAAAGCCTCCATACTTAATGCGAGCCGTATAATCGGCATGTCCGGGTCTTGGCAAATCTTTGATTGCTTCGTAATCGCTAGAGTCAGCTTCCTTATTCTCTACTATCATGCTGAGTGGCGCGCCGGTTGTGAAACCGTTGAAAACTCCTGAGAGAATTTCTACTTTGTCTTTTTCGATTCTTCCAGAAACAATCTTCGGTTGGGGTGGAATTCTCCTGTCCAGTTCTGTCTGGATGTCTTTTTCAGAAAGAGTCATTCCCGCGGGGCAACCGTCGATGACGACGCCTACGCACTTCCCGTGGCTCTCCCCGAAAGAGGTTACCATGAATTCTTTACCTATCGAATTCCCCGCCAACAACATCCACTCCTAATTCACGTAAATCACTGAAGAACCTCGGATAAGATTTTCTAACACATTCAGAATTTTGAATTTTCGTTTTGCCGCTAGCGCCTAAAGCAGCAACGGCGCATGCCATGGCAATCCTGTGATCATTGTGTGGATCTATCATAGCGCCATGCAATTCACACGGGCCTTTCACTGTCAAACTGCTTTCTTCCATAGTTATTTGCGCTCCCATCTTTTTTAGTTCAAGATAAAGCGATAACAGCCTATCAGACTCCTTGTATCTAAGTCTATGCGCATCGTGTATTTTAGAAGTGCCTTTCGCATAGCACGCGAGAACCGTGCAGACTGGCACAAGGTCAGGTATATCCCTCGCATCTACATTCACAGCCTCAAGCAAACCGCCTTTCCCATCTATCTTAACTTGGTCTTTACATACGTTGCCGTTCACACCCATTTGCTTAAGAATTCCCAATATGGCCTTATCTCCCTGCACCGTCTCATAACTGAGATTCTTGACGCTCACTTCAGAGGGAGTTATAGCCGCAGCAGCTAAGAGAAACGCGGCTGACGAAAAATCCCCAGGTACCCTATGGTCGCACGGCTTGTACGTTTGGTTCGATGGTATGTGGAGGCAATCAAACTCTTCTGAAATGAACATTTTTATGCCGTGCTCAGCTAGAACCGCCTTGGTCATTTCAACGTAACCTTTAGACTCAAGAGGCGTGGCTAGAGTTATTTCCGTATCTGCCTGAGCCATTGGGCAAGCGAACATCAAACCTGAGACAAACTGAGAGCTTATGTCCCCGCGCATGGTGATTTTACCTCCTGAAATCCCGCCACCTTGGACAACGATGGATGGCTTGCCACCAAGACGTTGATGATGCGTCTCAACTCTTAATTGTTTGAGGCTTTGAAGCAGAGGCTTGATAGGTCTCTGTTCTAAGGATTTGCCGAAGACAAAGACAGAAGGCTTAGGTGCCAATGCTGCTACTGGTATCATGAACCGCAGGGTTGCTCCAGACTCCCCGCAGTCTATGGGCGTCTGTGCGCCTTTAAGCGGTGCGGCGCCCTCAACCGTCCAGCAGTCCTCTGCCGTCTTCACTTTTGCGCCTAAAGCCTTGACTGCCCCCAAAGTAGCTTCGGTGTCGTCTGAAACCAAAGGGCCTGAAATCTTGGAGGTTCCATGCGAAAGCGCGGCAGCTATCAGCATCCTCTGCGTATAAGCCTTAGACGATGGCGCGCAGACTTCACCCTTCAGCTTTTCGGTTCTTCTAATTACAACTTCTGTCACTTGCTAATCACCTTGGCTTTTTCGTGATTCAAGTGTGCATGCAGAATTTCGCCCTCATGACATTGCAGCGCTGTCCTCACTGAGTCGATTCTGTCGCTGGAAACCACTGCCGTTACCGCTGGACCTTTTCCGCACAATCCAGCGGCTAACGCTCCAGCAGTTAAAGCGTCCAAAGCTACTGAATTGTCATAGCCTAAGGCTGCCGAGTAGATTACGCCGTTAAGCGTCAGCGCTGTCCAAAAATCTCCCTTCAATGCTTCCTTGTATGCGATTTTAACAAGCGGCTTAACAGTTTTCAGTCTATTAACGTCAGAATCGCCAGTGTACGCCTTTCTGGATGGAACGTGAAACAGAACCGTCAAATCTTCAGGCAGCGTGACTCGCTTTAGAAGTTTTCTTTTCAAGTTATCAGTAACCACGGCACCTCCGAAGTAGGAGGCACAAGCGTCATCGAAAGCTCCGGTTACCGTGACTTTGGCATCGAAAGCCGCGTCCACGCCGAGCTTAACAACCGTCAAGTCGTCAAGTGTCTTGCCCAAAGCTGAGACTGCTGCTAGGGCTACGGCGTTTGCCGCTACGCTGCTGCTTTTCAGGCCTCTAGCGACGGGAATGTTGGACCAAGTTTTCACTTTTGCACCAAAACGTTTGTCAACGCTGAAATGCTTGAAAACTCGCAACACTGTTCTTTCGATTAAAGCAGTGCTCTCCGCTGGATCTGACGTGATTTCTCCCTTGATTATTTGTGGCTCTTCTGTTAATCTAACTTCAGCTTTTGTCCATAGGTCTACTCCGAAAGCGGCACCTTTACCCAAAGCAATCGCGTTTACAATTGTTGCCGCGCCATGAGCTATTGCCTCAGCTTTTTCAGTCATTTGCTTGCACCTGCGCTTGAAAGTTTGCTTAGCGCCGCTTTTCTCATCACTTCGATGGGAGCCGAACAGCCAGTCCAGATTTCAAAGGATGCTGCTCCTTGGTAAATCAGCATTTCCACGCCGCTGATCACTTTGGCACCTGCTGCTTTGGCATCTTTCGCCAGCTTTGTTTCAACAGGGTTATAGACTATATCCATCACTGCTAAATCGGATTTCAACCATTGAGGCGCAACTAGGCTTTGACTAAGGTGGGGTTTCATCCCCACAGAGGTTGCATTAATCAGTACATCTGAATCACGCAGATTCTTCGCTATGGCATCTGAGGAAAGGTTGCCGCCCACGACTTTTTTGTTAAACATTCGCCCCAACGTTTCTGCTAACTCTTTTGCCTTTTCAGCTGTTCTATTCAAAATGGCAAGTTCTTCAACTTCTTTTGCAAGAGAGAACGCTATGGCTTTTGCCGCGCCGCCTGCTCCAAGCAAGAGCATTTTTTTCTCAGACAGGGCTACGCCGTTTTCTCGCAGCGCTTTCAACGCGCCCACGCCGTCAGTGTTAAAGCCTGAAAGCTTTCCATCTTTATTTAGGATGGTGTTGGCTGAACCGAGGAACTGCACGGTTGGGTCTACTTCGTCTAAAAAACTAATCACTGTGCTCTTATGGGGCATAGTTACATTTAATCCATGAATGTCTAAACCGCGCATGCCCCGTACTGCGTTTTCCAAGTCAGCAGCTTTTACTCTGAACGCCAAGAAAACGAAATCGAGTTTCAGATGATCAAATGCCGCATTATGAATAGTCGGGCTTAGAGAGTGTTCTATAGGGTCGCCGATAACGCCGCACACCCGTGTTTTTCCCGAGATAACCATCATTTTTGCCCCAGAAGTTCGTAGGCTGCTTTCATTTCTTGAATAGTCATTTGTCCAGAGGCTGTTTCGCTGCCTTGCTCAAGAGAAGCGAAGGTGAAGAAGCCGCCGAACAGGGGAGATAAGAGTCTGGAAACCTTGCCAAGCTCGCCCATGCAGAAACATACAAGCTTCGTCTTGCTAGACGCTGTTGATGTGAAATTTAAGATGGTGAGGTTATCTTCAATCCGCTTTGCGGTTGTCACGATTTTGCATACGTGTGCTCCGCTGGCGATTTCCTTTTCAAGAATGCTGTTCAGTTCTGAAGAGCTTAAAGAGCCATTAAACTCATGGAAGGACACGATTGGCTTAGCACCTAACTCGTTCACTTCCTTGACGAAGTCCTTCAGCTTCGAAGTGGATAATTCTACATCAACATATTCAAAGCCACTCTTCGCTGCACTGCGCAATGTCTGCTGTCGTTCCAGTTCGGTGCCAGAAAACTTTCCTTGGCAACTGCGGGGCATGTTTGTGGCGATTTTCGGCGTTTCTCCGTGAGCCGCCAAATCAGCTAATCCACGCTGATTTTCAAGGTAATCAAGCCTTACCTCAATTAAATCTGCATGCACTTCTTCCGCTTTTTCGATTAGCCGCAGAGCTTCTGCTATGGTTTTGGGAAGAAACGACACGCAGATTCTTATCGTCACCGTTCTATCACCGTTTCATCAGGCACGGCAACGCCGAAGTGTCTGCCTCCCCCAGTGGTCATGTGGGCTAAAACTTCGTCGCCAGCTTTCAATTCTGTCACTGGCGTTGACCCGTTCACGGTTACGAGTCGGATGGTTTCAGCATTTTGAAGTATCGTCTTGATTCTCTTGCCTTCAACTTCAGCCTCTACGAGGATTAAGGGTCTTAACTCGATTTTCACTCTTCCCACATTCGTGCATCTCACGTTTCCTTTTCTGTCAACTATGAGGACTTCATCGCCTGCTTTCAGCTCTGACAGGTATCGCGTGTTCTGCAGAGACCCAAAAGTGTACATGGAGAGTGAACCAGCGTTAACTCTGAAAGGTCGAGATTGTACGTAGGGGCTTTCATGAACTTCAGCCTCCACCAAGAAGAGTCCCGCAGATTGGCATCCGACTAGGATTCCTTCGCTTGGCGACATAAGGTCGCAAGTGTCCACGCAAACTCTTGCTCCTGTGCCGATCTGCTTAACTGCTGTGACTTTTGCTGGAGCCAACTTGAGTTTTGGAGCTTGTTTCTTGACTATGGCAATGGTTTTACTGAGTTCGTCAGGGTCTGACGTTTTCAGCAGAACGCCGTCTGTTCCCAATTCCAGTGCTTCTAAGACGAGGCGGGCATCTTCAGAGTTTGAGACTTCTGCGATTAGTTTACTTTTGCCGCGGGTTTTTGCGATGAGGTTTTCTAAGGGGATGACGCGCCAGTCGAGGCAGTTAATGATTATGTAATCGGTTGAAAGTTCCGCTGCTTTCACCGCTGTGTTCTCGTCTTCTTTTCCTCTTATGCTTATTCTTAGAGCAACTTTTTCGCCTTCGCGCTTCAGCCGCGTGATCGTATTTTCGTCAAAGCGGTTGAGCACGCATATGTCGCATTTGCTTGAGCGGTTATGTGCTTGCGTTCCCTCAACCAAGACATCAGCACTTTCAGTGGCAAGTTTTAGCAGATTATCTTTTTTAGAAGGGGAAACTGTTGGGGCTATCTCGAACCAGAGTTCCTTCAATGGGATTCACCCAAAATTTTCAATGCCCGCTCAACAGAGACGCCGTCGTGAACGATAGCTGAGAGCGCCTTAACCATCAGAGTTGGGGTTTCGTGTTGGAACACGTTCCGTCCAATGGAGAGGCCAGCGCCCCCTGCCTTTATTGACTCGTATGCCGTCTGCAGAATTTCTTTTTCCGTTTTGCATTTCGGACCGCCGGCGATTATAACTGGTGTAGGGCATCCTTCTACAACCGCCTTGAAAGTCTCTATGTCGCCAGTGTAGTTAGTTTTGATTATATCAGCGCCAAGCTCTGCGCCTAACCTAGCTGCATGCGCCACTACCTCAGCTCCGTGTTCGCTCTGTATCTTTGGCCCCCGCGGGTACATCATAGCCAGCAATGGCATGCCGTAAACGTCGCATTCATCAGCAACTCTACCCAGCTTTGCAAGCATTTTATCCTCATCTTGAGCGCCCACGTTGATGTGTACTGAAACTGCGTCTGCGCCAATGCGAATTGCCTCTTGCACAGTGCATACTTGAACCTTGTTGTTTGCGTTTGGACTAAGATTTGATATGGCTGAGAGATGCACTATTAGCCCAGCGTTTCTGACGTCGACACGTTTGGCTATGCCTTTATTCAATACTACGGCGTCAACTTCGCCTTTCAACAGCTGATCAATTATCTTTTGCATGTTGATTATCCCTTTGACAGGGCCCATGCTGACGCCGTGATCCATAGGAACCATGACAGTGCGATTGTCTTCTTTGAAGATTCTTTTTAATCGTCGTTTCTTACCTTGGTCCATGTTTTCTCAATCCTTTTTTGGTTATTGTTTTATTCATTTTTAATGGCTCCTTAAGGAATTTCTAATCAACCGTAAAGCCTTTTCACGCTCGCTCCAATCTACAAAGAGGAGTATGCTCGATGTAATAGTTAGGATGCCGTAAATGTTCATTTCGTTGACTCGCAAAGTTTCAGAGATTCTTCCAATTATCCCATGTGTTTCTTCTAGTCCAACGCCGCTGATTTTCAGAAAAGCGACATCTTTTTTTACAGCCATGGCTATGGTTTCCGCGTTATTCAGTATTATATTATGGATTTCATTTAAGAGCGCGTCTATGTTTTTCTCCTGGGAAACGTACAGAATGACAGAGTTCGTGTTCATTGACATGCCCAGCAATAATGAATGAACTTTTGCTTTTTCAACCATTTCCAATACAATCTGAGGGTTTTCAGAGACGCAGTGTCCCACTACGGTTATTCCTGCCACTGGAGAGGAATGTGCTATTTCCACGTCAAGCTCGGTTGCCAAGGCTCCCGTAATCAAAGTGCCCTCCTTATTCAGATTGGCATAAGCGTGGTTGATTACTTTAACGTTTATGGATTGTGGTTTGTACTTCAGCGCTTTGCTGTGAATGAACTTGGCGCCTGAATCGGCGAGACCCACCAAAGCGGTAACGTCAATTTCTGAGAGCCTTTCTGGGTTAGCAGCAATTTTTGGGTCGCCAGACATTATTCCGTCAGCATCGGTAACCAGAACAACTTCGTCAGCCTTCAAGGCTTCAGCTAGAATGAAAGCTGTGGTATCGCTCCCGCCGCGTCCTAAAGTGGTTATTCTGCCGTCTATGGTTCTGCCAACGAAACCTGCGATAACTGGCACGATGCCTTTTTCAACTATTGGGAGCACATTTTCTTGGATTCTTTTTTTACATTCTCCTAAGAGTGGGTTTGCGTTGGAGAAAGCTGCGTCGGTTATTATGGGCCATTCATAATCCAGCGGGTCGAAATAGCGGGAGTTCACGCCGTTAGTTCTTAGTGCGGCGGCGAAGATTCTTACGCTGGTTCTTTCGCCCATTGAAAGTATGTCGTCTAATTCGCGTTTCTCTAGTTTCCCGTTTGAAGTGTTTTTTGCTGTGCTCATGAGAATGTCAGTGGTTTTTCCCATGGCTGAAACCACCACTACGATTCTTGTGCCTTTTGCGGCTTCGTTTGCTACGGCGGCTACAGCCTTTGACAGCTTCTCGTGATCGGCAAGGCTAGAACCGCCGAATTTGACCACAATTTTTTTGTCAGATTTTTCACTTTTCATTAAATCAACCATCCTTGCGCCCAGAAACTTTAATCAAAAAATTTTTGTTAAGTCTGGGCTTAGTTAAAATAGTAATAAAAATAATAGTAGCCGAAGCTAGAGAACTGTGAAGACAAGCTTTCTTTTCTTAGTGCGTTATGTGTCATTGTAGCTTCGAACCTGCTGAATGAGACGTTGCTACGCTAATAAAAGCGTTTCGGAAAACACTCATCAAAAATCCATATTCTAGATAACACTCGCGTGTTTTCTAGCTGCTCGGAAAAGACTATACCCTCTATAGGTTTCTGCATAGAATCGCTATTAGGATCCAAATATGCTGATTAGCCTCTTTTACGCTCAGCAAAGACTACCCCCTCCCTTATTTAAAGGCTGAAACGCTGAGTGAACTGCAAAGGTTACGATAGAGTCGGTAATCACCTTTTAGGCAGGTTTCTTTTCGCAGAATTGACTTCCTATGTTGATTATAGAAGTGGCATGAGGAATAAGTGAACTCATGTTTTGAATGCTAATCCTGAAAAGGAGGCTATTTTCTTGTCTTGTTTGGAAATTGTAATGTGGTACAGCCCAAGCGTTTTTCCCTCTGATACCCTGACTGCCTCAGCTGTGAGCGTATCGCCCTCAAACGCAGGTTTCAGGAAATTGATGCTTACCTGAACTGCAACGGCAACATTTTCCCCGAAGTTGGAAGCCTCCGCAAAGGCACAATCTCCCAGTGCAAAAATTGCTCCGCCATGAGCTGCACCCAAAGAGTTCGTGTGGTTTTTCGTTATTTTCAGAGACAGTTTTGCGTAACCGTCTTTCACTTCGAGAACTTGAATTCCCAAGATTTCTCGGAAGATATCTTTTCCTTTCATTACTTTTTTTCCTCTTGCTTACTGCTACGGAAATAATTGTAGGTTCTCCTAAATATAGGAGCTACTCCTTTTGGGGCAAAAATGACTACTACGAGCAAGAATAAGCCTAGGCTCAGCATGCGCAGTGGCGGACCCACGTTACTCACGCTAGGGAATAATGGATGTAGCAATCCATGCAGAAGAGGATCGATTCTGGGCAAGTAAGATTCAATAGAGACAATAATAGCCGAGCCAATTATTGGTCCTTCTATTGTGCCTAATCCTCCAATCACAGCCATCATAAGCGGCAGGAACGAGTAGTATGGATCAAAGATTGAAACTTGAATGTAACGAATGGACTGGGCGTAAAGTCCTCCTGCTAAACCTGCGAAGAAAGTGCTAAGAACAAACGCTATCAGTCGGTACTTCGCGGTGTTTATGCCAATCATCTTAGCTTCAAGTTCGTTCTCCCGTATAGCTCTGAAAGCCAAGCCTAGTTTCGATTTCATTATAAGATACATTATGAAGATAGAGATTGCTGCAAAAGCAAATGTCATGTAGTAAAAGGTAACGCCGCGCGGGACAAGAAGCGGCGTGGGGAAGCCCATAATTCCACCCGTGACTTCGTCAAATTGGCTGATAAGAGTCACGATGATCACTGAGAAACCGAAGGTAACCATGGCTAAAAACCATGCTTTCAATCTAACACATGCAAGACCAATCAGCAAGCCTATTGCTGCTGAGAGCAAGCTGCCTAAAAAGAGCCCAATTATTGGCGGTATACCCGACTTGATTGCAAGCAGAGCTGAAGCGAAGCCGCCTATGCCTAAGAAAGCCGCGTGCCCTAATGAGCCCTGTCCTGAAGAGGCTAACAAGTTCCAGCTTGAAGCGTAAATTGCGAAAATAATCATAGGCGTTAAGACCTCACCAACGACGTAGTCACTTACAAATAACGGCATAATAGCCACGATTGCCATGACGGCTAGAAAGAAGTAAAACTTTTGCGAGCGAGAAAAATCTACTAACTCTCTTTTAATCGAGCCAAGCGAGTTTACGAGTGTTCTGTTCATTGCCGTTTATTCACCCTTTTCGCCGAAGATTCCTGTTGGTCTAATCACNAGCACGATTATGAGCAGAGCAAANGCGATAGCGTCTTGCCATATTCCACCTAGAAAATAGACCGCGGTGTTCTCAGCTATGCCGTAGAGAAGGCCNCCGATTACTGCGCCGGGTATGCTGCCTAAGCCGCCTATTATGATTATTGCAAAGGCTTTGATTGTTGGAAGCGCTCCGATGCCAGGGTTAAAAGGGAATATTATTCCGTAAAGCGCTCCTGCAGCGCCTGCTAGTGCGGCGCCCAAAGCAAAGGTGAAAATGTAAACTTTCTCGATGTTCACACCCATCAACATGGAAGCGGTGCTCTTTTGGCTGGTTGCTCGCATAGCCAAGCCTATTTTAGTTTTCTTTAGCAAGAGGAAAAGAGCGATTAGGATGACTATTACAACTGAGATGGCTAATAGCCGGTCGTAGCCTATTGATACTTGGCCTAGGGAAAGCTGGAGTCCTTGAAAAGGACTCGCAATCTGCTGGGATCTATTTCCCCACAAAAGAACCGCGGCATTTTCAAACACATAGATTAAGCCAAGACTGACGAAGATTTCGTTTAGTTTATCTGTTCCAAGAACCCTGCGAAAAGTGAACCTTTCAAGTCCAACGCCGATCAAAGCGACGACTGCCCATTGCAACCAGAATAGCGATGTACGCATTTAGACCAAGTGCAGTGGCGGCTGCAAAAGCTATGTAGGCTCCGATCATCAGCAGTTGACCGTGAGCAAAGTTGACTAGTTTCATCACTCCGAAGATTATGTTTAGCCCTGTAGCTAAGAGGATGTAAATGCAACCGTTTGCTACTCCCCAAAGCAACGCTTCGACTAGTCCAGAGGTGGTGATCATGCTAAGCTCGACTGACCTATTTTCTCATGTTGGCTATTTAAAATATGCGAGATTCAATCAATAAAGAAAGAAAAAGGGTTTTGATTGAGAAGTCTATGGGCTTCCAGGCTCATAGCCTTCTGGCAGAACAAAGTCTGCTTGCTTCAATTCGCCAACGCCTGGTGCGGTCGCAGGATACACTATTACAGATCTACATTCGCCAACAGCTTCGTTCCATACGAGTTGTTCAACGAAAGTCACTGGTGCAATCTCATGATAGTCCGTTCCAGTGCTGAATTCTATTTTGCCCGTTTCAGTTAGTATAAGCATTTGGTCTATAGCACATGATTCTATGGCATCTCTAACTGCTGCTTTGTCCACTGTTCCTGCGCGTTCGATTGCATCTTTAGCTATGTAGAAGGCGTCGTATGTGTCAGCTCCCATCATCCCTGGAATTGTGTCGTATTCTTGCTGGTAGTTTGTCACATAGGTCTCAATAGTGTCAAGATAGAATGGGGGTCCAGCGTATGGAGCGAACTTCGATTCTAATAGCTGTTTGTCACCATACTCTCCTAGGAGAGTATAGAACGCAGGGTCTTCACAGCATTCAACAGCAATGTACACCGTGTTTAATCCTACGTCTCTTTGTCCTTCCTTGATAATTTCAGCCGTGTTCGCAATGAAGTCTACAACGTACACCGCATCTGGTTTGGCGTCTTTAATGGCAGTGAGATCAGTCTGGAAGGAAGTAGCGGTTACTGGGTAACTCCTTTCTGCGACAACATCTATTGGTAGGTCATTACTTTCTATTAGTGATTTGCTGTCAGCGGCAACGCCTTTCCCGAATGCATCATCACGATAAAGTATAGCTAGCCTAAGGTTTCTCGAAGAATCAAATTCATACGTGCTGTCGAGCAGAGGCTTCATGGCTTCAG
>JGI24422J19971_10001247_pt1 | contig 15375 bp, 15 predicted proteins | sample DeeMarSWOR152_54_FD_19971 | JGI IMG/M metagenome (IMG submission 19971) | reverse complement strand
CTGCAGACTTCGGAATTGGTTCGAGGGCTTTTATGAAACCTTGAGGGGTTATGTCGATGCGGATTCTCCTTCGTTCAAAGTTACACATTCTACAGTCTAAAACCCTTGCGACTCTAACAAATTCTCCTCTGTCGGCTTCTAAATCTGTCTGCTGATCTTGCCAATAAACACGCCCATAATCTACTATTATTGTTCCATCAAGGTTGTGGGCAAGACCGATTCCTCCAGCCATGTCATAACTGTCCCACCTTTCAGCGCTTCTCTGATTTACATAAAGTCCAGTTACTCCATGCAATTGGTTGTATCTTGCCAGTTCCATAACTCGATATTTTAAGGCACCCCGATAGGCTTCTAAAACCGTCACAGAATCAACTATAGCCAACTCTATTCTCTCTTTCTCAACGACATACCGATATGTTTCAGCAAAAGTGGTCCACTCCCTCAGTTCTGGATACATAACTGTGTCAAGCACATACAGGTTCTCCTTAACCTTATCCCAATCCAACTTCAGGATATCCGCTTTCTGCTTCATGCGAGACTGCAGGTCGAAACGAGGAGTTGCACTCTTCCAAGTATCTTCAGCAGTGGCAAAAAGGGTCTTCTTGCCTGCAGCCGCCACTCTCACCCCGATTTCTTCAACCAAAATTGACTTACCCGCTCCTGGAAGCCCTGTAATAGCGAATTGTCCGCAGATTGGCACTCCATTCAACGTTTCTCCTTCTGGCGCCAAAAATAGTTGGTCAATAAAGGTGCCCGTGGGCAATCCGATAAGGGGCTTTTTTGCTTCAGGCGCCACATCAGGACGAAGAACAAAAGCACTTAGTTTCTCTTCCTTTCTTTGGATTTCCGTTTTCATGGGCTTTGTGGCAAGTTCCCATTCGTCAGCGGGCTCTCGGGCTCCTTTCATGGCCTCAGCTAGAGTCTTTGCCATCGCCTTCATCACCGTCTCAACTTCAGGTGGGGCTTCGGGTTTCATTTCAGGAGAACTTGGTGGAGCCACTGCCCTCGAAATGACTGCTTCAGAGACGACAAGAACCCACATCTCACCCTTCCTATCCACAACACCTTTTGATCTCAAGGATTGAAGGAAGGCGTAAGCCGAATTTGGCCCGTATTTTGGTACTCCCAAATCCTCAGAAATCTGGTCTAAAGAAGCTTGACCTTCATGATCTTCCAAAAATTCTACGATGTCTTTCTCTTCAACCATTCAGATTTCCTCAAATGTTTATGTTGAGTGCTCAACACTATAAAGTTTCTTTGTTCCTGAATAAAACAGAATTTGGGGGTTTCATCGTTCTGAAAGAGAAAGGAGAGAAAAATCCAGAAATGCTCTTCATCAACCCCCACTTAGTTAAATTGTAATTCGAACATTTAAAACCAGAGTTTAGAACAACGTGTTCCACTTTACGAACAAGAAAATGCTCAACACTAACAACTTCGCATGTACGCTCATTCAGTGTCAACAACCTTAATAGTTGAAACATTGAAATTCTGAATCCCAAAAAAGAGGAATAAAACATGCCTCACACTATCTGTCATTTGGAAATTCCTACCACTGATGTGAAAAAGTCTGGAGAATTCTACAAGAAGCTATTCGGCTGGAAAATAGATTATGGTTGGAGCAAAGATTATGCAACGTTTAGCACTGAAGAAGGAGTGTTAACTGGTGGAGGACTGGACAGCAGCGAAGAAGCGCGATCGTTAGGCAAAATAATCGTATACATTCTGGTTGACGACATCAACACGATGCTTGAAAGGGCTGTAAAGCTTGGCGCCAAAAAGGTAAAAGAGAGAACAGAAATTCCCAATGTAGGCTGGTATGGTCTTTTCACCGACTTGGACGACAACACCATAGGCTTATTCACTCCAAAGGAATGAAAGGAGAACAAACAACATGCCAACATGGATATGCACAGAATGCAAAGCCGAATACACTAGTAGATGTCGAAAAACGAAATGCCCAAACTGCGGCGCACCGAAAGAAAAACACGCAAAGAAGGCTTAACCACATGGCCACAACAGACTTATCCAATCTCGTCGGGTACTGCGGTCTCTACTGCAACGCCTGTGGTATTCGCCAACAAAAGATCAAAACAGCCGTCAACAACCTACGCAGAATCATTGCCGCCTATGGCTTCGATAAACTCATGCCAGAACTCGCCAACCGGGAACCAAGCTTCAAGCACTATAAAGAATTCGATCAAGTCATGGATGGATTAGTCAAGCTTTTCGGCGACTGCCCATGCTGCCTTCAAGGTGGAGGAGACCCAAACTGCAAAGTACGATCTTGCGCAAAACAGAGAGGTTATCGCACTTGTGCTGAATGCAGTAAAGCTGAAATCTGTGAACCATTGGCTCCTTATCGCAAAGGTTACAAGGGTCTTACACAAGCGCTCCAAAACATAAGAAAAAGCGGCATCAATAAATACGCTGAAGAAATGGAGAAAAAAGTAGCTAAGGAATACAGCTACCTAGAANAACGTCAATAGCCTCTTTTGTATCTCTTTTTATCTTTTCTTGACGATTCATATAACCCACTTTTGCTTCGTCTTTATGACTAAGNGGAAGCGTCAATAAAACAGCTTCCTATGGCCCACCGCCAATAAGACTTGAAAGATACTCCGCAGCTGGTGTCNNAAATTCCAATGTAAGGCCGGGTAAGATTCCCAATAGTACGGAGGTTGCCGCCAAGATCACCGTTGGAATACGTAACAGTAGAGGTGCCTGTTTTACGTTGCTTAGATTCTTAGGAACTGGACCAAAGGATATTGACCACAGAAAACGCAAATAATACCCTGCAGTAATCATGGTACTAGCGGCGCCTATGAACGTGATCAAGATTTTTCCAGATGAAATGCCTCCTCCAAAGATCATCCACTCGCTCCAGAAGGCGTTCAATGGAGGAATTCCAACCAAGCTAAGGGCGCCTATAAAGCATGCGATAGTTGTTGTCGGCATCTTTTGGATGAGCCCGCCTAACTTTCTGATGTCCCGTGTTCCCGTCTGCCGTGCAATCGAACCAACACACATGAATAGGAGACTCTTGCAGATGGCATGGCTGACGATGTGTAGAAGCCCACCTTGGATTCCTAAGGTGGAGGTAGTCCCAAATCCAAAAAGGATGTAACCCATTTGACTTATACTTGAGAAGGCCAGTAGTCGCTTCATGTCAGTCTGTGCTAGAGCCATGACTCCACCATAAACCATCGTGACTATCCCCGGGATTGCCAAAAAATTTGAAGCCTGCAGTACAGTTTGACCGAACGTCAAAAAGATGATTCGCACGATTCCATAAGCCCCACATTTTATCGCGAGGCCCGATAGCATGACAGCCACTGGTGTAGGAGCCTCCGANTATGTGTCAGGTAACCANGCNTGAACTGGAAACACAGCCAGTTTGACGAAGAATCCGAATAGTAACAANGTGAATATTATAGGGAGTATGCTTAACGGGATTAAGCTAGACTTTAAAGGTAACAGCATAAGTTCNAATGTTCCAGTATACACGTAGATTGAGAGAATTCCTAAGAGCATTGAAAGCGCTCCAACATGACTGAATATAAAATATTTGAAAGCTATGCTTGTCCTCCTTTCAGATTCTCCCCAGAATTCTATCAGAAGATATGATGGGATTAGCATTAACTCCCAGAACAAGTAAAACTGTATGAGATCCTCAGACAATATCACTCCAATCATACCTGTAGCAAAGAGCAAAAGGCAAGCGTAATAGATAGCTCGACCCGGTTTACCCTCCATAAACTTGATTGAGTATAAACATGAAACGACACTGACAAAGGCAACGACTAATCCTATAGGCAAGCTGACCATGTCTATTAAGAAGCCAAAATTTACACTAATGGGCTCTATCCAACTATACGTGAATAATAGTGGGCCCTGTCCAGTCTGATGGTTTTCCATGAGTTGAGGCACCAGGCTAAGAAGCAACAAGAAGGAAACAGATGTCGCTGCTGTTGCCAGCCATCCTAGGCCTTCCCTCAACCACTTTCTGGTAAGATAGATAAGGAGCCCTGTAACTGCGGGGATAACAGTCGCTAAAGCTGCGGCATGAGGAATCATGTGAAACCCCCTTTAGAAGAACCCCCCAAGGAAAAGTAATAGAAAGGATAGCAAGACTATACCAAGAAAAACTGACAACATATTATAAGACAAGACACCTGTATGGGTCTTCCTAAGCTTTTGTGAAAGAACAGCCATGCGTTTGGCAAAGCTGTAGTTGAAGGCGTCAAAGCCCTTGAGTTCGATGTGTGCGTGAATCCAATGTGAAAACGACTCTGCCCAGCGTGCCATGTCGTGATAAACTTCGCCAAAGCCACCAAACTCCAGCTTTTCTATACCTTCCATTTCTAAGTATCTGTATCCCGCTTGAGATAGCCTGACCGCGCCGTAAGCGAACTTGTAATACAACGCATCAATGTAAAACCGATTCCAGAGGAGTCCATAAGCCTTTTTCAAGAACCCTCTTGTCTCTATCAACTTGATGGGATCACTTGTCCGCTTCACATAAAGTCGATGAGCAGGTAAAATTCCAACCAACAAAGCCGCACCCGTCACTGCAGTGGCTGGCGAAAATAACGCTTCTTTAATGATGTCAACAAGTCCTCCATGGGTCATTCTGTCAAGCAATATGGGTGAGAAGAATTCACGAAAGCCCAAGATGATGAATGGTGCAAAGACCCCTATAATCACGGTTACAAGAGCCGCAATTGACATGGGAATCCACATAGTAGCTGGCACCTCATTGATAGTTTTCTTCTCAAGCACCCTCTCACTTTTTCCCTTTCCAAAGACTAGCCCCATCATGCGAACTGTGAAGAATGCAGTAATCACAGTTGTCATCAGCAGAAGTGCATATAGACCAAGTGCAGAGATGGCCAGTAAATATTGTCCATTGACACTCGCCTCATGCGCCAGCTTTAAGGTTGTTCCACTGATGGCTTCTTCACTCCAAAATCCACTCAAAGGAGGTATTCCCATCAAGGCTAAAGCACCAACAGCCATACATTTAAACGTGGTAGGCATCTTGCTCCTAATCTGCTTAGGCATTCCAAACATGTTCTGTGAGCCAGTTGCGTAGAGAAGTGACGCCGCACAAAGAAACAGAAGAGCAGACGAGACAGCATCNACCATCAAATGCATGTTGGCTGCGATATATCCAAAAGNTGGGTTTTCCATCAACCCGCCCACACCTAAACCAACCATCACGAAGGCATACTGACTTATGATCGAGTACACCAAGACCCTTATCACATTCCTTTCAACCACTGCCATCAACGCAGCAAACAAAGCAGTGAATGCCCCTATCCATGCAACCGTTGAGAAGAAGAAAGCCAACTCCATACATTCAGCCGTTGATGCATGAAGCATTGGCAGAAATCTAGAAACCAGGAAAGCACCCGCCAGCACCTCTGTGAGAGCATTGAATGAAGCGGGAGAAGCTGGCAAGGCATCGGGCAACCACACATGCAGTGGGAACAATGCAGACTTCGCTATGGCACCACCAAAGAGCATCATCACCGTGATGAGTAAGAGCCCCGAGTTTGACAAATCAACAATCCAACGTCCTTTCTGTTGCAAGTCCCAGAGACTGAAAGTGTTTGAGTAGGCGAATATTATCAAAATAGACATTAGGAGAAGGATATCCCCGACACGGAGCACCAAGAATGTTTTAAGGCCGTAGTGAGCCTTCTCGGGGTCCTGATGCCAGAAAGCAACCAGAGCGGAGCAAGATACACCGACGATCTCCCAACCGATAAACAACAAAAGGAGATTATCAGCCACCACAACGAGAACCAACCCACCAATGAAGAGCTGTATGAGAAACCAATACCGACTGAGGCTTGGGTCACGCCGCATATACTCAACAGAAAAAACAGTAACCAGCAAGCCTATTCCGTTGATCACGCATGCCATAAGCACGCTCAAAGGATCGANCAATACCCCTAATTCTAAATGGAACCATGAAATCTGCCAAGGAGAGATGTTTCCNGCGAGAACATCCGGGATCATCGAGAAGGAGAAGAGAGCACCANTCCCAACAGACGCCACAGCTAANTAGTCTCTAAACCTAGAGTGGATCTTGCTAAACATCAATGAGAGAAAGCTTCCGGCTATAGGAAACATCCANCAAAGCCATGGCGCATATGGGAACAATTATCGCACTCCAATTCTATTTATTTAAATGCTATTAACGTTTTAATAATTTATATCGACTTAATACTTATAACCAACACTATAACAACCCAATATTCAAAAATGAAGCCATAAACCGTACAGTGGAGGAGCACAAAACACGTCCAAGACCAGGAAAGCTATTCACATTGTGGATGACTCGGAAAGTATACGCTTACTCGCCGACTTCACAAGGACAGAAATACTGCGTTTGTTAAGCAAATATCCAATGACGGAAACTCAACTTTCTGAACAGCTGGGTATAACGAGGGCTGCCGTCGGTTATCATCTACACCTGCTCATAGATGCGGGGCTCATAACTATTGATAGAGTTGAGGCTGAGGAACACGGTATTCTGCAAAAATACTATACTCCCATAGGGTTTTTACTCATTATTGACCCTGATCGCATACCACGGGACGTTCAAAGATACTTTATCCGAACACAACTAGAACACTTGAGGGGAATGTTTAGTGTCTTCCAACTATACCATCACGTTTCTGAGGTTTCATCAAAAAGCCTTGAAAAATTAGCAACAGGGATGTTAAAACAGCTCAAAATCGTCGGGCAAAAACACACAAACGATGTGGCACCGGAGGATGCTGAATCTTTAAGGATAAAAATTTATGCTGAAGCTCTTGCCAACCTCACCAAGCAAAAGGAATGGCGTAGTCTATTTGAAAAATGAGAAGCGGTGCAACTAACTTGTCTCTTCCAAGAGGTAGAAAGTGTCATAAATTTCATAAGCAATCGACAGCAAGTCATAACGACGAAGTGTGTATCGTTGAAAGCCACGGTAACAGAGAAGGGTGCAATTCTTTTAGGAAGGCATGTTGCCTGCGACGCACATGAAGAAGGCAAACCCATAAGAGTTGTTACCCACATTCACGCTGATCATCTTCTTGGTTTACGACAAAGCCTGAAGAAATGCGAAACGGTGGTAATGACCTCAATTACGAAGGATTTAATAGACGTTATGAAGGGGCCATTGTTTTTGATGGCGGGGAATGTGAAGGGCCTCAACTACAAAGAAGAGCTTTGGTATGGTGACGAAAAAGTCACCCTGTATCCAGCGGATCACATTTGGGGAGCCGCGCAAGTTCTTGTTGAAGACGCCAACCAAACAAGGATAGTTTATACTGGTGATTTTCGTCTTCCAGAGACCCCAGTAATTAAGTGTGACATCCTTGTTATGGAAGCCACTTACGGAAACCCAAATCGTGTCAGATCCTTTGGAGATCAAGTTGAAGATATCCTTGTTTCTTTGGTGGAAGAATCCTTGAAGAATGGACTAGTATATTTGTTTGGGTATTATGGGAAACTTCAGGAAGTTATGCAGATCTTACATAAAGCGAAGGTTAAGGTCCCGTTTGTTGTTCCAGAGAAGATATTTCATGTTTCGAAGATCTGCGAAAGGCATGGTATGAGGTTTGGGAGACGCCTTTTGTTGTCAAGTGATGCCGAGGCGGAGTTGATGTTACAAAGAAACGAACCTTGTGTTGCTTTTTATCATATGGGTTCTCGACGACGTGTAGGAGATGGTGCTTTACGAATTTATTTGAGTGGTTGGGAGTTTGGAAGCCCATGTCGCCAAATAGGTGAGAAGGAGTATCGGATTGCTTTGAGTGATCATTGCGATTTTAACGGTTTGCTGAGGTATGTGAGAGAAAGTGAGCCGAAGATGGTTATAACTGACAACTATAGAGCCGGAGACGCTTATTGTTTAGCGAGAGAGATTAGAACGAGATTAGGTATTCCTGCAGAACCCGTTCCACATTAGCGTAATCCTTAAGATTTTCAAATATCCTATAGTATTAGATTTGATTTGTTCTCGATTCTAAAACCACTGTATGCAAAACTTATGGTAGTAGGAGGGNTTCTTTTAGTTGTGGGGTTGTTTGCGCCCTGGTATTTTCTTGTGACCAATNAAGGAGAATATTATTCTATGAATGCTTTTGGGGGTTCACTTGTAGATTTTTTCGTTGGTTCTGAGTTTTTCAGTCCNTTGGCGGCTTATGTTTCTTTGATTTTTGCTATTGTTACGTTGGTNGTGTCATNTGTTGTTGTAATGTTACCNGACAAGAGTANAAGGAAATACTGTGGTGTTGTCAGTTGTTTGGGAGCGNTTTGTGCGTTGATGAGTGTTGTTTATTTGCATTTTTGGCTTGGTGAATATAGTCCTGAGAGTACGTTTATCAATTTTGATTCAGGCTATANTTTGGGACCAANGAGTTGGGGACCAAATATTGGATATTTTCTCGCCTGGGTGGCTATNGGCTTTCTTTTTGGAGCTACTTATCTTTCCGAAGTCTTGGTTCAGAAACCATCTGTAAAGACTACTTGATGTGCTTGGGTGTGCGCACAAGGGTTCTGCAATGTTACTTCCATTTAGAGTTAGAGTGGGTGTCTGTCTATCTAGGTCTAGTATAGAGGGGGGCGAGACAGAGAGACGGGTATAGCCTCGTCTAGGGCCTGTTCTTTTAATGAATATCCATTTGTTCTTTTTCTTGTGAGGATTTCTTTGTTTTGATTCGCTGGATCTCCTATTTCACTCCCACAAACTGGATAGAGGAAGTTATGACTGTATCCTTCTGTCTGGTTACAGCTTGGGTTCTGAAAACAGTGATAGGCGCCATCTATAGACATTCTTCTTAAGGGATCCCCTAGGGAAAAATCCATTACAGAGGGGTAGATAGATTCTATTGCCCAAAAGATCTCCAATCGGATGCGCCTGAGCTACAGGGACGGTAATTATAGTGTATATAGTATGAACGTGAAGTATTTATGGAAGGTTTTTGTTCTCTCTTACTCTTGCGCGCGCAGTATCCTCAATTATCCTTTCTCGCTTTACGGATCAGTGTAGTTAATATTTTCTCGCGCGCGCAATAGATAAGAAGATCCTATAGTTCTGGATCAGAAACTGAAAGGATTCTATTTTTTCCGCAGACGTCTTTTTGGGCGTTCCGGAAGAGGACGCTCTGGGAAGGGCTTCTCTGGAAAGGGCTGATCTGGACATAAGGGGCATGCATACTGGAGAATCAGATATGGATCAGGACGCTCCACCACCTCTTCCAGAACATCATAAACAGTGCATTCTATCTCTGGATTAAACATACATTTCATTTCTGCCACCTGTTGTTATGGATGTGCTTCGCAACTCCAAATAAGATTTTCTGATAAAAAAATAGAACGCTCGTCTATGCAAAGCACTCACTGTGGTGGGAGAACGGGTCTAGGGGAGAAACCCTTTTTTTCTTGAGTTCTTGAATAATGTCAGCATGGAAGCATGGAGATAAAGAAGATGGGTAAACTTATTGCCATGTGTGGATTGGTTTGCGATGAGTGCATAGCGTTCATTGCAACCCAGAAGAACGACGATGAGATGAGGACAAAGGTTGTTGAGGCTTGGTCAACAGAAAACGAGCCACTTAGACTGGAGGATGTTGATTGTGACGGTTGCACTGCTGGAAAGAAGTTACACTCGTTCTGTAGAGTTTGTGATGTAAGGAAATGCGGACTAGAAAGAAAGGTCAAAAACTGTGCTTATTGTAATGTGTTTTCATGCGAAAAACTTGAGCAACTCTGGAATAGTTTTAGAACTGTCTCTGGAGAAGAGGCGAAAGCGAATTTGGAAAAAATGCGTGAGCGCACTTAAGGTCTGACGCATTCAGCTTTTGGTCTATGAGGTCTTTTAGGTTTAGGTTTACTATGTTTCGTACAACGCTTGACACAGACAAAGATGCCCTTTTGAACTTCGAAAACACACCCGCAGAGATCAGTTAACGTCTCAGTCAAGCAATATGCCTCTCCTGCAGTTTTTCACTTTCGCTTAACAAAAGAAATAGATTTGGTTGGGCAGGTGCTAGCACAGAGGCTGCATCCGAAACATTCTCTAGGTGGCGAGCTTTGAATTGACATCTCTCAACACATGTGCCACAGTTTATGTATGTTTCAGAGTTGCTAACAGTGACATATTCTGACGCGTGCGCTGACATTTCTCTGTCACTCAGTGTTCTAGATTTTGGATTAGATCTTAATTGCTTTTGTGCAGAGGCATTCACTGTGGGTGCGGGTGTTTCGGAATCCTTGAATTCTTACATAGTCATCTTTCCCGTTTTCCGGTGATGAAGTCTTCTACCCATTGTCTCGCCACATCATCTGGAACTTGTTTAGGAGGATGTTTAAAGGCGTAAGAAGAGATGCTGGTTAATGGACCGCTTATCTTCCTATCAAGAGCAAGTTTCACCGCTCTAATAACGTCGATAACAACTCCAGCACTGTTCGGTGAATCCTCCACCTCCAGTTTCGCAGTTACTGTAACTGGGAGATTCCCAAACTTTCGACCCCTAATCCAAACATAACAAATCTTCTTATCTCCAAGAAAAGGAACATAATCGGAAGGACCAATCCTAGTAGGAACTTCATAAGGAACCATACTTGTCACAGCCTCAGTCTTACTAATACGCTTAGTCTTCAACCGCTCCTCAACAGTCATATTCTCAAAATCCGTGTTCCCCCCCAAATTCAACTGATATGTCTCCTCCACTACAATGCCCCGGTCCACACACAACTTAACCAAGTTCCGATGAAGGATTGTGGCACCCAGCTGACTCTTTATATCGTCCCCTGCCACAGGTAATCCTCCTTTCCTAAACTTCTCATCCCAACTGGGATCAGAAGCAATAAACTCAGGTATACAGTTAACAAGGGCACAACCCGCATCAATGGCAGCCTCCGCATAGTGGCGAGTCGCCTTAAAACTTCCAACAGGAAGATAATTTATCAACAAATCCGCCTCAACATCTCTAAGAACAGCGGACACATCAACTGAACTAAACTCCTTCTCATCATATGTTCTGAAAGACTCCCTCATGTGAAGAGCAACACCATCAAAAACTGGCCCACAAAGAACCTTTACACCAAGTTTAGGCACCTTCGCAAATCTCACACAAGAATTCGGCTCCACAAAAATAGCTTCCCCAAGGTCTTTCCCAATCTTCTCTTTGTTAACCTCAAAAGCAGCCACAAACCGTATGTCACGTATGTGGTAACCTCCAAAATTAACATGCATCAACCCCGGACACTTAACGTCTTCAGTCACATTTTTGTAATATTGAACACCTTGAACCAGAGCTGATGCACAGTTACCTACACCAACTACTGCAACTCGAATTTCAGTCATCTTTCATCCTCCTAATAATACGCAAACAAATACCCTCGCTTTACTACTCAAATTCTTATTTAATTTTGCCAGAAATGTTGAAAATTTACTTGTGTTTACCTCTGGTAACGAGGTAGACTCCTATAAAAATCAGAAGCCCCCCTACCAGAATGGACAAACTTAGCTTCTCTCCGACAAACGTCACCGCGAATAACACAGTAACCAAAGGTTCTGCAAATAGGAACGAACTAGTCACCGCTGCTCCCACTTGTTTTAACACATAGAACCAGATGTAGTATCCCAACAATGAACAGGTTAAAGACAAGAAGAGAATTACCAACCAGCCATAAAGGCTCAATGTGAATATCTGATGAAGAGAGTTTTCAGCCCAAGCAAAAGGGATTAGACACAATCCCCCCAATATAGTTACATATGCCACTACGAGAAAGGGATCATACTTCTCCATTATCTTCTTTCCTAAGAGGCTATACGTAGCCCAGAGAACTGGAGTTGAAAGCAAGATCAAGCTTCCCAGAAAGAAATCTCTGTTGTCCGGAACGCTCAAAGTGCCACCTGTAATAACAATGAATGCCCCCACTGCAGCAACTCCAATTCCAAAGATCTGCCTTTTCATCAACTGCTCTTTAAATATCTTAGCAGAGAGGACAGCGATAAAAATTGGCGAAAGAAGACAGACTAAAATCGCAGCAATAGAAGCTCCTGCCATCTGAACTCCCGTGTACTGTGCAGTAAAGAAAAAAGTAGCACCAGTGAGAGCGAGAAACAGCAATGTTGGGAAGTCTCTCCTCTCAACAAGAAGCTTGTAGTCTTGTTCTACGCTTTTCTTAAAAAGGAGTGCAACCAGGAAGAGCCCACCAGCAATGAGAAATCTGAAAGTCGCTATAGAGATTGGAGTTAATCCCTCTCCTAACGTTATCTTGACAACTACAAATGAACCACCCCAAAAAATTATCAGGGTCAGCATTAAAAGTGTGTTAAAGAGGCTTATTGTTCTAGTCGTCATGTCGTAGAGTAACTCTATTGTCACACCCTAAAAAGATTTATACAGTTCGGGTGACAACACTGTAGATTCAGTCATCTATAGAAATCACTTAGACCAGAGGATGAAGAAATGGACGTTAGTTATGATCCTTTCCAAAAAATTACAATACTTGACTGCACCAAATTCCCAACACCAGACGACCTAGCAAGATTCACTAACATCGCAGCAGGAGGAAAAACAACAGGTGTTTACTGGGCTGAAGGAGTTGCCTTTATCTACTTTCCTGTACCAACAACAACTGAAATCGCCGCCAAAGCCTTTATCGAAGAAAAGAAGGTTTACTGGGCCTTTGTAAGTTATGCGCTCATGCCTTCATATCGCCCATTGATAGAAACCAAAGAAAAAATCATTGTCGCAGTCCTTAACATGTCTACAAGTCCTCTTTTCCAGAAAGTGGCTCAGTGGCTAAAAAAACGTGAAGCCAAGACTACCTAGAAATAATCACCTGAATATCCCTCGTGAAAAGGAAGGCATCCAAATATTCTTTAAAACAGTTATTCTTCTTCAAATATTGCCCATAGTTGACTAAAGCTGCCATTGCCCTAGCAGCATCCTCTGGCGACGAATAAGATGGAATCCCCAGTTTATCAAACCTAGACCGAATGTATAAAGCCATTTCAGTTTCACCTATGGCACATGCTACAATAGGCTTAGTGTAATTTTTTGATAGATTTGCCACTCTATCAATGAAATCTTCTTGCAGTGAAGGAGTGTGATGCATTCCAAGCAAAAGAATTCCATGGATATCGGGATCATCAAAGACTATCTTAGTACTCAGCTCAAACATTTCAGAGGTCACCGAGCCTGTAAGATCAACTGGGTTCAGGTTTGTAGCGAAGGAAGGGATTTTTCCTTCTTTCTTTAATTTTTCAAATTTCTGAATGGTTTTATCAGAAAAACCTTTCACGGTGAGCCCTTTAGATACGCTTTCATCCACTGCCATGACACCTGGTCCACCCGCATCAGTGATTACAGCAACATTTTTTCCTTCTGCTGGTGGTTGAAAGGCTAGTGCTTTACCTACGTCAAAGAACTCCTCCATGTCCTTCACCCTTATGACACCAACCTGCCCGAAAACGCTGTCATAGATTTCATCGGAGCCGGCGATGGCACCAGTGTGGGACATAGCAGCTCTTGCTCCAGCTTTTGTTTTTCCACTTTTAAGGGCGGTTATAGGTTTTTTCTTCGTAACCTCTCTCGCAACTTTCATGAATTTTCTTCCATCATCTATGCTTTCGGCGTAAAAGAGAATGACCTTTGTCTTTTCGTCATATAATAGATAATGAAGCATTTCGGACTCGTCTACGTCACATTTGTTCCCAAAACTCACAAACTTACTCACACCTAACTGTTTACCAGCCAAATAGTCTAGTGCTGAGACGCCGAAGGCTCCACTCTGAGTGACAATAGCTATATCGCCTGTCATGGGACGGGGAGTGGCAACCATCTCATCTCCAGTGCTGAGAATCTTAGTCTCAGGCAGAAAAAGCATATCCACGCCAGTTTGGGAATCATAAACCCCCAAGCAGTTGGGTCCAAGAATCCGTATTCCAGCCTTTTTTGCGATCATTATTACTTCTTCTTCGAGCTTTTTGTTTCCAACTTCGCTAAAACCACCACTGATTATTACTGCCACTTTTACTCCTTTGCGGGCTGCTTCTGTCATGACCGTGGGAACGGCTTCTGCTGGAACCACTATGACAACAAGTTCAACTTCTTCCTTGATATTGGCAATTGATGGATAACATTTGAACCCGAGAATGATTTCCTCATGTGGATTTACAGGGTACAATTCGCCTTTAAATAAGCCTCTTCGTTTGTTGTCGACAAAATTTTTGAAGATAACATGACCGGCTTTCATAATTTTTCGTGAAGCACCTATGACTGCAACTGATTTTGGGTCGAAAAATAGGTTCATTTGCCGAATGGTGGACTCCATGTACATCCTTTCTTGTTAGTTTATAGGCTTTCCAGATATTTCTTGTTCATATATTCAAGTTTTACCTTTCTCTAGTGCAGAGGGTCTTAAAATAACAATGGGCTTGTGCTCTACCTTGTCAAGCATCTCCCATGAAACCCCAGTTAAAGAAACATTGAACTTTTCAGCCATGTCCCATACAGTTCTTCCAGCACCGAATCCCCGAGATGTATTAGCAATCTTAGCAATTTCAAGAGCCTCCGTAACTTCTATTTCGACACCAGCCACTGCAATAGGCGTCGCTCTCCGCGTCATCCCAAAAAACCTTCCGAATACATAGGACAAGAACCCTCCAAACGAATATATTCCGTTAATAGGTTTGGGACGTGGAGTAAAATGGAAACCTCTCATGGAATACGTTTTATCCGTATCCACTATCATCACAGTTACATCCTTTCTCAACGTGGATTGTATTTGGTCACGAATTCTTTGTGCTATTTGGTCAGCGTTTTTGAGAGGAATACTAACATAGGAGTACGGCAGGTTACTTCCATCGATTCCTCCCTCTGACCCATGCATTAAGGCCAGCAAAAGCCCTGCACATTGCAAGGCCACTTGTTTGTGGATGCTTCCTTCCTTCACTGGATATGTCTTAAAGTGATGGATAGTTCCCTCTCTTAGATGACAGAGAGGTCCTAGGATGTAGCCCCAAACATAACGCATCCAGTACCTTGCGAGAAAGCGGGCAAATATGCCTGCTTTGACATTTCCTTCATCAATAAGGTTGCCTAGTGCTGTGGAAATGGCTTTTTCAGAGATGGTTACGATGTCTCCGTCGTCAATTTTGGATTTTATAGAATTAGTTATCCTTTGAAGATAATTCTCTCCTGGCTTCCAGTACGGAGTTGTTATAGCGGCTGTTTTATATTTACCAGGCACTTGTATCACGATTGCATTTCTGTTTTATGTTTCTAAGTGGAATCTGAATAAATACATAATATCCATTATTAATATACAACACAGACTACATTCATGAGAAGAGAA